>JADMIO011116460.1_pt1 | contig 49247 bp, 35 predicted proteins | sample 8958161 | NCBI WGS metagenome assembly JADMIO01 (sample SAMN16585339, study PRJNA669376) | soil metagenome | isolation source: Crop rotation soil | place: USA: Cullars Rotation, Alabama | collected 2011
GCGACAACTTGTCCACGTGGAATTCTAAGCTTAGGATCCCAATGTGCTGGAAAGAGATTTTTTGTAAGGTGGAGGGAGGGCGCACCGAAATCTCAGTTGCATCTTCAAACTTTTCCCCTGCACCTGTGACCAAGACTTTTATATTGCCAATACCGATAGTTGAACTGGCAACAATATTAAACACTGCCTTACCTTCACTCTTACCATTTAAAGTCATTGTTTGACTGCTGCTGCCAACTACTTTTACAGCACCTTCGGTAGTAACATCGGCTCTTGTATTGGTTGTTTTATCAGTTGTGTTGCTTAATGTAACAGGAACTGTAACGGTATCGCCCGGACTCAAGAACCTTGGCAATGCGGTGCTAATAACGATCGGATCAGCAACAGTCATTGTGCTTTCTGCTGAACCAAAGCCGGATCCTTTGTAGGTAACAGCCATTAATCTGAGTTCACCGCTGAATTGCGGAATATCAAACTCAAAATTTGCTTCCCCGTTCCCGTTTGCTTTTGAGATCCCACTCCAATAGCTCACCACTTTTATTCTTTTTGCCGGCATCGGGTTGGTTCTTTTCTTCATATCAGATTCTCCGTCACCTCCTGTGCTGCTCATCTTTCCTCTCACTTCCGCGAATAATAATGGATAAAGGTCATAAGCATTCACCTGTAACGCTTTTTTCTGGTAAAAATAATTATACGGATCAGGCGTCTTAAAATCGCTTATTTGTAAAACCCCATTGTCAACAGCCGACAAAGTCACAAAACTTCCGGCCGTTGCTTTTACAGTCACACGCTGATGGGTCTTTGATCGAACACTTCTTTTAGCAACGATCTCCGTGGGTATTCTCCTGCTCTTTTCTTCAACGATAACATTTTGGAAACCGTGCGCGACGGTCAAGGGAATGTCTGACATTTCATGTGGCTTGATCAGCGTGGCCGTAATGTAAACGTTTGGCACATGGTCACTATTAAGTTTAAGATCCAAACTTGCATTTCGTTTACTGACGTCTACATATTGATACGACACCACATGATCTGTTTCCATTGTCACCAACATTCTTCCGCTGAATGGAGTCGTGAATAATGCGGTTACTGTTTCTCCGGCGAGATATGATTTCTTTGTTAGCTTAATATCAACATTTCCTTCATTGTCCACTTCAAAAGAATTGGTGCCCCAGCTCCAGCCACCATAACTATAAAAACTTCGGCTGACATAACTGCTGGCTCCCGGCCGGAATATTCTCAATTCATAATCCCCAGGAGTGCGGGGTGTATAGTTATAAATGGTATTACCGGCGTTGCTTACAGATACTTCGCTTTCAACAATAAGCTTGTCATCTTTCTGGGAATCATAACGAAAATAATCTCCACTTCGACTCAATACCGTTCTGTATTCGTGTTTTATCACTTCTACCCTAGCCGTTGAATTGACACCGTTCCCATCTTTATTGGCTGCTACAATGTGAAACTTCACGGGTTGATTCAAGGGGTAATAATAATACCCGTCGCGACCGAGCCCGAAAAATACATCCTGCGTATAAATATCAACGGACGTTGCCCGGCTAACCGGCCGACCCGTTTCATCAAACACAGTTGTATAAAAAGTGGTCTGCAACGCACCCATGTTGGTATAGGTAGCAGGAACATTATATTCTTCATCCGCATTTCCTTCATCATCTGTTTTACCCTGCTTCACAACTTTGTCAAAGAAAGTATTCTGGTTAGCCAGGCTAAAATTGTAGTCTGAAAATTTTTCCGGTGCAAAATTCTTTTGTTTTACCTGGATCTCCGTTTCATAATTCCTGTTGGCCGCGGGTGGACCAAAGAAGTTCATGGCGTTGATCGCAAGCGTAGAGGTTTCGCCCGGCTTAAGAAATTCTTTATCCAGTTTCACATTAATGCGAATACGATCGGGAACAAATTCTTCAACTGAAAAATTCTTACTCGCCAGCAAAACATCGTTTGATGTATAGACTTCCAACGTATAACTACCCGTAATGGCAGAACCGACAATATCTACATTTCCTTCGAGCGATCCCTCTTCATTCAATGTTTTTCTGAATGACTTTAATTCCTTCCCGTTTGGTAAAAGGAATTTCATCTTTAGCGGAATGTTACCTGGCACATCCCACTTACGGTCGCGCAATACAACTGAAAAATTAATCCTTTCACCCGGGCGATAAAGATCACGTTCGGCATAAACAAATGCGTCGAGCCCTGTTTGATTATTCCTTTTACCGCTTACTTCAAACCGCGACGTGTTAACCCTTGTACTATTAAAAGGAAGATAATTAAAATCGTCAGCGGTCTTTGCTATAATCATCGCCGGTTTAAAGCCACCAAATTCCTTTTTTGAATAAGCAATCTCGGCAACACCTTCAGAATTGGTTGACCCGTTTCCGATCAATTGATTGTTGGCTGCATACACAGAAACTTTTACCCCATCAATCGCTTCAGCGCTTTTTATTGAGTTGGTAAACACAAAAATCTTGTCCTGCCCTTCTTTAGCTATTAAACCCAAATCCGATAACGAAATATAACGGCTATCCCTGACCCAATAATCTTTTGTTGACCGGATCATCACATGATAAGTTCCTTTAAAATCCTGGAGGCGATCTTCGAACTCAGAAAAATTTAATACGCGACCAATTCCATTCTTAGGTAAGGACCTCGTATCAATCTCTTTTTCATAAATGACGTCGCCAAGGGTGCTTTCACTGTTGCCTTCATAATATTCACCATCCGACTCCTCATAACTGGCAAAGCGTGTCGATGTCGCCGTTGCTTCCTTCGGATAGTATTCAGATTTCTGGGAGGCAAGCAAATTGTTTTCATAGATCTTTGAAATGACCAACTTGACCTTTGGAACGCTGGTGATCTTTACTTCAATGTTCTTCCCTCCTTTTTTTGACAGGTACACAGCCTTGCTACTGCTAAAACTAATATTCGCTTCAAGCTCTCCAAAAGCTACACTTCCGAAATAATCTTCTTTCAAAACACCGCCAATCTTTCCCCTTAATCCTTTCGATATGGTGAGCGAATAACTTTTTTCAATATCGAAATTGTCGCTGCGCAACACAAAGCCATCATCAGCAGGTTCGACAGTATAGGTTAATGCGGGCTCAAACTTGATCAATGACTTTATATTTTCAGCGGTCAATTGCTGGCTTGTTGTCACATGAACCGTACCTTCTGTGCCATCATGATCTGACTGAATTCCTTGTATCGAAAGAATGTATGGTGATGATATAGATAAAGAAGATATAATAGGTTCTTCGGTGGCATTGTTTCCACTTTCCGGTTTGAGACCTTTTTCAATTGTCACTTTTGTTTCGTAGTCTTTATCCTGCATCTTTAAATTGATCACGCGAACCGAAATTTTATTGTCTGTTGATAAAGTGATCAGGTTGTAATCCGCTTTCTGTCCATCCACTTCGATCTTCAGCTTTTCTTTCAGGTCATTAGGATTTATCCGGTAGTTAAATTGAAGGTCAAGCTGCGGTAATGCGATTGAATTACTTTCCCCGGGAAGAGTCCAGATCACCTGGGCGTTATCCAATGTGAGTTCCGGAGTGTGAAAACTTATTCCTTCGACACCGTTGATATTATTGTATTTGCTAAATCGTAATACTGAATTTTTTACCTGCGCCTTGTATGACGTCGCCGGCATCAGCGGTTGCGAAGGAGAGAACACGAGTTGATCGGGACTTTCCCAGCGAAATCTCCCTGGAATTCTCGGTTCAAATGAGATATAATCGGTCGAGTCCCAGGCATTGATCATTGAATCGTTTACGAGAGATTGATTGAATCGGAAAACCAGGTTTCCTAGTTGAGGAACCTGTCCCTTTGCATTTGTGAAATCAAGTGAAACTGCGCTATGTTTATTACATCCTAGCAAAAAAAATGTCCCGATACACACCGGGGCAAGAAAAAATTTGATACGCATATATTTATTTGGTTGTGGTATGTTTAGATGAGAAGGTAAATAAATTTGATGAACCAAAAAATTTGGTCCCGTCCATGCTGCGACACTCCGTTTACCGTCCATCAGGTTGTCCGATAGCAAACGTAATTCCGCTATGCAGGAAGATTAGAATTGTCTTGGTCAAGAAAAGCTAGGGAGGAATATCTTTTGTTGGCCGGGAGAGATCTGATAAGTCCATAAAGACCTGGGAAGAATTTGCAACGAAAGATATGAAGCACGAACAGGGGTTTGCAAATTTTGAATTGTAAATCTTTGTTAAGGGCAGCTATGAAGTTAGCAGGCAGTTCAAAACTATCAATTAACTTCATATTGCTTTTGGCCGCCGGATTAAAAGACGATCTCCAGACAACTTCAACCAGGAGAATGAGGCCAGCCTACATGAAACTGCGAATTACAAAGCGTGGAGTTTTTCGATTTTTTAAGCGACTTGGTATAGGCATTGTTGCCTTGTTCCTGTTGTTTTTTATTTTAAACCAGGTATTCCCTTTACCGGACCGGATCGAATATTCAACCGTGGTCACAGACAATAAAGGCGAAGTGATCAATGCATTCCTTACAAGTGATCAGAAATGGAGAATGAAAACCGAGCTCAATGAAATATCTCCACTATTGCGAAAAACAATCATCGCGAAAGAAGATAAATATTTTTACTCGCACCCGGGGGTGAATCCTTTGGCGGTGAGCCGCGCATTCTTCAAAAATATCTTACGAATGAAGCGTACGTCGGGTGCAAGCACAATCACGATGCAGGTTGCAAGAGCGCTGGAGCCACGAAAAAGAAATATTATCAGCAAAGCGGTAGAGATGTTCCGGGCCTTTCAGCTGGAATGGAAATATGATAAAGATGAGATCCTTCAGATGTACCTGAACCTGGTTCCCTATGGAGGTAATATTGAAGGCGTCAAATCGGCTTCACAATTATATTTCCGGAAAAACCCGGATCATTTATCACTGGCAGAAATAACTGCGTTGAGTATTATTCCTAACCGGCCATCATCATTAGTGATGGGGAAAAACAATGAACGCATAATTGAAGAGAGGAATCGTTGGCTTAAAAAGTTTGCCAGCGATAAAGTATTTACCGAAAAAGAAATTGAAGATGCATTGGCTGAACCTTTGATAGCATCGAGAGGGATGGTGCCTCATTATGTTCCGCACCTGGCGTATAAATTGAGAAAAACCGGTGCTGATCTCATCAGGACGAACATCGATTTAAACACCCAATTAAAGACTGAGAAGCTGATAGAAGATTATGTCAGGACCCAACGATTACATAATATAAAGAATGCGGCAGTAGTGATCATTGACAATAAGACCCATAAAGTCATCACTTATGTTGGTTCTTCTTCTTTTGTTGATTCAACGGATGGAGGACAAGTAAATGGTGCAAATGCCATTCGTCAACCGGGTAGTACATTAAAACCTTTATTATACTCTTTATGTTTTGATGAAGGCTTACTGACGCCGAAAGCAATTGTTACAGATGTTGCCGTCAACTATCAAGGGTATGCCCCCGAAAACTATGACGAGAAATTCAACGGCTATGTATCGGTTGAATATGCATTAGATCATTCATTGAATATCCCGGCAGTAAAAAGCTTAAAGATGCTGGGCCATGAGGAATTGATGCGCAAACTTATCCAATGCAACTTCAAACAAATAGAAAAAGACCAGCGTAAACTTGGTTTGTCAATGATACTCGGAGGCTGCGGCGCGACGCTTGAAGAACTGACCGCTATGTATTCGATATTTGCCACGAATGGAAATTTTATTGCACCTTCTTTTACGCAGGATGATACGGTGAGGGTAAGTCGAAATATCATTAGTCCTGCTGCCGCATATATGACAAACGAAATACTTTCAAAGATCAATCGACCGGATTTTCCATTAAGCTGGAGTGCGACCGAAAGAATGCCAAAGATCGCCTGGAAGACCGGAACAAGCTATGGCCGAAGGGACGGTTGGAGCATAGGTTACAATAAAAGGTTTACCGTAGGCGTATGGACCGGAAATTTTTCGGGCGTTGGAGTCGCTGAACTTAGTGGTGCAAATGTGGCAACACCTTTATTGTTTAAAATTTTCAATACGATCGACTACGATAGCGACGAGGAATGGTTTACACAGCCAAAAGATTGTGACATTCGGCAGGTGTGCAGTGAGACAGGATTAATTCCAACTGAGCACTGTACCAGTATTACTACTGATTATTTCATCCCATTGATCTCATCTAATCAAACCTGTAACAATTGGCAGCAAATCATGGTTAACCCGGATGAAAAGATATCTTATTGCAAAAATTGCGCACCGGAAAATGGCTACAAAAAGAAATGGTATAAGATCACCGAATCAGATATGCAAAGCTGGTTCGAGGATAACCGGATCAGTTATTCGAAAATTCCGGAACACAATCCCGACTGCGAACTCATATTTAAAGGCAATGCACCTTTTATAACATTCCCGGTCAATGGATCGGAATACCTAATGAGTAAAAAATCGCCGGATCCATTGCAACTGGTTTGTAAAACGTCAAATGATGTAAGTAAAGTTTACTGGTATGTTAACAACCGGTTTTATAAAGCCTGCAACGCTTCGGATAAACAGTTTTTTGTTCCGGAGGAGGGAGTGGTGAAAATTTCGTGTACGGATGATAAAGGCAGAAATAGGGATATCAGGATTAATGTAAAGTATGTAAACCTTTAGAAAAATACTAGAAACCCCTTAGACCAGCAAGGGTATTCATTTAGTTGTCTAAATGAGTTTTACCTATTTCTCAAAAGAAATTCGAGCCAATCCAATAAATCTTATTTCATGCGTTTTAGCTTCAACTTTAAATGCGGGCACCTCTCGCGAGGTATCCATATTGAACCGATCCAGTACTACTATGAGCAAGCCAACACCAAAGAAGATCAACATCTTTTTGTCGCTGGACAAGGATATCTTCAAAGGTTATTTCAATGCCCAGGATCCCGCTCCGCTATATAAAAGGCAGCTCAGCTACGACTTCGAACAATACATTATGACCTCTATACGCTCCGCTAAAAGAGAGTCGGTCTTTAATTACAGGATCACCTACAGTTCGGAGGAAGACAGGCAATATGCCGAGCCGTTGATGTATGCAATAAGGCGACAATTCGCAGAATCAAGAGCAGCTACCGTTGCCTCATTTCAAAAATTCAAAGAGCGGACATACAAACTACTTTTTTTAAGCCTCGCTTTCGTCATGATAAGCCAATGCCTGGCGCCGCTCATTCTTAATGAAGAAAACAGATTACATACTGGATTACATAACAGCATGGATGTGTTGTGCTGGGTTATACTTTGGAAACCTATCGACCGGTTGATCTTTTATTGGAATCCTTTCTTAAAGGACATCTCGATTTTCGAAAGACTGGAAAAAGCAGAAGTCACCATTACCGAAATCGAATCCGAATTGCCCGTTCAAACAGCCATTAAACAGAGAGCATGAAAAAGATCTATTTACTTTTCCTGGCAGTTCCTTTGCTCGCATTCACGCTCATGTGGCTGTCTGTCTGGTGGTTTGTCGGTGGCGTCATTGCGGTGATGGCATTCATTGCTTACAGGTTTTATGAATCCCGGCTTGAAGCATCTCACGATCGGAATGTGGTCCTTGAAGAAGAACTGGAACAACTCAATGTTCAATTGGAAAATGCCGTCATCAAAGCAGAAAAGGCTACTAAGGAAACGCAACGGGTAAAACAAGCGAAACAGGAACTCCTTGCAATTATCGGCCATGAGATCCGTACACCTATGAACGGAATAATGGGAATGGCCCTGCTTCTTGAAGATACATCAATGACCACGGAGCAAAAGGAATATGTAAATACAATAAAGAATTCAGGGGAAGTGTTGCTAACTGCCATCAATAACCTGTTAGTAAACGATATCATCGATTTTGCAAAACTGCAACAAGAAGGTAGTCAACTTGAGTATAAGAGTTTTGAACTTAGGGACAGTATAGAAGAAGTATTAGAACTGTTCGCAAGAAAAGCAGGTGAAGCAAATCTCGAATTAGCTTATCATATGAATGCTGACGTGCCCCAGCTTATTATTGGCGATAGCAAACGTTTACGCCAGGTGTTAACTAACCTCGTTGAGAATGCCGTTAAGTTTACCACGAAGGGCGAAATACTTATTAATGTCCATCGCAATCCATCAAAGGTTCCAGGTTACCCGCCCGAGGTGAGATTTGAAATAAAGGATACGGGTGCAGGGATCATGAAAGAACAATTAAAGCATCTGTTTAAAGGGATTCCACCAAAGGAAGCTGGTCGGGTTAAATCGAACGAGCAGGTTGGGCTTGGATTAATAGTATGCAAAAAGATTGTTGAATTGATGGGTGGAAACATCGAAGTGCAAAGTCAACCCGGGCAAGGAAGTACATTCAGCTTTAGCATACCTGTTACCCCAAGTTTAAGAATAGCGAGGGATCTGTCTCAGCAAAGCAACATTGGTAATCTTGAAGGAAAAAAAGTGCTAGTCGTGGACGATAACGCGACTAGTCTTACTGTAATCGTCGATCAACTGAAACAATGGAAGACACAACCGTTTGCTGCGAATTCGGGCACCAAAGCTTTAGAACTCTTGTCAAAAGAAGCCATTGACATTGTCCTGGTGGATATTGTTATGCCTGCAATGAATGGTCATGAACTCGCATCGATGATAAAGAAAATTCATGCGGATCTGCCGGTAATTGCCATGAACTATCCAGGCGAACAAAAATATGAGAAGAGTATTTTCCAGGCGATCATTAATAAACCGGTAAGACGTCATGTATTAAAAGACCAGTTATTGTCAGCATTATCGGGTTCCAGCGGAAATAAGGATAACACGGTGAATCAAATGTCAGAGGAATTTTCGAAACATTTTCCTTTAAGGATCCTGGTAGCTGAAGACAATCTTGTCAATCAAAAGATCGCTGAAAAGATCCTGAGTAAACTAGGTTACGAGCCCGCTTTAGCCAATCATGGTAAAGAAGTAATGGAGTTGGTGGGACAAGATACTTATGACATCATTCTGATGGATGTGCAAATGCCGGAGATGAATGGGCTGGAAGCAACTCGGATGATCCGGACCTGCCTCGAGACTCAACCAATCATTATTGCGATGACTGCAAATGTCATGCAGGGAGATCGTGATGAATGTCTGCAGGCGGGCATGGATGATTATATGAGTAAACCGATCGAACTACCTGAATTACTGGGTCAGCTTGAAAAATGGTCGCTTGTGCTCCGGGAAAGAAAAAAGATGTCGGCATAAACAAGCCATAGTCTGACTTATAAGTTTACCCTTAGAATAATAACAGAGAAGTATTTAAATACGAAACAAAACACAGATAGATCTTAAGTAATTAACCCACTTGTATTTATTTAGCGTTCAGTAAGGTCCAAATCCATCCTATGAAAAAACTATTTACGGTAGGAATAATTCTTTTTGCCGTGCATGTACAAGCCCAGGTAAAAATCGGCAACAACCCTACCAGTATCGATGCAAATTCCCTTCTTGAATTAGAAAGTACGAATAAAGGTTTTCTACCACCAAGAGTAGCATTAAATAATGCAAGCGCTGTGACTCCGCTCACCGGTACTGTGCCGGCTGGGATGATGGTCTTCAGTTCAGGCGGAACCTTAATTGATGGTTATTATTATTGGAACGGGACGCAATGGAAATTGCTGGCTACATCCGAAATGAATGTCGTAACAAAAATAGCTACTACCGGTCTATTGAAAACCGAAACATGTGTATTGGCAAGCAATGATATTACTTTAACCTTACCCGCCATCACTTCTTCGGATAACGGGTTGGCAATTACAATCAAGAATGCAGGAAGTCATACTGACCTTATTACTATCCAGGGTAACGGGGGCGCTACTATCGACAATCAATCCAATTCAACCTTGACACGATTTGCAGGTGAAACTTTTATAGCGGCGGGTGGGAATTGGATTATAAAAAATAAGACGAAGCAAAATGACCGGTTACTGGACGTAAGTTTAAACAGCAGTTGGACGACAATCGATGAAGTGGTTGAATTTCTTAATGCGCACATGACAGGCCCGACAGTCATCAGGCTTTCTGAAGAAAGTTATGCTATATCACAAACCGTTGTAATCAACCTGCCTTACCAGGTAACATTCCAGGGTTTGTCTTATGGCAATTCAACTATTTCCGCCGCCAGCGGGATTGCGGGAAAGCCATTGTTCAGGTGCGTGTCGGATTGTTTTTTTAAAATGCTGAGCTTCGATGCAACAACCGTGTCTGGCTATGGAACAGCAGCGGGAGAAGATGCAATCAGGTTAGTTGGTAACAATACCTACAATGAAGTAAAGGATTGCACCTTTGACCGGTTTTACAATGCTATCCTGGATTCATCCAACGCCGAAGTATGGGTATTTGAAACCGACATTTCAAATGCGCAAAATAATGGTATCCGTGTTCATAGTAGTGCGTCCGGGGTAATAGTGAAGGTCGCGGAAACCGATTTCATAGGTTGTAATATCGGGGTAAATCTGAGCAAAGCTACCAATGCAACGATACAGTTAGCATCTGGCGGATATTACAATTCCGGTGGCACAGCGATACTTTATCAACCTGCGACATTCAGCTTTACGAATATTTCAATAACAGGAAATTCCTGGAATAACTCAGGCACATATATTTCTGGCTTCGATTTCTCCAGATCAGATGGAAGAGATAAGAACGCTATCGTTGAAAGTAATGCGGGTATGGGGGATCAACGACCTAATTGTTTTATTAACGTGATCAACAGTTCCACGACTAAGACTTTAACCAATGCCAACACATGGTATGTAGCAGACTGGGGAACAAATACTTCATCTGAAACGTGTAAATGGACGATCGTAAACAATAAGATTACGTACCAGCCTACGAACCGCCGGAATGGTATATTCAGCGTGACTGGAAACTTATCAGTAAGCAGTACCAACCAAAACATTTCGATAGCCATAGTGAAGAATGGCAATTCTGCTGTCCGTTATGGTGAAACAACGTTGAGGGTGACCACAGCGGATCAACCTTTCCAGTTTTCTTTTCTTGCATACCTGGACAACATCGCTCCGGGCGACTATTTCGAAGTATACTATTCGAACTTATCAACGAACGGTAAGACAGTAAAGATCCAGGATATTCAATGGTTGGCTAACACGCAATAGCGTTAAATATGAAAAGTACTATTGTTCCGCTACTTCTTTTGTGTTCCTGTTTTCGTTTGGATGCACAGCAAGCGATGAATAACCGTGGCAACCTGCAAATTCATGCCGGTGCAACCTTAGCAGGTTTTGGAAATTTTACCAATACTTCGACGGGGGCATTAGTCAATAATGGTACCCTTTATGTAAAGGGAACGCTGACAAATGACCAGGCATCGATGTCGGCAGGATCAGGTACTTTACATCTGAACGGAAATAGCGCACAGGCTGTAAGTGGTTCGCAATCTTTTAAAACAAATAACCTCAATACGAATAATAGCGCTGGTATTACTTTGAACAATAATCTCAGTATTGCGGGTATCCATACTTATACAGCCGGCATCATTACCACGTCGGCCACTCCGAATTACCTGGTATATGAAGCAGGTTCTTCTTATTCTGGTGACAATGATAGCCGACATGTAAATGGATGGGTTAAAAAATTCGGGTCAACCAATTTTATTTTCCCTGTTGGTAACGGAACTGTAGAAAGAACTGTAGCCTTAAACAGTTTGTCGTCTAACAGTGAGTTCAATGTAAAATACTTTGCCAGCACTCCCAACGCCTACCAGCTTCAAAGTCCTCTCTCTTCTGTTGATGTTTCGGAATACTGGTCAATACAAAAAGCTTCAGGCGGTTCTGCCTCTGTTGCGATGAACTGGAATTACAGCAAAGTTTATTTCCCAAATTATATAATTGCTGATATCCGTGTCGCCGGGTATAATGGATCGTTGTGGACCAACAATGGAGGAACGGCATCAGGTTCAGCAGCCACAACCGGAACTATTACTTCGAACAGCATTTCATCTTTCAACCTATTTACTTTCGGTTCGGTAACATATGTTTTACCCTTATCGGTACTCAACTTCGGTGCAACCCGGATAAATGATCATACCGCGATTTCATGGACAACACAATCAGAAAACAGGGCCGACCATTTTGAGGTAGAAAGAAGTGATGACGGTGTTATATTTTATAAGATTACAAATGTAACCGCACGAAACTCCGGGTTAACGGAGAAATATATCGCAAACGACTATGCTGCGATAAACCGAATAGCTTACTACCGGTTAAAGGCAGTGGATAAAGATGGTAAATCTGTTTTATCACGTATTGCTATTGTAACTGTTGGCGACGACAATAATATTCTTACACTATTGATCAATCCTGTCCATGATCAAATCCTTTTGATGGCGGGAAGCCAGGTGAATGGTATGTATAATTACAGTATACATTCTATGAATGGACAACTTGTGCAGGAAGGAAAATTAAACATTCAGGGTAGCCGTCAGTATACAATTCCATTAACACGCGTTTATGATAAGGGCGCGTATTCATTGGAAGTGACAAACGGATTGGAAAGATTTCGATACAAATTGATGATTCAATAGCCAAACAACGGGTTAGACACAATTGAAGCTGTCCGCCCGATCATTGAACTTTTTTCACGCTGCCTGCTCCACTTACATTCTGGCTTACTGAAGCATTTCCTTTGTAACGGACGTCACTGGCACCACTCGCCTTTACATCGAGTTTGACGCTGGCGAATACTTCTGCATCACTTGCACCTGACATTTCTATAGTTGTCTCTTCCGTCATTAAGTCAAAACATTTTACATTGGAACTACCACTGCCATCAATAGAGAATTGTTTGGTTTCTCCTCTTAATGCGATAGAACTTGCACCGCTGAGATCAGCCGATACCCTCGGCGATTTAAGTTCTACTTGTGCTCCACTTGCGCCCGATAAGCCGATCTCGACAGGTACCGGAGATGAGATCATGTTCTGGCTATAAATATTACAGGCACCGCTTGCCTTTATACTGCTGAATTGAGGAGCACTTACATAGACTTTTATTTGGCCGGTGTTATCGAGGCTCGTGTTGTCTTCTTGTTTAATGTGCAACACGCCATTCTCCTCCCACACAATAATAAATCGCTGAAGATTGTCGTCGGTTTCTACCTTAACACTTGTCGCAGAGTCTTGCTTAATGTAAAGCTCCATCGCGCTACTTATATGAACGCCGGTAAAATTGGAAACATTTCGGCTCTGCTGAATGACGTTTCCACTTCCTTTTTCGCGATGATGTAAAAAATGACAAGATGAAAATAATAGCAAGCTACCTATTGCTGCAAAGAAAATCCGGTTCATGTTGGCTGGTTTTAACTGCAAATATTAAAATGTTTTTGTCGTATCCGTTCTTTTAGACGTCGTTTTTAATTCCGAGGTTACATTAAAGGGGGTAAGTAAGAAGGTTTGGGCTTCATCGGAGGCTGATCACGGTGCAAAAACGCCGGGTCGGAACTCCTCGTAGTTTTTTACCTTCGCAGCACGATGACTGAAAAAATTCTGATCCTTGACTTTGGTTCTCAATATACCCAATTGATAGCCCGCGCTGTAAGAGAAGCGAACGTCTATTGCGAAATCATTCCTTTTCATAAAAAATTTGAGTTTGAGCCTGGATTAAAAGGGATTATTCTTTCCGGTTCTCCTTTTTCAGTAAATGAAGAAAAAGCCCCGGAAGCGAATATCCGCGACTTTATTTCTAAAGTTCCGGTACTCGGCGTTTGTTATGGAGCGCAACTTACCGCCAAGCAATTCGGAGGACGGGTTGAGAAAAGCAATAAACGGGAATACGGCCGTGCGGTCCTTGTAACGCGAAAAGAGGATGTGTTGTTGAAAAACGTTTCGCATGAAAGCCAGGTTTGGATGAGCCATGCGGATACAATTCTTGAATTGCCTTCAGAGTTTGAGTTATTAGCTACGACTGAAAGTATACCGATCGCTGCCTTTAAAAAAAATGGCGCTGGTACTAATCCGTTGTACGGCGTACAATTTCACCCGGAAGTATATCATTCTGTCGAAGGCAAAAAGATCCTGCGTAATTTTCTTGTAAATATTTGCGGGTGCAGCCAGGATTGGACAGCCGCACATTTCATTACCGATACAGTAGAAGAACTCAAGAAAAAAATCGGAGATCGCCAGGTAGTCATGGCGTTAAGTGGTGGAGTAGATTCGACAGTAGCAGCCACATTAATTCATAAAGCAGTGGGTGATCAATTACACGGAATATTTGTGGATAATGGTGTGCTTCGTAAGAATGAATTCAATGACGTTCTTGTCACTTATTCCAAATTAGGTTTGAATGTAGAAGGAATTGATGCGAAACAACGATTTTATTCGGCGTTAAAAGATAAGACTGATCCGGAGACAAAACGGAAAGCCATTGGAAGTTTGTTCATTGATATATTCCAGGAACAGGCAAAGAAAATAGAAGGTGTCAGCTATCTCGGCCAGGGTACGATCTATCCTGATGTGATTGAAAGCGTATCTGTACATGGTCCTTCCGTGACTATCAAATCGCATCACAATGTAGGCGGTCTTCCTGAGCATTTACATTTGGAACTGATTGAACCGTTGCGTTCGTTATTTAAAGATGAGGTAAGAAAAGTAGGCAGAGAACTAGGTATTCCCTCAGAATTAATTGACCGGCATCCATTTCCCGGGCCGGGATTAGCAATCAGGATTTTAGGAGAAATTACAGAAGATAAGGTACAATTGTTGCAAGAAGCTGACCACCTGTATGTGAAAGCTTTGAAAGAATCAGGGCTGTATGCAACCGTGTGGCAGGCCGGAACTATCTTGTTACCGGTGAAAAGTGTGGGCGTGATGGGAGATGAAAGAACGTATGAATTCACTATTGCGTTGAGGGCCGTTACCAGCGTTGATGGGATGACGGCCGACTGGGCTCATTTACCGTACGATTTTTTAGCCAATGTTTCCAGCCAGATCATTAATAATGTAAAAGGCATTAACCGGGTGGTTTATGATATCAGCAGTAAGCCGCCCGCTACTATAGAATGGGAGTAGAATCAATGTGCCAGTGGCGGTAAGCAAAAGCGACATTAAACTTTAAATCAGAATGAATTTCAAACCGGCTTTTTATTTAAAAAAAACAATTTTTCCATTTCTATTATTGTTGCTGTTATTACAACTATCGAATTCCAGCTATTCACAAAATGATTCGGTAATAATTCCTGTAAAATATAAAGTGGCGATTTTTGCGCCGTTATATCTCGATTCCGCATTCAATTCCACTCATGAGTATCGTTATGCAAAAAACGTTTTCCCTAAGTTTATAAATTCCGGTCTTGAATTTTATGAAGGTGCGCAGCTTGCACTCGATTCAATGTCAAAAGAGGGTAAAGACCTGGAAGTTTTTTTATACGATACACGATCGGTCCAGGAATCTATTGATGACCAACTGAACCGGCCGGAATTGCAAAATGTTGATCTGATCATTGCACATTGCAGCAATAACGAGGTACGATTATTTGCTGAAACCGGCTTAAGAAAAAACATTCCTGTGATCAATGTATCGGTTCCCAATGATGGGGGAACCATCAACAATCCTTTTTTTATAGTGCTGAACCCGACATTAAGAACTCAATGCGAGGGGATCTACAAATACATCCAGCGATATTATGCGATTGAGCCGATCGTTGTTTTCAGGAAACGAGGTGTATCAGAAGACCAGGTAAAAAGTTATTTTGACGATTATAGCAAGATGACAATGTCGGTGCCTTTACGTTTCAAATATGTTGATCTTACGGATAGTTTTACAGCGGCCCAACTAAAACCACATCTTGATTCCATGCATCGGACACTTGTCGTTGCAGGGACTCTCGATGCCAATTTCGGAAGACGTCTTGCGTTGCAGTTGGCTTCCCTGAATACGAAGTACCCGGCGGTTTTAATGGGAATGCCAACATGGGATGCCATCAAAGACTTTTCAAAAACAGAATTTAAAGGATTGGAGATTATTTATAGTACACCGTATTATAATGCAAAAACTGATAAAGTAAGTGCCTCTATAACTAATTACTTTAATAGTACTATGTATGCGCGGCCAACAGACATGGTTTTCCGCGGATATGAAGTGACATGGAAATTTGCGAAACTTTTGCTGCAGTACGGGAAAGATCTTTCCTCTAACCTCACAAGCAAACAATATAAGCTCTTTACCGATTTCGACATTCAACCTGCCATCAATAAGACGACGAGAACACTCGACTATTTTGAAAACAAGAAATTATACTTCGTAAAATGGCACGATGGAATTATTAAGACTGTAAATTAAGCCTCTTGCATGCTTATTGTTACAGATCTGGCATGGTCTTGATATCCCGCCTCCAATCCAGGTGCTTAAAAAAGTTTCTACACTATTTTCCACGCGGCTTTTATGATGACAAGTACATCGCATGGGAAAGGGGTTATAAATGGAATGCCCATCTTGCATGGACCGAAAAGCTAAATAATAAAGAACTGAATGCCCTGTTGGCGGATCATAATTATCCTGAAGTAGGCAGAAGGGCGACAGCAATCGAGTCGAAAACCAATCTTTTATTCTCTTTTGAAAAAATGGCATTGCGTGATGGAATAAAAGATACAGCATCGGCAAAGATCTTTGCGGAAGGCCTGAATGATTACCTGTATGGCCGAAAAAGTATCGAGGTCCGATTCGAACAATTTTGCCAAATGATCAGTTCATTACCTGTGAAACAAACACGGGTGCTTACGTGGCCAATTGCAACTGTTTTTGGCTTTATCGCTCAACCTTCTGATCATATTTATTTAAAGCCGACGGTTACAAAAAACGCCGCTGCAAAATTCGGTTTTGATTTGAAGTATCACTCCCAACCAGGTTGGGCTATGTATCAACGATTATTAGAGTTTGCGTCGGAGATCCGTGAGTACACAAAAAAATTGAAGCCGCGTGATATGATCGATATTCAATCATTCATTTGGGTGCTGGGATCTGAAGAATATCCTGACTAAAAGGGGATTAATACGTCGGCGTATTGAAATTGATAATAAAGTTTGTCCCTTTATTTACTTTACTTTCTACCTGGATACTTGCACGGTGAGATTGGAGAATAGAATAACAAGCAGCAAGCCCCAGCCCCATTCCATTTTTCTTTGAAGTGAAGAAAGGTTCAAACAACCGCGGAAGATTCTCTTCCGATATCCCAATACCATTATCCTTGATCGACACGGTATAAGTATCAGGAGAAGCGTGCATGGTCACGGCTAATTCGCCTTTGTTCTTTTCCATCGCTTCAATGGCATTGATCAAAATATTTGAGAAGGCTATCTTTAATTTCGATTTGTCCGCAGAAATTTCCAATGGCCCTTCCTCGTACTGCTTTTCGATTTTGATGTTTTGCAGGCTGATGCGGTCGGCCACTGTATCAATACTCTCATTCATGATTTCCTGCAGCGTGTGTCGTTTAAATTCCAGTTCTCCGCTGCGGGTTAGATCAAGTAATTCAGTGATACTTTGATTTATGCGGTTGCAATTTCTTTGTATGATCCCCACCAATTCTTTTTTCATTTCAGGTTCGGCGGAAATATTATCGAAGTGCTGTACCGATAGGTTGATATTATTTAAAGGATTTCTTATTTCGTGGGCAATGATACGCATCAATCGTTCATTGGCGGCGAGCTTTTGCGCCTGGAGATTTGCTAATTCAGCTCTCTTCATGTTGGTGATGTCATGAATGATCCCGTGCACCAACCATTTATTTTCGGCATCCTTTTGATAGGAAACAGAAAACAAGCAAGGTTTAGCCTCCTCATTCCTCGTTTCAATTTCCATTTCCATGTCCGTGATGGTTTGCCCCTTTTGCAGGCAATCCAAAATGAATTCTTTTTGCCGGTCATTCCGGATAAATTCAAAAAGGCTGCGAGTGACAAGTTCGGGTGCGGAATATCCAAGCAATTTTGAAGCGGCCTGGTTGACCTCTGCAAAATTCAACTTGGGATCAGAAATAAATACGGCGTCCTTCGAACTTTCAAAAAGGTTCCTGTATTTATTTTCACGATCCTTTATCGCTTTCATCACACTTGTTCTTTCCAAAGAATAACGAATGCAACGTTCGAGCTTTTCGGTAGTTAATTCTGATTTGACGAGGTAATCTATAGCCCCGCTCTGCATGGCTTTAATATCGATCTCCCTGTTGCCTTTACCTGTCAGCAATACAATAGGTTCTTCACAGCCAAAAGCCATCGCCTCCTGCAATAAAGTCAAGCCTGTTTCATTGCCTAGCCGATAATCGATAAAATAAATCTGGTAAGCTTCGGCGCGGATCTTTTCAAGAGCCGATTGATAATCGCTGATCCAGTCGACCTGCAGGTTGGCGCCGGGAATGTTCTTAATATAGCTGGTTATAATGAAGTAATCGTCTTCATCGTCGTCAACAATGGCAATCTTTATGAGATTTCCTTTTAACATGGAATACTAATGGCTTTCGGGTAAAATTAAAATAAATCTAGCGCCCTCGGCCTCCCGGCCTTCGGCATAAATAATGCCATCGTGAATTTCCATAATCTTTCGGCAAATAGCAAGCCCTAGACCATTACCTGAAAACTGCGATTTACCATGTAACCGGACAAAAGGATCGAATATTTTTTCCGCATCCTCAGTTTTAAACCCGATACCCTCATCGCTTACGATGATCTTATAGTAATTCTTCTTGTCTTCAATGCCCAAGTGCGTCCTTTCTTCCTGGGTCAATGTATCTGAATCGATTCGGATCGATGGATGAAAATTTTTCTTGCTGAATTTTATCGCGTTAATAAAAATATTTTTGAATAAGAGAACCAGCAGTTGCTCATCGCCTTCTATTACTGGCAATGGCAAACTGTTCACGGCAGCCTGTTTATCTTTCACTGAAGCCGGGAGTTCCTGTAATGCTTCCTGAACAATTTCATCAAGACTGCAGCTGCTATGCCTTACATCTTTTCCAGTTATGCGGCCAAGTAGAGAAAGATCATCGATCAAAGAACGCATCGTATCAACACAACCATTGATTCTTTCGACATAAGATTGCATTTCACTGTCGCCTGTTACTTTATTGGTAAGCATTCCCACCAGCAATGTAAGTTTGCGGAGAGGGGCATCCAGGTCGTGAACCGCAAGGTCCATCAAGTCGGCATAGCGCTTTTCAAAAGCGTCGGACCTGCCTTCCTGTGGTTTTAGAGATTCTCCTTGTTTCACGTACGTGGCATTTTCCATTTTTTGAACTGTATCAGTAAATGACGGGTTTGTTATGATGAGTAAACGGCTTCCGCCCGCAAATTCGGTTAATTGTTTAAATACCTGCAACTAAGATGCCGGGATGCCAATAATCATAATTACACGATTTGGGGTATGTTTTTTAACATTCGATAGCACTAAATTTGCATCTTATTAAAATTCTCATCCTTAAGATTGGATAAGAAGACTAAATTTACCGACGCATGCAGGGAAATATCGTTTGTTAGCCTATTTAGAACACTATGTCAGCTTGTAAAATTCTTATAATAGATGATGAGAAAGATTATTGCATGATCATGAAGAGTTACTTTGTGCGCAAGAAGTACGACGTTTCCCTCGCATATACATTAAAAGATGGCTATCATTTATTAGAAGAAAAAAAACCGGATGTTCTGTTGCTGGACAATAATCTCCCTGATGGGAAAGGCAAGGAACAAATTGATACCATTCTGGAAAAATATCCTTCACTCCGCATTTACCTCATCAGTGCCTATCATCAAAAAAATGATTTTATAGAACCACGCGATAACCTGACTGTATGGGAAAAGCCTATACAATTGACGTTGTTAGATGAGACGTTTCAATGATGAATACCGCAGGAAGAGAGCATGTAACGGCAGATATCAACGAGGTCACTTACGTTAGAGGGCTTAACCAGGTAATCGTTGGCCCCAAGTTCCAAACAAATGTCCTTGTACGTATCCGATTTCGAGGTGCTCCAGATAATTTTTGGGATTGAAACATAGCGGTCATTTTCCTTTAGTTCTTTCAGCATTTCAGCCCCATTGCGGCCGGGCATATTATAGTCGAGAACTATAAGACAGGGCAAATTGCCATCTTCGCAACTTTCCAGTAAGGTCAGTACATCAGGCCCGTTTGAAGCAAACATCAGGGCAAAAGAATCGTCAATTGACAGGAAGATTTCCTTGAGGAATTCCTGGTCGTCGATGTCGTCTTCTCCGATCAAAATCAGCTTATAGTTAATCATGGGCGCCGGTTTTTTATCTGGTGGATGGCTTGGCACAATTTTCTATGATTTCTAAGGCAACTATACGAATCATTTCTAAATTGAACAATTAACATACAGGCCGGATTAATACGAAACAGGGTAGTTGCATAAAAAATGGTCGAATGATCATTTTTGAAAAGCTATTATGTGGAAAAATAACCCCATACCTCACACCAAACTGTCCATCATTTACCCCTTCAAACAAAAGTAATGAAAAAAAAGCTGAAGAATCCACCCCCGTCAGCTGCTATTAACACAGCAGAAACAATGACGGAAGAACTCATACCTGGTACCCAGATCGTTCCCGTAAAAAAAGCAGCAGGTAAGTCGAAATCTAACGGTGCCAGCAACGGTAAACACTCGAACGGAAAGCATTCAAATGGTGCTTCGAAGCCCCGGCAATCCAACGGAGCCAACCCGGTCGAGGAGTTTTCTGATACACTCGATAACCGTGAACTTCTAAGGGTATTAACGGAAATGCGCCAAGGTAATTTCAGCGTGCGTATGTCAGTTGATAAGATCGGGTTAAGTGGCAAGATCTGCGATACATTGAATGAGATCCTTACATTGAATGAAACTTTAGTTGAAGAGTTGACAGAAGCGAGAGACACGATTGGTAAAAAAGGACACCTCAATCATCGTGTATCATTACCTAAATATGCAAATAAAGGATCGTGGCGCACTGCCTCCGATTCAATCAATAGTCTTATCTCTGACCTTGTACACCCTACCATTGAAATAGCTCACGTTATCAGCTCGGTGGCTAAAGGAAATCTTTCACAGGAAATGCCGCTTCGTATAGGCGATCACGCATTGCAAGGTGAGTTTGCAAAGATCGCAGCGGAAGTGAATGACATGGTGAAACAGTTGAACTTGTTTTCCATGGAGGTTACCCGTGTTGCCCGTGAAGTTGGATCTGAAGGTAAATTGGGTGGACAGGCAAAAGTTAAAGGGGTTGCCGGTGTATGGAAAGACTTAACAGACTCCGTAAACCAAATGGCCGGTAACCTGACGGCACAGGTACGTAACATCGCGGAAGTAACAACAGCCGTTGCAAAAGGTGACTTGCGTAAAAAGATCACGGTGGATGTGCAGGGGGAAATTTTGGAATTAAAGAATACCATCAATACGATGGTGGACCAGTTGAATTCATTCTCTTCCGAGGTTACGCGTGTGGCCCGTGAAGTTGGTACGGATGGTAAACTTGGTGGTCAGGCAGAAGTAAAAGGAGTAGCAGGTACGTGGAAAGACTTAACGGACTCAGTAAACCAGATGGCTTCTAACCTTACAGGCCAGGTACGTAATATCGCCGAGGTAACGACAGCCGTGGCAAGAGGCGACTTGTCAAGAAAGATCACTGTGGATGTAAAAGGTGAGATCCTCGAGTTGAAGAACACGATCAACACGATGGTTGACCAATTGAACTCATTCTCCGTTGAGGTAACGCGTGTGGCAAGAGAAGTAGGTTCGGAAGGTAAATTGGGTGGACAGGCAACAGTAAAAGGAATCGGAGGTGTTTGGAAAGACCTTACCGATTCAGTTAACCAAATGGCGGGTAATCTTACTGCGCAGGTGCGTAACATCGCAGAGGTAACAACAGCGGTGGCGAAAGGTGACTTGTCAAGAAAAATTACCGTGGACGTTAGGGGTGAGATCCTTGAATTGAAGAACACCATTAATACAATGGTGGATCAGCTTAACTCTTTTGCGTCGGAAGTAACGCGTGTGGCATTGGAAGTTGGTACCGAAGGAAAACTGGGAGGTCAAGCGAAAGTGCAAGATGTGGGTGGTACATGGAAAGACCTTACCGAGTCAGTAAACCAGATGGGATCAAATCTTACAGCACAGGTACGAAATATCGCCGATGTAACGACTGCGGTTGCGAACGGTGACTTGTCGAGAAAAATTACAGTAAATGTTGCCGGAGAAATTCTTGAGTTGAAGAATACGATCAACACGATGGTTGACCAGCTTAACTCATTTGCATCGGAAGTAACGCGTGTGGCATTGGAAGTTGGTACCGAAGGTAAACTCGGCGGACAAGCAAAGGTGCAGGGAGTTGGTGGTACATGGAAGGACTTAACAGACTCAGTAAATGGTATGGCGGGTAACCTTACCGCGCAGGTGCGTAATATTGCTGAAGTGACGACCGCGGTGGCAAAAGGTGATCTATCAAGAAAGATCACGGTGGATGTAAAAGGTGAGATCCTTGAATTGAAGAATACGATTAACACGATGGTGGACCAATTGAATTCATTTGGTTCGGAAGTATTCCGTGTGGCACGTGAAGTAGGTTCTGAAGGTAAGCTGGGGGGACAGGCAGATGTACCAGGTGTAGAAGGACTTTGGAAAGACTTGACTGACTCAGTAAATAAGATGGCGTCGAATCTTACTTCGCAGGTGCGTAACATCGCCGAAGTAACGACTGCCGTGGCAAATGGAGACTTATCACGTAAGATCGAGGTGGATGTTAAAGGTGAGATCCTCGAGTTAAAGAATACGATCAACACGATGGTGGAACAGCTCCGTGCCTTTGCATCGGAAGTAACCCGCGTTGCCCGTGAAGTGGGTACAGAAGGTAAACTTGGTGGCCAGGCAAACGTACCGGGAGTGGGTGGTACATGGAAAGACTTAACGGACTCTGTAAACCAAATGGCCGGTAACCTGACTGCGCAGGTACGTAATATCGCAGACGTTGCGATCGCTGTGGCAAACGGTGACATGTCAAGAAAGATCACGGTGGACGTACGTGGAGAGATCCTTCAATTAAAAGAAACGTTGAACACGATGGTGGACCAGTTGCGTGCATTCGCATCTGAAGTAACGCGTGTTGCCCGTGAAGTTGGTACGGATGGTAAACTGGGTGGACAAGCCTTCGTGCCCGGTGTTGCAGGTACGTGGAAAGATTTGACAGACTCTGTAAACCAGATGACAGGTAACCTTACATCGCAGGTACGTAATATCGCAGAGGTTACAAAAGCGGTTGCATCGGGTGACTTGACAAAGAAAGTTACTATCGACGTTAAAGGTGAAATCTTCGACTTGAAGAATACGATCAACACGATGGTGGACCAGTTAAACTCGTTCGCCTTCGAGGTAACGCGTGTGGCACGTGAAGTAGGTACGGAAGGTAAACTGGGAGGCCAGGCAGAGGTACAAGGTGTGGCTGGTACGTGGAAAGATTTGACAGACTCTGTGAACATGATGGCATCGAATCTTACCAACCAGGTGCGTGGTATCGCCAAAGTTGTAACGGCGGTGGCAACAGGTAACCTAAAACAGAAACTGTCTATCGTATCCCGTGGTGAGGTGGCTCAGTTGATCGATACGATCAATGAGATGATCGATACGCTTGCGGTATTTGCTGACCAGGTAACGAACGTTGCCCGTGAAGTGGGTGTTGAAGGTAGATTGGGAGGACAGGCATCAGTTCCAGGCGCATCGGGTATCTGGAAAAACTTGACAGAAAACGTAAACCAGTTAGCGGAAAACCTCACAACGCAGGTGCGTGCGATCTCCGAAGTTGCCTCTGCGGTAACTAAAGGAGACCTGACACAGATGATCCGCGTCGAAGCGAAAGGTGAGGTGGAAGAATTGAAAGATACGATCAACCAGATGATCGCGAACCTGAAGGAAACAACGTTGCGTAACCAGGAACAAGACTGGTTAAAGTCAAACCTCGCGAAGTTTACGCAGATGTTGCAAGGTCAAAAAGACCTGAATACGGTAACTCGTCGTATCCTTTCCGAGTTGGCGCAGGTTGTAAATGCACAAAAAGGTATGTTCTACATCTTTGAACAGGATGAGAACTTCAGGAACCAGAAATTGAAACTATTCGCGGCCTATGCATTCGGCGATGAAGTAAAAGCATCAAGAGAGTTCAATTTGGGTGAAGGATTGGTTGGACAGTGTGCCTTGGAGAAAGAGCGTATTCTTTTAACAAATGTCCCGAGAAGCTATACGAAAATCGGGTCTGGCCTTGGTAAAGCATCGCCTTTAAATGTAATTGTGCTTCCCGTGTTGTTTGAAAAAGAAATCAAGGCGGTTATCGAGCTCGCTTCATTTGATACATTTAGTGAAACGCACCTTGACTTCCTTAGCCAGTTGACCGAAAGTATCGGTATCGTATTAAATACTATCGAAGCAAATACGAGAACAGAAAGCCTGCTCGTACAATCTCAATCACTGACTGAAGAGTTGAGAAGGACCAACGAGGAACTGCAGGATAAAGCACACTTGCTTGTTAAGCAAAAAGAAGAAGTGGAAGATAAGAACCGCGAGGTGGAAGAAGCAAGGTTGTCGCTGGAAGAAAAAGCAGAACAGCTTCAGCTCACATCTAAGTATAAATCTGAGTTCCTTGCAAACATGTCGCATGAGTTACGTACGCCGTTGAACTCATTGTTGATCCTTGCGCAACAGTTGTATGAAAACCACGACGGAAATCTTAATGACAAACAGGTCAGTTATGCAAAGACGATCCATAGTTGCGGTGATGATTTGATCCAGCTGATCAATGACATTCTTGACTTGTCGAAGATCGAATCGGGGTACATCTCGACAGACTTCGTCAAACTCCAGTTCCGCGACATTGCTTCATTTGTTGAAACAACATTTAAACACATTTCGGAAAATAAGAATCTCCGGTTCAATATTGAATTGGATGACAAACTGCCGCAGAGCCTTGAGACTGACGTACAGCGTCTCAATCAAATTCTTAAGAACCTTCTTTCGAATGCCTTTAAGTTTACTGAAAAGGGTGAAGTTAAGCTTAGAATTTATGAAGCTCCCCGTAAGTGGAAGGCAGGTAATCCCAATCTCGACAATGCGCAAAGAGTTGTTGCGTTCGAGATCAAAGACACAGGTATCGGTATTTCAAAAGATAAACAGAATATCATCTTCGAAGCGTTCCAGCAGGCAGAAGGTTCAACGAGCCGCAAATACGGTGGTACTGGTTTAGGACTTTCTATCAGCCGTGGTCTTGCAGATCTTCTTGGTGGTTCAATCGAATTGGAAAGTGAAGCAGGACTTGGTAGCACCTTTACATTGTATCTCCCGATCGAGTATAATCCAACAATCAAAAAAGAAAAGCAGACCAGTCTTACCATCAGCGAATACAAACTGGCGGATGGAACCACCGCTACGACGGCTGTTCCTACCGTTAAAGTTAATGAGACCAAGGATTTGGATGCATTGAACGAGTTGATCAATGAAACGGGTGACGACCGGAATTCTTTGATGGGTAATGACAGGGTTGTATTAGTGATTGAAGATGATGTGCGGTTTGGTAAGATCATGATTGAAAAAGCGCATGAAGTGGGGTTAAAAGCTGTCGTGGCTACTCATTTTGGCGATGTATTCGACATGGTCAACAAGTATAACCCGGTTGCAGTTACGCTGGATGTTAAATTACCAGATGCAAGTGGATGGAGAATATTGGACCTGTTCAAGAATGACATCAACTTCAGGCATATTCCGATTCACCTGATCTCGGGTGAAGAAAACCGGTTATTGGCAATGCAGCGTGGCGCCAGAAGTTTCCAATTGAAACCACTGAAGACCGGTGCGCTGAATGCACTGTTTAAAGACATTGTCGATTATGATTCACGAAAGAAGAGAAAACTGTTGATCATTGAAGACAATGAACTGGATTCATCACAAATCGCTAAGATCCTTGACAACGGTGAGATGATAGACATTGATTTTGCAACTACGGGTGAGCAGGCTCTGGAAAAGATCCGCAACGAAGAATTCGATTGCATGATCGTAGACTACATGCTTCCCGATATTGGCGGTTTGGAACTTGTGACCGAAATCAGCAATATCAAAAAGATCCAGATGACGCCGGTACTTGTTTATTCAGCCAGGGATTTCTCACCGAAAGAAAGAACACAGTTAAAGCAATATGCGAATAAGATCCTTTTGAAGGACATCACGTCGCTCGATTTACTGTTAGAAGAAACCGTCATGTTGCTTCATATCGATCATAAGCAGCTATTGCCGGAAAAGAAGAAGTTGATAGAAAACCTGCGTTCGAAGAATGATGTGCTGACAAACAAGAAAGTGCTTATAGTGGATGATGATGTTCGTAACTTGTTTGCTTTAACAACAGCATTTGAGCGGTATACTATCCAGGCGATCACGGCTGAGAGCGGACAGGAAGCAATGAATATCCTGGCGGAAAACAAGGATATTGATATTGTACTGATGGATATCATGATGCCTGAAATGGATGGTTATGAAACTACACAGAAGATCAGGAGGGAGCATAAGAATGCAGCGTTGCCAATTATTGCGGTGACCGCGAAAGCCATGAAAGGTGACCGGGAAAAATGTATTGAGGCGGGGGCTTCCGATTATATTACCAAACCCGTCAAAATTGACCAACTGCTATCTCTTATGAGAGTATGGTTGTATAAATAAGGAGCTATGGAACGAGTCAATGGTCATGATGGGTTCAGTAAAACGGATGTTAAGATCCTGGTGGTCGACGACAGGGAAGATAATTTATTCTCGATCGAGGCAATCCTGGAAAAGGACAACTATACTATTGTCAAAGCGAACTCAGGCCGGGCTGCGTTAAAGATCTTGTTGCGCGAACACGATTTTTCCCTGATCCTTATGGACGTTCAAATGCCGGAATTAAATGGAATGGAAACGGCGACGATGATCTATGAGCGGGAAAAACTCAAGAACATCCCGATCATTTTTATCACGGCTCATGACTATGACGAGGATATCGTTTTTAAGGGATATAAGATGGGTGGTGTTGATTATATCTATAAACCCATTAATCCCGAATTGCTGCGTGTGAAGGTCAGCGTATTTGTTGAGTTGTACAGGAAGACACATCAATTGATCCAACATGAGAAGAAGCTCCTTGCAGCGAACAGGTCCTTACAAAAAGAAATCGAGGAAAGAAAGGCTTCTGAACAAAAGGTCAAGTTGTTGAACGCACAATTGGTAGAAAACAATGCGCATCTTAAAGAAGTAAATGAAGAGCTCGACCGGTTTGCCTACGTGGCTTCTCATGATCTGCAGGAACCCTTAAGGAAAATCATGGTGTTCAGTGACAAGATCCTGATGGGCAGTAATTACAACAAGGAAACGGAAAAATATTTTAAACGCATCATCGGCGCTTCCGAAAGAATGCAGTTGTTGATCAATGACCTCCTGAGTTTTTCACGGCATTCGGCCAGTTCTTCAGACTTTAAGGAAACAAACCTGAATGAACTTGTTAAAGAGGTCATTACCGAACTTGAGTTAGAAATTGAAAATTCAAATGCGCAAATTCTTGTCGCCGACCTCCCGGTAGCTCACATTATCCCAAGCCTGATGCGGCAGTTATTCTATAATTTACTGAGCAATGCGATGAAGTTCCGTAAAAAAGATGTAGCTCCTGTCATTCGTGTAGAAGTGGAATCCGCCGATCCGAATGATTTCAAAGCGCGCGGTAAGCATGGTTCACAGAATTTCTACCAGATTACCGTGTCGGATAACGGGATCGGGTTTGATCCAAAATACGCGGAAGACATTTTTGTCGTATTCAAGCGTCTCCATAGTTACCATGAGTTCGAAGGTTCAGGCGTCGGTCTTTCCATTTGTAAAAAAATTATTGAAAAACATAATGGATTCATCCGGGCCACGAGTAAACCCGGGGAAGGTTCCAGTTTTATCATTGGCTTACCTGACAAGCAAGTAGTAGATATCAAAAGCGTAGCTTCTCAACAAACAGAATTGCCTGGCAAGATCGCGCAGGACTACCAGGCCTTACCGAAATAGCTTCTATTCAGTCAATCGCCGGTGAATTGACGCAAGATTCCACTTACCGAAATCTTTTAACTTCGGGAATCAATTCTACTTTATGCGATGCCTTGCATTGATCTTAATGTTCGCCAGCACTTTACTTTTTGCGCAGGAAAGAAAATGGCCTGTCATCAAACATTACGAAGGAAGGTATACGGAAAAAATCGCGATGCCGGTGGGTGGTATCGGAACCGGCAATATTTCCATTGGTGGTAACGGTCAATGGAAAGATGTAGAAATCATGAACAAACCAGCAATGGGGTTCTATGGAGCTGTTGCTGCCAAGCAAGCTCCTTTTTTTGTTGTTTATACTGAAACAGCCAGCGGAGAAAGGAAAACCAAAACATTAATGGGACCCATTCCTCCAAGCGAGTATATTGGTTCCGAAGGCAGCCGCGCTCCCAATCATGGTTTACCGAGATTTTCCAGTTCGACATTCGATGCCGGTTATCCATTTGCAATAGTCAATCTCGAAGACAATAACATGCCTGTCTCTGCACGGGCTAAAGTGTTTAATCCTTTTATTCCGGGTGATCCGGATGCAAGCGGAATACCAATAGCCGTGATACGTTACGAAATAAAAAATAAGACGGACAAACCATTGACAGTATCGGTAGCGGGATCTATGGATAATTTTATTGGGATGGACGGATCAGTCGCGGAGATCAGTACCTGGAACAGCATTATTACTCCGAGGGGCGCAAAAAATAATCGTAACACATTCCGTCAAACGGACAGGCTTGCCGGGATCTATATGACTTCTGATAGTGTAGACAAGAATTCAAGAGCGTGGGGAACAATCGCGTTGACGACACCTAAAATTAATTCAAGCGATGTAATAAGTTACCGGACCGAGTTCAATACACAAGGATGGAATGCAAATTTTACTGATCTATGGGATGATTTTTCAGCTGATGGCATATTTAAAGACACGACGTTCCCGGTTAAATGGCCAGACCCAAGAGCAGGGTTAGCCGTTCGATGTCAATTAAAACCTAAAGAAACAAGAACGGTAGAATTTTTTCTGACCTGGAACTTTCCGAACCGGATGAATTGGAACGACCAGGTCATCGTTGGAAATTATTATTCAACAAAATATTCTGATGCATGGGACGTGATCGAAAAAGTACTTCCTTCATTGCCCGCTTTAGAAGCTAAGACAATTGAATTTGTCAACCTGATTGCTAACAGCAACTATCCTCCCGAGGTCAAAGAAGCAGCATTATTTAACAGCAGCACTCTTCGCTCACAAACCACTTTCAGGGATCGGAACGGAAATTTTTTCGGATGGGAAGGAGCATTTGCAAATACCGGTTCCTGTCATGGTAACTGCACTCATGTCTGGAATTATGAATTCGCTTCGCCTTTTTTGTTTGGAACTCTTGCTTCCAATATGCGTGAAACTGAGTATAAACATGCCTTGTATAGTTCGGGATTGATGAGTTTCCGTGTCGGACTTCCTTTTGATGAAAAAAATAATAATTACGTCGCCGCTGCAGATGGCCAGATGGGATCGATCATGCGAGTTTACCGCGAATGGCAATTATCCGGTAATGATAATTTTCTCAGGGAACTATATCCCGGTGTGAAGAAAGCTTTATCATTTGCATGGATAGAAAAAGGCTGGGATGCCGATAAGAATGGAGTTATGGAAGGATGCCAGCACAACACAATGGATATCGAATACTATGGTCCTAATCCTGAAATCGGGTTTTGGTACCTGGGAGCGTTGAAAGCAACTGCTGAGATGGCGCGCAAAATGAACGATGCTGATTTTGAAAAAACTTGCTTGGACCTTTATCATCGCGGTAGTAAATGGATCGATCAGAATATTTTTAACGGGCAATTTTATTACCAGCAAATTTGGCCGGTTAAAAGCAGTAGCGATATTGCAAAGGGTTTAACTCTCGGTATGGGCGCGAAAGACATCTCCAATCCTTCATTCCAGATTGGCGAAGGTTGCCTCGTTGATCAGTTAGTTGGACAAAATATGGCCTTTGTTTCAGGCTTGGGTTATCTCGCAGATTCAAATAAAATACGAAAAGCTCTCGGCAGTATCTGGAAATACAATCGTCGCAAATCATTTGGCGATTATTTCAACAATATGCGGTCATACGCCCTGGGAGATGAAACAGGTCTTGTAGTAACTGCCTACCCCGATCCGGCCAAAAGACCTGCGGTGCCATTGTCTTATGGTTTCGAAGCCTGGACCGGTGTTGAATACACCGCCGCAGTAGGAATGATGTATATCGGCATGAACAACGAAGGGCTTCAAATATTCCGCGATGTCCGGGATCGTTATGATGGTTATAAGAGAAATCCTTTTAATGAAGAAGAATGCGGCAATCATTATGTACGTGCAATGTCCAGTTGGTCGGCTATCCCCGCATTAAGCAAGTTTCATTATTCCGCTGTTGATAAAGTGTTTTCCATCACATCGAAACCCGGCAACTATTTCTGGTCAAATGGTTATAGCTGGGGAAATGTAAACGTCAATGGTAATAAGGTAACAATTAAGGTTTATCACGGCAAATTAGCGATTGAAAAATTGTATTTAAGTAACGGAAAGCAATTAAAGTTACCACAGGACACGATTCTTGAAGAAGGTAAATCTTCATCGTATCTGGTTTTATAAACCTTTACACATGTTTGATCTTATTAGGAAAAACATTTCGAAACATGTCAAGCTTAACGAAGAAGAGTTCACTTTCTTTGTTTCACTATTGCGCGTTAAAAAAATACGCAAAAAACAATTCCTGCTGGAGGAAGGGGAAGTTTGCCAATTTGAATGTTTTGTGAACAGTGGTTGTCTCCGCCAATTCTATCTTGATGACAGCGGCCAGGAACATATCATTCAATTCGCTGTCACTGACTGGTGGATAAGTGATCAATACAGTTTTCTTACCGGGTTGCCCTCCCCATATTTTATTGATGCTCTCGAAAACTCCGAAGTAATTCTTATCAACAAGACCAGTCTTGAAGATTTGTATCAAAAGGTGCCAAAGTTTGAGCGGTTTTTTCGCATCGCTTTTCAAAGCAGTTATGTAGCCTTGCAAAAACGTATCCTCGCAAATATCAGCCAGACTGCAGAAGAGCGTTATCATAATTTTGTTTCGACTTATCCGGAAATAGAACAACGCGTACCCCAGCACCAGGTAGCTTCATATTTAGGAATTAAACCTGAATCGCTTAGCCGCTTGAAAAAACAACGCCCGGCTTGAATCTCTTAACATAGGTCAATATATTTCCCTAGCATTTGTTATTGGCGACCATCCTCATGTTTTCGATTTTTGTGTTCTAAAACAAAAAGAAATGAATACAATAAGCGAAAAAATCACTCACCTGAATCAATTGGTGGAGAGTGGTAAATTACTTGATGCTTTTGAACTGTATTATGATGATGAGGTAGCGATGCAGGAAAATGAGTTGCAACCCACAATCGGAAAAAATCAAAACAGGGATCGCGAGAAACAATTCTTAGGGAACATTACTGAGTTTCGCGGCGCGAAAGCCCTGAATGTTGGAGTAGGCAACGACACATCATTCGTCACGTGGCATTTCGATTATACCCATAAGGAATGGGGAACCCGGAATTACAAACAAGTCTCAGTGCAACATTGGAAGGATGGAAAGATCATTAAAGAACAATTTTTTTATGGGAATTGAAGACAAGTCAATAAACCTATAAGGCCGGGCGGGCCTTATAGGTTTTAAATTTTTACATTTGCCCGGATGAGCAGTCCGCAACTTATTCAATTCTTCCTCAACTCCAACCTGGTCTCTGCAAAGACCGCTTCTGAAATTGCTGCCACCTTCGCACCGAAGGAAATAAAACGAAATGATTTTCTTTTTAAAGAAGGTCGGATTTGCAATGATTATTATTTCCTTGAAAATGGTTTTATACGGTCCTTCGCATTTGATACAGAAGGCAACGATGTTACAACCAATTTCTATTCGACCGGGCAGGTGGTTTTCGAAGTATCCTCTTTTTTCAACCGCATTCCAACCAAAGAAAACTACCAGGCCATCATCGATTGTGAAGGCTGGCATATTACCTATGACCAGTTAAATAACCTTTTTCATTCTCTGCCGGAGTTCAGGGAATTTGGAAGATCTATCCTTGTAAAAGGATTTGCTGGATTAAAAACCCGGATGCTCTCATTGATCACGGAAACTGCAGAACAACGTTACGATACGTTGTTAAAAACAAAACCCGAGATATTTGAACATGCCCCACTCAAGCACATAGCTTCTTATCTCGGTATCACCGATACTTCGCTAAGCCGGATACGAAAAGAATATTCGAAAAAGTGAGTCGATACTGGATACTAGATACTAGATTCTGGTCGTCCGGGTTACACAATTCAATCCAGCATCCGGCATCTAGCATCCAGCATCTTTACTTACCGCCGACAGGACTTTCAAGTATTGGGATTATTATAGATATCCAGTATTTCAGCCGCTGTCAGGGTTTATCCAGCGTCTAGTATCCAGTATCTAGTATCCAGCATCCAGTATTTCATTTCTTGTCATTTGCTAAGAAGAAGTCTTTATCATCATTGTTTCTTTGTGTTGAAATCAATTCTTTCTAAAAAATAAACTTCTTACAATGGACATCAAATTATTTATCCCGGTCGTAGCATGGATCACGCTCACGATCGTGTGCCTTGTATTTATCCTGGCAGGGTTGCGGGCAACTTTAAATAAAACAAGCTGGGACAACAAACGGAAACGGAGAATTTTTATTGTCGCTTTGTTGATTTTGGTTGGCTGGAGCGTTTTACTATCACTTCTTTCAAATGGCGGCTTTTTTTCAGACTTTAATTCGTTCCCTCCCCGACCAGCGCTTGCATTAATGATTCCCCTACCCTTCATCATTTGGTTTGCTCTTTCCTCGGTGGGTACCGAACTATTGCGATCAATTCCATCTCACTGGTTGATATATATGCAATCTTTCCGGATCGCAGTTGAGCTACTACTCTTTGTTGCTTTTATAAGAGGTTTATTACCGGTTCAAATGACGTTTGATGGAAGAAATTTTGATGTGATCACAGGAATCCTGTCTCTGCCTGTGGGATACATCGTTGCGAAAAGAAAATCATATTCGCGTCAGTTTGCGATCGCGTACAATTTTATTGGCGTAATACTTTTACTGAATATTTTGGTCATTGCCGTCTTATCAATGCCAACCCCGATCCGATACTTTACCAACGAACCTGCAAACACCATAGTAGCAAAGTTTCCTTATATCTTGTTACCCGGCGTGCTGGTGCCAATCGCGTACGGACTGCATATTTTTTTGTTCAGGCAATTATGGCTCAAACGTGGTGAAATGTCGCAGGCTTCACGGTTTATGCATTTGCCAACGCCCGGTCGAGGTGAACATAGCCTCCATCCACATGAATGATCTGCCCGGTAGTATGACTCGACCTTTCGCTCAAAAGAAACGCAACCGCATTGGCTATTTCTTCAGTAGTAGTCATGCGGTTTTCCAATGGGATCTTTGATTCAATTTCTTTCAGCTTCTCTTTGGGATTAGGAAGTGTATTGATCCATTTTTCGTATAGTGGTGTGAATGATTCTGCGACGACCACTGCATTGACCCTGATACCATATTTCAATAATTCAACTGCCCATTCTCTTGTCAATGCATTCCGACCCCCGTTAGCTGCTGCATAGGCCGAAGTATTTCCTTGCCCGGTTTCCGCTGTCTTCGAAGTAATATTTACAATCGGGCCTTTTGATTTTTTTAACTCAGGAAGCGCGAAATGCGCCAGCAAATAATAATGAACGAGATTTTTGTGTAACGAAGCCATGAAGTTTTCATAGTTGCCATTCTCCAGTCCTACCCCATCATTAACGCCCGCATTGTTGACGAGTCCATCAATGCGATTAAATTTTTTAATGGTTGCCTGTATCGCTTTTTCACATTCAGATGCCTGGGTTAATTCAGCGACGACATGAAACGCCTTGCCTTTTGAATTCTCAATTTCTTTAACCGTTTTGAGGTTATCTTCTTCATTTCTCCCAATGACAACGGGGATCGCACCTTCTTTGGCTAATACTTTTACAATGCCTTCGCCGATACCTTTGGCGCCACCGCTGACTATGATGACTTTATCTTTTAATTGTAGATCCATAATTAGATTTTTTGAGTGGGTAGAATTAAGAAGTCAGGTTACATTTTACAGTTCACAGTTTACAGTCAGAATCAAAAAGTTTGTAGTCGGCTATTTATATCCGAATACCTTAATTTCCTGCCTTTTCACCTCGTAGTAAATTTTACAGGCGGGCAATGAATCAAAGACCATAAAATTGAATTGCGTTTTCACCAAATATTTTCGCCCTGTCATCTTCGTCAAAATTCTCCATATATTTTTCAAGCAAACTTTTCCATTGTACATATATTCCGGATAACAATATCACCGGCCAGTCGCTTCCATACATTAGCCGGTCCGTTCCAAATGCTTCAAATACTGTGTCGAGGTAAGGATAGAAGTCGCCTGCACTCCATTGCTTCCACTTCGCTTCGGTAAAAAGTCCGGACAATTTGCAATAAACGTTCGGATGCTTAGCCATTTCCTGCATCAATGTCTTCCATTCATCGATCTTTTTATGCGCAATGTCTGGCTTTGCGCAATGATCGATCACAAATTTTTGGTCAGGAAAACGCGAAACGAATTCCAGGGCGGATCTTAATTGATGATGATAGATCAATATGTCATAAGTATAACCAAACGGTTGAAGTGCGGCAATTCCTCTTTGAAATTCTTTCCGCAGCAAAAAATCATTCGGTTCTCCTTGTACGACATGTCTCCATCCCTTGATCACTGGCCATTGAGAAAAGTAAGTTAGTCTTTCGCTGACATTTTCATTTTGAAGATCGACCCAGCCTACAACTCCTTTGATGATTTCATGAGTCTTTGATAACTCCATTAAAAAAAGGGTTTCGACTTCTGACTGATCTGCCTGGACCGCAATGCAACCATCAATATCGTTGCGTTTTAACGTAGAAGATATCGTTTGAGGTAGATAATCCTGTTGCAAGGTTTTCATGTCATCCGTGATCCATGCGTCCCGGAGTTTATTATACTTCCAGAAATGAACATGGGTATCAACCTGCATATGCTATACATTTTTGTTTGGCCGTTCCCATTCCTTCAATACCCAATTCCATTACATCACCGGGTTTCAGATAAACCTGTGGATTCATACCCAACCCAACGCCAGGAGGTGTACCGGTTGAGATCACATCTCCGGGTAATAAGGTCATAAAGCGACTTACATAAGAAATTAAGAATGGAATTTTGAATATTAAGGTTGAAGTATTGCCATTCTGCATTTTTTTATCGTTGACATTTAACCAGAGTTTTAGGTTATCAACGTCTTTTACTTCATCCGCAGTCACGAGTACCGGTCCAAGCGGCGCGAACGTATCACAACCTTTTCCTTTATCCCAGGTACCACTGCGTTCGAGCTGGTATTCCCTTTCACTAAGATCATTGTGTAAACAATAGCCAGCGATGAAATCATTTGCCATGCTTTCATCAACATAACTTGCCTTTTTCGCGATCACTACAGCCAACTCAACTTCCCAATCTGTTTTCACTGATCCTTTTGGTATAACCACGTCATCAAACGGACCGCACAATGCAGTTGTTGACTTCATAAAGATGACCGGCTCAGGCGGAATGGCAGCTCCTGTTTCTTTAGCATGGTCAGCATAGTTCAAGCCAATGCATACAATCTTAGATGGTCTTGCAATTGGTGAACCGATCCTGGAATCATCGGGGATCTTTGGAAGATTGTTTTTATTGTATTGAATAAACTGTTTTAACCTTTCCAATCCATTTGATCCAAAGAAATGTTCATTATAATCTTCCCCAAAAGTGCTGGCATCATAGTAGATATCATCGATGACAACACCAGGTTTTTCTTTTCCTATACGTCCAAACCGAAAAAGTTTCATGTACTAACTTATTATTTGCCTGGCGGCGGTTAATTATTCAGTTTTACAAAACCTCCATCAATGGGATAATCACAGCCGGTAATGAAAGATGCCTCATCGCTGCAAAGATAAAGCGCGAGATACGCGATCTCTTCGGGTTCAGCCATCCGTCCGATGGGTTGACTTTTTGAAAGCTTCTCAAACATTTCTTTTTCCTTACCGGCATAGTTCTTTGCCAAAAAGCCATCGACGAATGGAGTATGGACACGGGCCGGAGAAATACAATTGCAACGGATATTATGGGAGAGATAATCCTTCGCCGTAGCAAGGGTCATCCCAACAACCGCGCCTTTTGTCATCGAATAAGCAAAGCGGTCGGGTATTCCGACCAATGCCGCGATTGATGACATATTTAAGATCACTCCCGATTTCCCCTTCATGTATGGAATCACTGCCTTAAGACAGTTGTAAACACCTTTAACATTTACATTCAATAGGCGGCTGAAATCTTCCTCGCTGGTATTTTCAACTGTGCCGACATGAGCGACGCCAGCGTTATTCACAAGAATATGTATGGCGCCCATTTGTTGAATAATTGCATCAACAATGTCCTTTACATTTTGCTGATTGCTTACATCGCACTGTACCGCTTTGGCTTTGCCACCGGACACGGTGATTTCTTTTGCCGTATCATCAGCCGATTTTTTATCAAAATCGACGATGTGAACATCGGCACCTTGCTGAGCAAAAAGTTTTGCAATAGCTTTCCCAATGCCGCTACCGCCGCCGGTTATAATAGACGTCTTTCCTGTCAGATCAAACATAAATTAAAATGATACCACTTGTTGTGCCAATACCTTCAAACCTGCTTTTGACGCTTGCGCCCAAGCTATAGCGTCGATGCGCAGGCAAGAATTAAACTTCAAAAATTTTATCCATCAACCGCCATTTTTCATCTTTCTTTGAATGGGGCAGCGCTTGCTGATATTTCCACATCAACTTCTCCCATTCCTGTACTTTTTCGTTCGCTGCATCTGCTTTCGCCTTATCCTCAAAACGAAAATCATTTTTGGTTTCCATGATCATAAATAAGCGATTACCCGCCCGGTAAATTTCCATGTGTTCGATACCCGAATCCCTGATGCTTTTTAATATTTCTGGCCATACTGAACGGTGATGTTCTTCATATTCTTTGATCAGCGCTTCATCATCCTTCAGGTCCAATGCAAGACAATAACGTGGCATATATATTTATTTCTATCGCAACACTTCGACGGCTTTTTCAGAATGCTGATATCCCTTTAATCCAAATAAAAGCACTACGAAAAAACATACTAACGGAACCCAATACCCATTTTGAAACCGGTTCGTTTGATCAGCAATAGTCGCCAGCAACGGCGGCAATGCTGCCCCACCGACAATCGACATGATGATAAGGCTTGATGCAGGCTTGGTATCAACTCCAAGATCCTTTACACCCAATGCAAAAATGGTTGGGAACATGATTGACATAAAAAACGCGATCCCGATCATGGCATACAAAGTAATAATGCCCGATCCATAAATTGTTACAAAGGACAATATGATACAACAGATCGCATAAATGGCCAGCAACCGTTGTGGCTGGATAAACCGCATAAAGAATGTGCCCGCGAATCTTCCGATCATAAAAGCAAGACCTGCTGCACTGGAATAATAAGCTGCTTCTGTTTCGGTGATTTGTGCCGCTTTAGTTGCAAACAAAACCAGGAAACTTAAGATACATACCTGCGCCCCTACATAGAAGAACTGGGCAATCACCGCCCAGGTAAGATGTTTATGCCTGAACGCGTGAAGAAATCCGGCTGAAGAGGTTTTGTCGTCATCTTTTTTATCCGGGAGTCGCGTAAAAAAAAATAAAGCAGCTACCAACAATATCACGATCCCGAGTATAAGATAAGGAGCCTTCACCTTTGATGTTTCTGAAAGAAGATACGCAGCACGGTCATCTGTACTCAATGCGTTTAACGCGTCATCATCCAAAGGTTTTTCGGAAAGAATGAATTTGCGTCCCGCCAACGGTGCGAGGAAAGCTGCGAGCCCATTAAATGATTGTGCAAAATTTAATCGTTGAGTTGAAGTCTCGGCAGGACCGAGGATCGTTGCATAAGGATTGGCTGCCGTTTCGAGGATAGCAAGTCCGCAGGCTACGATAAACAAAGCACCAAGAAAAAAAACATACTGCATCGTATTGGCTGCGGGTACAAACAAAAAGCAACCCACCGCGAAAAAAGAAAGCCCGATCAGGATACCTGTTTTATAACCATACTTTTTCATAATGATCCCTGCTGGAATAGCCATCAGGAAATAGCCGAAATAGACAGCAAAGTCAACCAATGATGCCTGCACCGTACTCAGGCTAAATGCTCTTCTCAGATGCGGGATCAGTATGGGATTAAGGTTGTTGATAAACCCCCAGAAGAAAAATAAACTGGTAACTAAGATAAATGGAAACAAATACCTGTTCTGATTGCTCATGATTGATGATTTATCTTTTACCAGAATTTTACATACAATGCCGCTAATATCAGCAACACGATCACGGTCATCATAATATGCACGGGCGATAATTTAAACATCGTTTTATCCAGTATAAAGGCCTTCGGGTTCACTTTCGGCCCGGCAAGGCTAACGATGACCATTAAAATAATAGATATAACAAACGAGATCCCCATGACGATCAGGAAAGGAATTTCATACTTGCCTTTTCCATTCGGATAAGCGGTGTACAGCCACGTTTCATTTCCAAATACAGCAGGCGCAAACTCATTGAAGAATATACAGAGGCCAAAACCCGCTAATAATCCGACGACGGCCGCAGCGCCAGTAGTTCTTTTCCAAAAGAAACCCATGATGAACATGGCAAACACGCCAGGACTTATATACCCGGTATATTTCTGAATGTAAGTAAATCCACCCGCGCTGCTGATACCAAGAATGTCTTTCCAGGTAAACGCTATCGCTATTATCATAGCAATTAACACAACAGCTCGTCCTGTCCAAACCATACGCTGGTCCGTTGCTTCCTTATTTATATATTTTTTATAAATGTCCAGTGTAAAGATTGTCGAGATACTATTCGCTTTACCTGCCAACGATGCAACAATCGCTGCCGTCAATGCAGCAATAGATAATCCTTTCAATCCTTCTGGTAAGAATCCGAGCACTGAAGAATAAGCGGCATCCTGGTTAGCCAGCGGATCGATATGACCTTGCTTAACCAATACATATGCAGCAATACCCGGTAACATTACAATCACCGGCATCAATATTTTTAAAAATGCAGCAAAAAGGATCCCCGTCCTTGCTGTTTTCAGATCTGCGCCCAATGCACGTTGAGTAATGTATTGATTGCATCCCCAGTAATTCAGGTTAGCGATCCATTGCCCGGCGATATACATTAAAATGCCGGGAAGTATCAGGTATTTATTAATGTAATCCTGCGAAGACGTCGCGTCAGGCTTTGCAAGGATCATATGAAAATGATCGGGCGCTTCTTTCATGACGGTACTGAATCCGTTGGCGACACCATTTCCGCCGCTGACTTTATCCAATGCCATATAAACCGTCACAAGCCCGCCGATGATAAGCACTGCTACCTGGATCACATCGGTGTAACCAATAACTTTCATACCACCCAGGGTGATGATGATTGCAAAAATTGCAAGGGCGATCATAACCACATGCAGATATTCGCCTCTTGGCAACAGGCCGTTGATCGCTGCAGCACCGAGATATAAAATAGATGTAAGATTAACGAAGACATAGAGGAAAAGCCAGAAGATCGCCATGATCAATGCGACAGATTCATTGTAGCGTACTTTGAGAAACTGGGGCATGGTGTAGATCTTATTCTTCAGGTACACCGGCATAAACCAGATCGCAATAATGATGAGTGAAACCGCGGCTATCCATTCGTAGGCTGAAACCGCGATGCCTACAAAGTATCCATTGCCACTCATTCCGATAAACTGTTCTGCGGAAATGTTTGATGCAATAAGAGATGCTCCGATGGCCCACCAGGTCAATGAACCTTCGGCAAGGAAGAATCCTTTTGCATCATGTTCCCTGCTTTTTCTTTTCCTGTAGATCCAATAGCCATAGCCGGCGACAATCAAAAAATAAATTATAAATACGACCAGGTCGCTTGATCCAAGTTTATTATTCATAACAGTGCAATCGTTAGGTATGGTTTATGTACTATCTGTTTTTATAGTAAACTTCACTCCACTTCAATTCGTTCTTAAACCTATCCAGTTCCGTGTATTTATCAATCAACACGCATTCAATGTCAGCCATAGCTGCAAAGTCCTGGAGATATTCCGAAGTGAGGTTTTGACTATAACAACTATGATGTGCGCCGCCAGCGTAAATCCATGCGGCCAGGCCATCATACATATTTGGATGTGGCTTCCACAATACTCTTGCTACCGGCAATTTTGGTAAATCATATTTGGGAGAGACGGCGGTCACTTCATTGACCAGGAGCCGGAAGCGATTTCCCATATCAATGATCGATGCGTTCAACGCCGCACCGCCCGCGACATTGAATACAAGTCGAACCGGGTCCGCCTTCCCGCCAATACCAAGTGGATGAATCTCGCAAGATGGTTTGTCCTTTGCGATACTGGGGCAGATCTCCAGCATGTGTGAACCCAATACCATTTGGTTATTCGCTTCGAAATGATAGGTATAATCTTCCATGAATGAATTGCCACCGGCCAAACCATTTCCCATTACCTTCATGGCCCTCACTAATGCCGCGGTCTTCCAATCACCTTCGCCGCCGAAACCATAACCATCATTCATTAGTCGCTGTGACGCGATGCCCGGAAGTTGCACCAGACCATGAAGATCTTCAAACGTGTCAGTAAAGCCTTTATAATTTCCTGCTTGTAAAAAATTCCGGATCCCGATTTCGATCTTTGCCGCATCTCTTAAAGGCTCATGCCTGTCACTTCCTTTACGCAAGGCTTTAACAACATTGTATGAATCTTCATATTCCTTAACCAAATCGTCAATTTCCTTATCAGTTGTTTCATTCATTACTTTAACGAGATCGCCGACGCCATGCGTATTTACAGAAAAACCAAATTTTATCTCGGCTTCAACTTTGTCGCCTTCAGTTACTGCCACATAACGCATATTATCTCCAAACCGGACGAACCTTGCGCCCTGCCAATCGTGCCATGCCGCAGCAGCGCGGACCCAGATGCTGGTTTGCTGTACGACTTTTTCATTTTGCCAATGACCGACCACCACTTTTCTTTCGAGTCGCATTCTCGTCATGATAAATCCAAACTCCCTGTCCCCATGTGCGGATTGGTTGAGATTCATAAAATCCATGTCGATCTCTTTCCAGGGAATATCGCGGTTAAATTGCGTATGCAAATGAAGTAAGGGCTTATGTAAAACGGTCAGCCCCCGGATCCACATCTTCGCGGGGGAAAAAGTATGCATCCAGGCAATTATGCCAATACAATTCTTTGCGTTATTTGCTTCCCGACAAAGGGAGAATATTTCTTCTGTAGATTTTAAAACCGGTTTGAATACTATCGTTACGGGAATCGTTTGTTCTTTGTCGAGAAATGAAGCGATTTCTTGTGAATGCGTGGCGACCTGTTTCAATGTTTCCTCGCCATACAGGTCCTGGCTGCCGGTTGCAAACCAAACTTCAAGCTCTTTAAGATTATTCATGTGTGATCAGATTTTTCTGCACCGGGCCGGCTAAAATATCGACAGTACCGGAAACGGGTTGTTGTAAATTGGCTATTTATTGTACGTTATTCACTATTTGGTTGAGAATTTATACATCGTCGTTTGCTTATACGTCTCCCCGGGTTTTAGGATAGTGTTCGGAAAAGAGGGTTCGTTGGGGCTGTTTGGAAAATGTTGCGTCTCGAGGCAAAGCGCCGCATGCTTTGTGTAGCGCTGACCATTTTTCGTATTGGTAAGAGTGCCATTGAGAAAATTGCCGGAATAAAATTGGATGCCGGGCTCAGTCGTATATACTTCCATCAACCTGCCGCTGTTAGGTTCATATAAACTGGCAACCCGTTCCAGTGAATTCCCATTTTTATTTAATACCCAGTTGTGATCATAACCGCCGGGAGCAGCGCCTTTAACCGAATTGATATCGCGTCCAATCGGTTTAGAGGTAGTGAAGTCCATTGGACCTCCCTTTACATCTTCGAGCTTACCGGTTGGTATCAATGCATCAGACACAGGCGTATACTTATCCGCTTTCAATTCAAGCTCGTGATTAAGTATTGTTGAATCTTTTCCCGCTGATAAGTTAAAATAAGCATGATTGGTTAAGTTGACCGGTGTTGCTTTATCAGTAGTAGCTGTATAATCGATTTTTAAAGCATTGTCTGCTGTCAATGTATAAATTACTTCAACATCAAGCGTACCGGGATATCCTTGTTCGCCGTCTTTACTTTGATAAGTCAGCTTTAAACTACTATCGCCTTGTTTATTGATGTTCCAATAAACTTTATCAAATCCCTTGTCGCCGCCGTGAAGACTATTACCGTTGTTGTTTGCGGGTAAACTATAAGTTTTGCCATCAAGGGTAAACTTCGCGTTTGCGATCCTGTTACCATAGCGACCTATCAATGCCCCAAAATAAGGAACCCCTTTTTGCAAAAATCCATCGAATGAGTCGAACCCGGTGACAACATCTCCCATCACACCATTCTTGTCAGGTGTAATAAGTTTTGTAACGGCACCACCATAATTGATGACACCTACCTGCATACCATTCTTATTTGTGATCGTGTATTCGGTAACCGGTTTTTGTTCGAATGTTCCGTAAGGTTTTTCGGTAATTCCTGCGTTCATATCTTTCGTTTCAGTTTCTTTTTTTTCATTCGTGCTTTCGGTGCTGTTGTTACAGGCAACAAAGAACGATACCAGGCTGATCACAACAAATTTTTTCATTGATGCAAGTTTTATTGACCATAATAAGAATCGGGACCATGTTTGCGCTCATAATGTTTTCTAATCAAAGAATTCTTTAGCGTAGCCGCTTGCGGATTGATTTGTTCTGTCAACCATGCCATATGCGCGACACTTTCGAGTACACCACTATTGTAAACGGCTTTTGCTGCTGACTTTCCCCAGGTAAATGGCGCATGATTGCCCACTAGGATCATTTCCACTTCTTCATAATCCAATTTTTTATCCTTTAAGCAATTCATGATTTGAAAACCGGTCTCAAATTCATAATCACCTTTGATCATTTTATCTTCCATTGGCGGGGCGCAGGGAATGGCCACGGTATTGTGATCGGCGTGAGTAGTACCATAAATGGGTATATCCCTCAGCGATTGCGCCCAGGCCGTTGCATATATGGAATGTGTATGTGAAATGCCTCCGATCTTCGGCCAGTTTTTATACAGCACGGCATGTGTCTTCGTGTCAGATGAGGGGCGCAAATTGCCTTTAGCCACTTCCCCTTCAAAATCGATGACAACCATCTTGCCGGGCGATAATTTACTATACGGAACTCCACTCGGTTTGATCGCGAATACTCCCAGGTCCCTGTCTACGGCGCTGACATTTCCAAAAGTAAACATCACCAACCCCAGTTTGGGTAATTGCATGTTGGCTTCATACGCCTCTTCCTGCAGATCTTTATATTTTGCCATAATGTTGTCGAAAGGGTTAAAATGCAAATTGCAAGCAATGACCGGCGACCCGATCTAATCATTCATTTGCTTCGATGAATGTACCTAATTTTTGATACCGCGCGTATCGTTTCTTATAAATTTCCGACTTTGATTTGTCAGGCTGATACGTTTTGTCAAATCCCTGCCCCATGGCCTTCATCGCATCTTCTACATTATTATACAGACCTGCTGCTGTGGCTGCAAACATAGCGGCACCGGCAGCACAGGTTTGTTCACTTTTATGAATGCGTATTGGCATATTCATTACATCGGCCATGGTTTGCATAATGAATGGGGATTTTTTTGCTACTCCGCCCAAACCGATCAGGCCTTTAACGGGAATGCCTTGTTCATTGAATCGATCAACAATTGCTTTTGCTCCGAAACATGTGGCTTCGACCAATGACCTGAAGAATCCTGGGGCGTCGGTTGCAAGGTCAAGTCCAATGATCGCACCCTTTAATAGTTGATCCGCATCGGGCGTTCGGCGTCCATTCATCCAATCGACAGCTAATTCATCATTCTCTTCCAATGTCAGCTTCGCGGCTTCGACATTCAGTGTTGCAATAAGCTTATCGTTGATATCTTTCTTTATTTTATCATCAGTGATGAATTGATCAATTGGCCAACTGATCAATTTTTTGAACCATGCATATACATCGCCGAAAGCACTTTGGCCTGCTTCCATCCCTATCATTCCCGGGATGATTGATCCGTCGACTTGCCCGCAAATCCCTTTTACCAATATCGATTTGGCTTCATGCGAAGGCGCCACCAACATATCGCAGGTGGATGTACCCATCACTTTACTCAAATAATAGGGTTCGATTTGTCCGCCGACTGCTCCCATGTGCGCGTCAAATGCTCCGACACCAACTAATACCGAAGTTGATAGCCCGAGTTTATCGGCCCATTCTTTTGAAAGATTGCCCGCTACCTTATCAGCCGTATGCGTTTCGCTGAAAAGTTTTGTGGTGATACCATCAAGCAATGGATCAAGTGAAGCAAAAAATTCATTTGGTGGAAATCCTCCAAATTCTTTTGCCCATAAGGCCTTGTGGCCGGCTGAACATACACCTCGCTTCATCTGCCGGATGTCTTTACCACCGGTAAGTAAAAAAGGGATCCAATCGCAATGCTCCACCCAGGAAGCTAAATTTTTTCTTACTGACTCATCCTCGCGGATGATACGCAGGAGTTTTGCCCAAAACCACTCGGAAGAATAAATACCACCGACGTATTGCAGGTAATCTATCTTGAACTTTTTTGCATGCTCATTGATCTCTGACGCTTCTCCTGTTGCGGTATGATCCTTCCATAATATGAACATAGCATTGGGATTCTCCTTAAAAGAGGGAAGTAAAGCAAGCGGAGTTCCCGTTTGATCAACGGCTACAGGCGTTGAACCGGTGGTATCAATTGAAATAGCTTTTACATTTTTAGCAATTGCCGGACCTGCTTTTTGAAGACAATCCTTAATGGTAGTTTTGAAACCTTCAATATAATCCTGTGGATGCTGGCGGAATAGATTCCGCGAGGCGTCACAATACAAACCATCTTTCCAGCGGGGATAATAAAAAATAGAAGCAGCTTTTTCTTCACCCGTGCGAGCATCCACAACAACAGAACGAACCGAATCGGTACCATAGTCTACGCCTATAACAAACGCTTCACTCATATGGCAAGTTTATTCGTGTCAAAATAACACTTATTTTGTTACGAAAAAAATGAGCTGCTAATTTATAACAGATGGGCATTGGGAATAATATTCAGAAAGGCCTGGAAGTTGGCCTTGTATTTCTTCGCGTTCAGCTTATAATAGTAGGCCCCTTTTTTCGAGCTTCCCTTATCCTTATCATCCAGTTTGATCAATAATTTAGTTGACAATACTTTGCGGCTGAAGTTTCGTTTGTCAAATCCGGTATCATACACGGCTTCGTAGAGGCTTTGGAGTTGTGGAAGCGTAAATTTCCTGGGCAACAATTCAAACAATAACGGGTGTAAGGCCGCCTTATAACGAAGTTTCTCCAGTGCCATCTTCACCATTTCATTATGGTCGAATATGAGCCGGGGCATTTTATTCAACGGGAACCATTCGGGATGAAACTCGTCGCTCAATTGTTTCTCGTACCGGTGAATATCGACTAATGCGAAATATGTGATCGATAAAGTTCGTTCAATAGGATCGCGTTCGGGTTTACCAAACGTATAAAGTTGTTCCAGGTAAACGCCCTCCATCCCTGTCAATGATGTTAGAATCCTGGTCGCTGCATGTTCAGGACCTTCATCGGGCTGGATAAAACCGCCCATTAAACTCCATTTTCCTTTTTCGGGTTCGAATCCCCGGTGGATGAGCAGGATCTTGAGTGCTTGCCCGTCAAACCCGAAAATGATGCAGTCAACGGCTGCGAGCATCCGTGTTTGATTCTGGTATTTCGTCATCGTGGTCAGTGAATTCTTGAATGTAATAAATATAAACTCTATTCCCGGAATTAGGGTAAAATAAAATTATGATAGTCCGGTATAAACCTGATTATATTATTGCAACCTGTAAATTCAGAGGGCTGATGCAAGGTGGTTATAATAACACAATCCATCTTTGCATTCTGGGCCGACTCTGCTCCTTTCGGCGCGTCTTCAAATACCAGGCATGATGAAGGCTCAATTCCAAGTTTATCCGCACAAGCTATGTAAGTCTCAGGATCAGGCTTACTGTGATTGACATCATCTGCGCTTACGAGCGCATCAAAGAAATGACGAATGTTCAAGCCGTCTATCACGAAGTCGATATTCGATTGAATGGCTGCAGAGCCAATAGCCATTTTGATGCCCGCATCCTTTGAACGTTCGAGCAAGTTTTGTAGACCGGGGATCAATTTGAGATGAGGTTTGAACTCGCGTTGATATTGTTGTTCCTTTTCAAGACTGATCTTATTTTTTTCAGCAAGAGAAAATCTATTTGGAAGAACTCTTTCAATTAGTTCCTGGTTTTTTCCATAACATTCCTGTTTTGCTCTTTCCCAGGAAATGTCAGCTCCGAGCTCATTTAATATCCGGTACCAGGCGTTGATATGGCATTTGACATCATCGATCATCGTGCCATTGAGATCGAAGAGAAAGGCGGGGTAGTTCATGGGTTGAAGGTAGTGGATAGTTGATACTGGATGCTGGATACTGGATACTGGATGCTGGATACTGGATGCTGGATATTTGAAACCGAAGGGAGAATGTGAAGGATATGCTAACGATTGATGGTATTTATCCAACCGGCAAGCCAATCATCCGGTGTAACGGTTTCGTGGTTAAACTATAATGTTCACCGATCGATACACACAACTCATGCGCGGAAATCAGCTATTCATCTAATAAAAATGTCCGTTCGCTAAACGTGACCTTTTTTCCGCGTGAAATCGTTGTTTCTTTGTATGGTAATCGGAAACATTAACCTTAAATCTTAGTCAACGAAAATTCTTCTCATATAGCAGTAGTTTGGGTTTCTTATGTGAACGGCCCGGGATTCTTCCAGGGCTTCTCTCTTTTATATAGGGTTAGGAGTGTAAATTTGTAATTAGAAGAGTGGATGCTGGATGCTGGATGCTGGATGCTGGATGCTGGATACTGGATGCTGGATGCTGGATGCTGGATGCTGGATAGTGGATGCTGGATGCTGGATACTCGATACTGGATATTGGATTAAACCTGTCGAGGCTAGTAGACAATTTACTAACCGCAGGTACTGACTGAAAACTGTAAACTGTAAACTGCTAAACTGAAATGGGTGTTTGGAATCAAATAGCAGAATACCTCTTCATCAAGAAGAAAGATGCGAGCCGGCCTAAGAGCAAATGGATCGGTTACATGCATGGTATTAACCGGATAAGCCTCCTATTGTTTCTTCTTTGCCTGATCATCCTTGCTGTGAAACTCTTGCGGAAATAAATTGAAAGATTGAACGGGCGGCTTTCTCTGAAGCATTACCACCCTGGCTTAATAATTTTTTCAAATCGGCATAGTCTCGTTGCAACGCAGAAATTCTTTCTTTATCTGTAAGTATTTTATTCAACTCCGCATGCAGATTCTCTACGGTTAATTGATCCTGGATTAATTCCTTGACGACAAGCTTGTCCATGATGAGGTTGACCAGCGAGATGAATTTTACTTTTATGACCCGCTTCGCAATCTGGTATGAAATAGGCGAACCTTTATAACATACAACTTCGGGTACACCGAACAGCGCTGTTTCAAGAGTAGCAGTACCTGAAGTAACCAATGCTGCCTTTGCCCGCATTAACAGATCATAGGTCTTGTCGTTTGCGATGGCTACGTTGGGAAACTTATCAGTAAATAATTTATAAAACCCGCTACTGATTGCAGGCGCCTGCGCCACCACAAACTTGTAATCCGGGAAATGCTTACTTACCTCCAGCATTACCGGTAATTTTTTCAGGATCTCCTGTTTCCGGCTTCCCGGCAATAATGCAATAACCTGTTTATCCTCTGCGCTCGTTCCTTCAGCGTCCAAGCTTGTCCCTTGTACCTTGTCGCTTGTCCCTTGTACCTTGTCGCTTGTCCCTTGTACCTTGTCGCTTGTGCCTTGTCCCTTGTCCCCTGCCTTCGTACCTTCGGCAGTAAGGCTTGTACCTTTTTCCCCGCCTTCGTTTCTTCGGCGGGCAAGCTTGTATCTTTCTATGACTTCAACGAGCGGGTGTCCCACATATTCGACGTCCCAATTCCATTTGTTGCGGAAATATTCTTTTTCAAAGGGAAGGATCACAAGCATTTTATCGATTGTTTGCTTCATCGATTTAACCCGGCCTTCTTTCCATGCCCAAACCTGCGGACTGATATAAAAGACGACCCGTAAACCATTTTCTTTTGCCCATTTTGAAATACGAAGATTAAATCCCGGATAGTCGATAAGGATTAACACGTCGGGTTTGAATTGAAGAATGTCCTGTTTACAAAATTTAAGGTTTCGAAGAATGGTTCGAAGATTCAGCAATACCTCCGTAAATCCCATGAATGCGAGGTCGCGATAATGTTTGACCAGTTCACCACCGGCTTCCTGCATTTTATCTCCACCCCAGCACCGTATTTGCGCAGCATTATCCAGGCGTTTCAACTCGCGGATAAGATTACTTCCGTGCAAATCTCCTGATGCTTCTCCCGCGATGATATAATACTTCATTTGGATCGTCCGGCTTTATTGATCTCACAATTAAATCGGACTAAAGTTAGGGAAGATTGATCCGACTGATGGGTGAAGGAGGTCGGCTACGCCGAAGAGAAAATAAGTGTGTCGCGCAGAGCTATAGGAGAAAAAGAGTTGTCGAGCGTTTGTTTATCGGTGGCTGTAACCTGTGGACTGAGAGTGAAAGAGGTCGGCTGCGCCGAAGAGAGAATAGTTGTCGCGTGGAGCTATAAGAGAAAAAGAGTTGTCGAGGGTTTGTTTACCGGTGGCTGTAACCT
>JADMIO010932618.1_pt1 | contig 49238 bp, 40 predicted proteins | sample 8958161 | NCBI WGS metagenome assembly JADMIO01 (sample SAMN16585339, study PRJNA669376) | soil metagenome | isolation source: Crop rotation soil | place: USA: Cullars Rotation, Alabama | collected 2011
CCCCCGCCGCTTCAGGTTGTCAAGACAATAAATGATATAATCGGGGTACTTTTTTTTGATAAGAATGGCAAGGGAAGAGCCCACAAAACCAGCCCCGCCGGTAATAAGTATTTTTTTTTGCATAGACTTCATGGATTCCGCCTTTCGCGGGCTTTAAAGGGATATAGCGACTTTGATTTGCGGCAAAAATAGGCGTTTACCCATATACTTGGCTAATCAGCCCCCGGAATTGAGCATTATTGCATCCTACCCATTAGCGGTTTGATACATATTTAAGGTATTTTAAGGTTTCTCAACAAAAAATGCCTCTTTCCTTTCAGAAAGAGGCACCCGTCAAAGTCAGTCACTTGTTCTTCATAGATAACATCTTCTATGGATGCCACCTGATCCAGGCAGTGGCGTCGGGGTAACGCACCATATCATAAATGAGGCCATCCTTATCTATTTGTACGAGGTACCATTCGCGGAAGCTGGTATTGTTGGTCGTACCTCCGTAATGCATGGCCCCGGCTCCCACCATGATGGCATTGGTGCCTGTGCCTGTTTTCCGGGTGAAGCGGATTCGCCCCGTTTGTGCGGGGAAAGTAGTGGTGGAAAGGACATAGGTGCCGAAAATTGCATTATTGATAAGCCCGCAGATTCCTTCGCTCCCTGTGCCAAATACCCCGGCCCCGGCATACCAGTATGCCTGATAACCGGCAATAGTGGTGATTTTGCACGAATCGTCTATGCCGCTGGCATGGTATGCCTTATCGGAAGCCCACTTGCCATTGAAGTTGACATTCATCTGGGCATACCATCTCTGGGGCGCGAGACTATCGAGTTTGATGGGGGAAGTAGCCGGTACAATCACCGTGTTGATATTGGCGCCGCTTAAGGTAACATTGGCATTGTTGCCGCCATAGCTTACATTGCTGAAGCCGGTTATTTTAGTGGTCCCGCTTACAAAGGGGGTTACCAGCGAAACGCTTCCGTCGAGGTTATACAAATAAGGGATCACCGTGGAGTGGGTAGTGCCGTCGTCCCACCTGAATGTAAAAGTCCTGCCAGCCTCATCCAGAATAATTTCATAGGTAATCGTCCCTACCGTAAGGCGTTTCCAGTAGGTAAGTATCTTATTAATAGCGCTGAAATTGCTTTTTGCCCTGCCCCAGGCGCCTGCAAAGGCGGAATCGTGCTGGGCTTTGGTGGCTTTTATCAGCAGCGCGGGGCTGTTGTTGAAAATACCCTTCATGGTAAGGGTATCGCCCAGCTTGTCGGCATCCGTGTTATCGGCAAATGCAAACTGGAAATCGGAGCCCCATCCATAGCCACCCCCTTCGGACGCATATACAGGACCGTTGGGGTCGCCCGGATCGCTTGCCCTGGCCACGTAGCTGTAGTTATCAAATGAAAGCGTGGGCCGGTCGTACAGGCGGATACTATACCCTGTTTTCTGCGGTGTTTTTACCGTCGTGGTATCCCAGTCGGCTATTTGTGTGCAGGAAGCGGAGTCATTAAACTGTATATAATAGGAAAACGGCGAGATGTCGATACCGAATTGCGCCTTCAGACCCACGGGCGTTACCTGCAGTATCCAGCCATCGGTACCGCTCAGCAGCTTTTGTTGGTATTTCACCAGCGCTTCCGCCAGCCGTTGGTCGGTGCTTTTCCCATTGATGTTATCGTCCTTGGTTTTATTGCAACCCGTTGCAAGCGCTGCCGCAAACAAGGAATACAGGAGAATGCTTTTTTTCATGGTCAAAAATTATCGGGTTGAATATTTTATTGCAGGAAGTTTACAAAAGACGTCCTGGTTTTTGTTTGCAATGCATAAAAATCGATGCCCCAAATCGTTTTGAAATAGTTCACCACCTTTGCCTCCTTTGCTTTCAGCGCCAGGTAGCCTACGCTGGTGGTGCTTCCGGCGCTGGCCAGCAGCGTAGCATACCCGCCGGAGCCTTCGGTCAGCATCACGGCAATCATTTCCACGAAGTCCTCATCGGGCCCGGCCATTGAGTACGCGGTGATAAAGCCCAGTTTCCGGGCGGCCGCATCGGTGGTATTAAACCAGGTGGCGGTATAGCCCCCGGTAATTGTTTTATAGTCGGCGGGGTACATCACATTCTGGTGCAGGATATGCCCGAATTCGTGGTGAATGGTGTGCACGCCCTGTTTTACAATGGCGGAATCCTTTTTGAGCCGGCTGAAAAAATTCAGCCCGTACAAGGTTATCTTGCTGCCGCCCTCGGCCTGGCCCAGCGTAATGGTCCCATTGTAATCGTATTGCCAGCTTCCTACCAGTACAAAGGTTTTGGGAGAGAATTTCGACACAAATGCCCGGCTCCCGGTTTGGTCGGTATAGGGTTGCCAGCAAATGGTGTTGATGGCCGACAACTGGGGTATCACCTTACTGGTATCCGGCGGGATTAATGTCCGGTCGAGCGCCAGTTCCCAGGGTTCGTACTTATACTTCACCGTGATATTATACGGAACGGTGAGCGTATCGTATACCCATTTATCGATGGGGTTGTTTACAATATCCACCGGGCTGCCGCCCAGGCCGGGAGGAGGGGTGGTAAGATTAAGGGCGCCTTCCTTGTGGCATGACACCAATACCATGGCCAGTAAGGATGCGCCCGCTATTGTTGATATTATCGACTTCATATAAATGTATTATTAAGAATGTGTATGTTAACGTGGGTTTAATGCCAGCCCGGCCTGCTGCACTTCCTGTGGCAACTGGAGCAACCTTCGCGGATCGTTTGGCAACAACGTGGTTGAAAACCCATCGAAGGTTTTATGCGTGATCGGTATATTCAGCCGTTTGATATCAAACCAGCGCATTCCTTCGAATAAATATGCCGCCCGTTTAAAGTACAGGCAGGTATTCAGGATCAGGTTCAGCGAATCCGTTGCGGGAACAGCAGGCGTTCCGTCGGCCGGAAACAAATTGCATTGCCCGGCAGCCATATTGGCGGCTGTAAGCCTGTTGGTAGTAGCATTGTAAGGATATACGTTTTTACTGGTCCAGGTTTGCAAATCATTTAATGCCGGCACCAGTTGATTGGTCCTGGCAAGCGCTTCGGCCCGGTTAAACAACACTTCTTCCATGCTGAACAGGGGGATCACATTGTAATAGACACCCACATTGGAGTTTAACCCGATGGGAACGAACTTACTCCAAAATTTAGGCTGGTTATATACCTGCGGGTCGGAGCCATAGATCCAGTACCCCACCGCGAGCGGTGCGGCGGTAGACGTATTGGCGGGTGTTGGCAGCGTACCGCTGAACAAAGCATATACGGAAACACCCAGGCCAAAACGATAGCCCGGAAAATTATTACCCCAGTTAGAGCTCGCTTCCTGCATCAAAATATTGGCCGGTTCGGATGCCTTGCTGTACAACGACATCAAACCATAATAACCCAAAGTGGACGCGCTATAACCCGGAGGAATGGTGGTGGCGGAGGTGCCGTTCCAGTTGCGCAGTTGGTTGGCCACCGTGGTATTAACGGTATTGGGCGTAGTGGTAATCGGCCCGAGGATAGCGTTAGTATAATCGATTACTTTGGCATAATTACGCCTGAACATGTAAAACCTGGCTGCAAAGGCATTGGCTGCCTGCTGGGTAAAGTGGAATTTCGGCGCATCTCCATACAATTTGTCCTGGATAAGCGGCATTCCTGCTTTCAGGTCCTGTTCTATCATGTCGTAATCATGCTGCACCGTTCCGCGACTATAGTTTACCCACACATTTTTTTCAACAGTGGTCACATAGGGAATTCCGGGGTCGCTGGAGGCAGTAGCGGAATCATAGTTTTTTGCAAACAGCACGGTCAGCATAAAATGCGCATACGCCCTGCACAGCAATGCCTCGCCTTTCTGGGCCGAATAGTTGGCCGAGTCGGGGCCGTTGCAATATTCCAGCGCCTGGTTGGCGGCGGCAATGGCGGTGTAGCAGCCATGAAAATAAGCCTCGGGCGTATCGTCGTCGGTCGACTGCACGTCCTGGTATTTATAAGGCTGCATATTGATTAAATCGGTCGTAGGACTCTTTTTATCTTCTGCATTGTCGGTCATCGCCTCGCAAAAAGTGATATAATTTTTTTGCGGATAGGCGGAAGTAAGCAACTGGGTCACCTGTTGGGGTGTGGCGATCACCGTCCTGTTATCAGGCAGCTTGTCGAGGTATTTATTACACGCTGCGCCGGCGACTACCAGGGCGCCGGTCAGTAATATATGTAAGGTTATTTTTTTCATGTCTGGATCTTTTTTCTGTTAAAGCCCTATTTTCAATGAGAAGGTTACCTGTTTGTTGATAGGCAGGGCCACGCCGCCCGAGTTAAAGAATTCCGGGTCCTGCCCTCTCAGGTTCTCATCGGAATAGATCAGCCATAAATTATTCGCCACGGCTGAAAGGGATACACCCTTCAAACCCAGCCTGTTTACAAATGCCGGGGGTAAGTTGTACGACAGTGACACCATTTTCATTCGCAGGAAGCCGCCGTCTACCACCCTTGCATTGGAATAATTGTAGTTGTTGTACGGGAAAGCGCCCGCATTTTGCAATTGCGAAATCACATAGGGGTCGGCAATCACCGGCACATTGGTCAGCTTGTCATCGCCCGGCAACGACCACCTGCCCTTAAACTGGTTGGACATGGCATCGAGGTCGCTGTACCTCATTTTGAATGCGGGCGTCAGCCTGATCTTATTGCCCGCCTGGTACGTGAGCAGCACGCTGAGGGAAAGCTGTTTGTACCTGAACGTATTATTAAACCCGCCCGTAATGGTAGGGTCTACGGAGCCTTCATATTTCAGGTATTGTGTGTTCTGGCTTTGCAGGTATACGCCGTTGCCGATGGTGCCCGAATCGTTTACGAATATGGGCGTACCGTTATAGCTGTCCAGGCCGGCATTTTTTATCGAAAACAATCCCCGGGCGGCATAGCCTTCGCGCGCGCCGCCTTCGGGTATCACCAGGTCGAATATCATCGGTGTGTTTTTCGCATTGGTGATGCGGGTGGTGTTGTAGCCGAAAATGAAGGTGCTGTTCCAGCCGAAGTCCCTGCCCGTGATGATTTTTCCATTGATGGAAAACTCGAACCCGTGCGATTTCATATCGGCATAGTTGGCGGCCTTAAATGTTTCCCCACCGATGCCGGCTGTTTTGATCAGGGCAATCAGGTCGAAGCTTCTCCGGTCATAAAAATCGAATACAAGTCCCAGGCGTTCTTTAAAAAGCCCGATATCCGTACCCAGGTTAAACTCGTATTTCTTTTCCCAGGTCAAATCGCTGTTTTGCAGGTTCTGGATAGCAATGGCGGTTTGCTGGTCGGAGAGATAATTCCTGTTCGTGATTTGCGTGGTCAGGATAGCGGTAGTATTGGTAGCAGCGCCTACGTTGGCGTTCAGGCCATAGCTCGATTTCAGCATCAGGTGGCTGATAGCATAGGCGTTGCTGAGGAATTTTTCCTGGTCCATATTCCAGACGCCCGATACGGTCCAGGTGGGCAGCCACCTTGCCTGCGGTGAAGTACCCAGCCGGTTGGAACCATCCTCGCGCACCGTTGCGGCAAGGGTATACCGGTTGAGGTACGTGTACGTGGCATTGGCAAAAAAAGCGGTAAAGCGGTCGTATTCGTTGCCCATTCCATAGTATTGCTGGTTGCCTTCCAGCATCTTTTTCAGGAACTGGTATTGCACATAGGGAACGCCGCCATTCTGCCATTGATAGCCTACGCCCACGTTATTGGCATTCTGGCGGTCGGCCGATTTTATCTCCTGCCCTGCCAGCGCCGTCAACTGGTGTGTTTTTTCGGGCGTAGCCAGCGTATACGTAATCATATTGCGCAGGGTATAGTTCAGCAATTGCCTTTCCGTTCTGTTGTAAAAACCGCCATAGGGCAATACGCTGATGGGATAAGCCGTGGGGTTATCGGGGTCGGTGTATAAAAAACGGTTGGCCTGCTGGATAATGGAATTGGGGATGGGGTATACACCGGCGCGGTAGGCCATGGCCTGGTTTGAGTTTTCGAGCACATCGTGCTCTTCGGTTGTTTTGGCATACCGGATGGCCCCTACGAAATCATATTTCAGGTTTTTGGTGATCCGGTAACTGAAATCACCCTGCAGCTTTGCCTCGTATACGCCCAGCTTGATATAATTGGTCCTTGATTCATTGATAATATTGAAGGGGGCGTAATCGCGGGTAAAAAAGTCGAGCCCTCCCTTATCGTCAAAGGCGGTCAGCACGCGGCTGGTGTTTAAGGCGTAGCTGAAGGGGTTGATATCAAAATTCCGGTCGTAGGAACCTTCCACGGGGTTGGCCACGCGGCTTTCGGTACCCGGCGCCGTTTGCTGGCGGACGGCGCCGCTGACGATAAAACCAAAACTGACTTTATCGGAAATGTTATAGGAGTTGTGCGAATTGAAGGTGAAGCGTTTTACGTTGTCGGCCAGGGTCCATCCATTGTCTTTATAAAAGCTCGCGGAAAAATAGTTTTGTGATTTTTCGGCGCCGCTGGAAATAGCCAGGGTATGTTCCTGTGTAAGCGAATTTTTAAATAAAATATCAAACCAGTTGGTATTGGCATTGGCGTATTTCATTAAAAACGCCTGGCGGGCGGGCTGGTAATTAAAGGCATTAAACTGGCCATTGCCCGCGTAGGTGGCTATCCATTGCGCCAGCCGGCCGTATACGCCGCTGTTGGCGGCATTTTTCAAATCGGAAAGGTCCATAAAACCTTTGCGTTCCATTTCGGCGTATACCGAAATCTGGTCGGCCGAATTCATGATGTCGTAATTGGCATACGAAGGCTTTACCTGTACCCCATAATTGCCGGTATACGAGATAGCGGGTTTACCGGGCTTCCCTTTTTTGGTGGTGATAACGATAACGCCGTTCATCGCCCTGGCGCCGTACAAGGCGGCAGCGGCGGCATCTTTCAGGATATCGAAGGTTTCAATATCGTTTATATTCAGTCCGGCTACGGCCGAGCCGAGCATGGTGCTGGGGTCGCCGCTCGACAACTGGTCGTTGGATATATTCACGATGTCTTCCAGCACAACGCCGTCGATGACCCACAGGGGTTTGTTCTCGCCCGTGATACTGGTAGCGCCGCGGATACGCACTTTGGGCGCTGCGCCGAAAGTACCGGACACGTTTTGAACGGATACGCCGGCGGCGCGCCCTTCGAGCATACGGCTGACATCGGTAACGCCGTCTATTTTAATATCGTCGGCCTTGAGCGTTACGGCGGCGCCGGTGAATTTCTTGCGATCTATTTTCTGGAACCCGGTTACCACCACGTCTTCCAACTGGCCGGCTTCTTCCATCTTTATCAGCAGCGATGCCTTGGCTTTTACTTCAAAAGGCTTATAGCCTACCATCGTAATCACCAGCACCGCATTGTCGGGCACGCTTTTCAGGTCGAACTCGCCTTTCTCGTCGGTGGAAGTCCCGATGGTAGAGCCCTTGATGATAACCGTGGCGCCTTTCAGCAATTCCCCTTTCGCATTTTTAACCACGCCGTGCACCGGGATATTAAATTCGGGGCCGGGCGTGGCGGAAACCTCCTTTGGCTTCGACGGTGTGACAAGGGGTGGAGCGGAATTTGTCTTTTTACTATCGTCATAGCGGATAACGATATGGTCGTCCACCACTATGTACGACAAAGGCAGCGGCCCCAGCAAGGCATTCAGCACAAGGCTTAATTTTTTATTCTTTACATCGATGTTCACCCGGCTGTCGGTGAGCACCTGGCTGCCGGTATATACAAAAGATATATCGGCTGTCTTTGCAATTTTATCAAGACATGCCTTCAGCGTCACGTCTTTCGCACGCAGGGTTACCTTTTTTTCCAGCACCGGCTGGGCATTGGTATACGAGGCTTTTAAACCGGCTGCCGTGCAGCAAAGGATTGAAATGGTAAGTATGGATAATTTCATAGCAAATGCCATTTTTGAAAAATACAGAGGAGGGTCTTTTTGTTGCATACCTATATAGAGGATTTTATAAACGGTTTAGAGTTTAGGGCATAGGGGCTGGATTTGCGAAATGCCCGGCATCGCGCAGGTACAATCCAGTGTATAAAAATCAATCGGGGAGCCTTTTAACCGGGTGCGACGAAATGAGTGATAGTCATTATACAGTTGATTTTTGGTTACAATTTAGGGGAAGCGCAACCGCCACCTGAAATGCTCCAGGTATTGGCGCCGGCTTCTTTTTTCACTTGCGCATTCAGGGTAGCGGCCACGGCATTGAGCACCTTTTCCACCTCCTGCCGGGTATCGAAATCGCCGTAAAATGTACAGGCCGCCGCAGGGCTGTTTAACTGTACCTGCACGTTGTACTGCTGCTGTATATCGTCGAGTACGGATGCAACCGTTTCGCCTTCATAAATGAATTTGCCGAAACGCCGTTGCACATAGTAGGCGGCATTGGGTAGCAATGATTTTTCCAGGCGATGCTGCCGGGCATTCCAGGCCACTTTCTGGTTGGGCACGAGTATGACCTGCCCGGTATCCGCCTTGTCTTCCGTTTCCACCATCACCTTACCGGTCACCACCGCCACTTCCTGTTTAAAAGGAGCATAAGCCTTTATATTAAAGGAGGTACCCAATACTTTCGTACTAAGGGTGCCGGTATGAATGATAAAAGGGTGTTCAGGGTTTTTCGCGACTTCAAAAAAAGCGCCGCCCGTAAGGTTCACTTCGCGGGTATCGCCGCTAAAGTGTTCGGGGAATACCAGCCGGCTGCCGGGCTCCATCCATATTTCCGTACCATCTTCCAGCTTTACCTGCCGGCGTTCCTTCACACGGGTCACCATCTCCTGCATGGCTACCTGCTGTTTAAACAAGCCGCCCAACTGGTTTCTTAACAGGTAAAGCGAAGCTGCCAGGATAAAAAATACGGCGGCGGCCGCCATCCGGCGGGAGATGCGCAACAGGGGCATTTTCCTGGCAGGCGCCGGCAGGGCGTCCTGTAGTCTTTCGAGCAGCCGCTGCTCCAGGACGCTTTCGCTGCCCAGTACCGATTCATCCCAGCCACCGGGCTGCTGGAAGCTTTCCATATAATTGCTCAGCAATTGCTCTTCTTCCGGGGATGTTTTTCCGGCAAGAAATTTATCAACCAATCGTAAAAACGCTTCCTTGTTCAAAAATGATTATTTCAGGGGATGTGTCAGAAAAGAGCCCGATCCCCCAAAAGAAACGGAAAAAAAATTTCAGAGAAAGAAAAAACCGGCGACGCGGCTAACAGTGAAACGTATTTTCTTCAGGGCAATGGTGAGCTGGTTTTCCACCGTTTTAGTGGAGATGTTCAGCCGGGCGGCGATTTCACGGTGGCTGAGATGCTCTTCACGGCTCAGGCGATATACTTCCCGGCATTTATCGGGCAGGGTCTCTACCACGCCGGCCACCTGGTGGCGTATATTCTTTTCGGTAACAATGTCTTCGGGGGTGGCATTGTACAAACGGGCGGTAAGCTGTTCAAATACTTCGGCGCGTACGCGCTCTTTTTTAATATGCCTGAATACGCTGTAGCGGATAACGGAAAACAGGTAGGCCTCAGCGGAGTGGTGGATGTCGAGCGTTTCGCGGCGTTGCCAGAGCTGGAGAAATGTTTCCTGCACGATGTCTTCGCAGGCTGCCTTGTCTTTTAATATATTATAGGCCGAGAGGAAGAGACGCTGCCAGTAAAGACGATACAGCGCCACGAGGGCGTGTTTATCACCCGAAGCCATTGCACGCAACAATTCCATATCGTTATTTACAATATGCATAAGCAGTTAATCAACAGATTTTAAAAGGCCGGCAGGCAAAAGTGCAACTGAGCTTAACCAGGTAATGGGAAAAAATACAAATTCAATGTACGAAAAATATCTTTGTTTTCACCAGGCCGGAATGTACAAACGCATAAATTTTAATACGGATGGCGCCTGCAAATGCCCGGTAACAGGGCATTTTAAGGTAGTTGGGTATTTTGGGGCGGGATTACCTACATTTGCGCATATTTATTATAACCCATGTCTTGTTTTCTGTCAGCAGCCGGCAATTTTTGCATACGCACAAATTTTGCTATATCCATACCAGGGAGGTGTACCATATGACCTTGTATGAATTCGGTATCCTTGATGAAAGCGCCCGGGTAGACCTTGTATACCTGGAAGGCGCTTATATCGGGAAAAGAAAGGAGGAAGATTGCACCCTGGTGCTTTACCAGGTACATAGCTTTTATGTGGAGATATGCTACCGCAAATACCGGCATCATATTCTCCGTATCCGGTCTTTTGCTTCCACCTTCCCGCTGGACCCTTACCTGGAGGGAATGCCGATTGAAAATTTGGTTGGATTTTAAACCTGTCTTTACATTAAATTTGTGCCAACCCAGCGCTTATGACCCAATCGATTGAGCCAAAAAGCATTGTACTGTACGCCGACGACGATCCCGAGGACCGGGACCTGGTCACAGATGCATTTAAACCCTATGGTCACCACGTGGAGGTAATCACCTTTCCCGACGGGATGAGCCTGCTCTCTTATCTCAGGAATCTTCCCCCGCTCGATTCTACCCCCTGCCTCATTATTATCGATATCAATATGCCCTTGCTGAACGGTCGGGAAACCCTCGAACAACTGCGCCAGATGGATCGCTTCGACCCGGTTCCGGTGGTGCTGTTTACCACTTCCTCCATGCCGCAGGATCGTAATTTCGCCTTACGCTACAAAGCGGGTTTTATCACCAAACCCATCGACATCAGCCAGTTGGAGCAGATCACCGATGAATTCATCTCTCATTGCTCGGAAGAGATACAGCGAAAAATCCGTCGCAAGATGATGTAAGCCATCATTTCCACATTTTCTGATCGCGTAAACCGTTTTTCTGTTTTTGCAAACCGCCCCTGGCGGGAGCGGGTACATTTGCGGAAGATGACAGCCCAACAACGTTTTACAAAAATCGTCCGCACCCTGCATGGCTGGCTTGGTTTGGTTACCGGGCTGGTGGTGCTTATTATATCTCTTACCGGCGCCATCTACTGTTTTGCGCCCGAACTGCAAAACGCCACCCAATCGTACCGGTCGGTAACGCCGCAGCAGCAGTCTTTCCTGCCGCCTTCGCAGTTGAAGGCGATTGCCGAAAAACAGGTACCCGGCAAACCCGCCCAATTCCTTTACTACGGGCGGCCCGGCAGGGCCGCCTATGTGCTTTTTTATGGCGAGGGCGGCTATTACTATTCGGTGTTCATCAACCCCTACAACGGGCAGGTGCTGCAGGTGAAGAATATGCGAAAGGATTTCTTCAATATCGTGCTCTGCCTGCACATCAGCCTGCTGATCCCTTACGGCGATCAAATCGTGCACTGGTGCACCCTGGTATTCCTGCTGATGCTCATCAGCGGCATCATCCTCTGGTGGCCGCGCAATAAGGCTGCCCGGAAACAACGGTTTTCGGTCAAATGGGGCGCTTCCCCCAAAAGGCTCAACTACGATCTGCACAATGTGCTGGGATTTTATGCCAGTTGGATAACCGTGTTTATCGCCATCACGGGGCTGATATGGAGTTTCGACTGGTTTGCCAAGGGCGTGTATACCCTCACCGGCGCGCATCATTCGATCATACAGGAAAATCCGCCGCTGTCGGATACCACGCAACTAAAAGCAGGCGCAGCGCCCGTGGCGGCGACCGATAAAGTATGGCAGTCGCTGCAGGCCGATAGGGGGCGTACCTATGTAGCGGCCGGTTTTATGCTGCCGCAAACCGCTTCCGCTCCTATTGGCGTACGGACCAGCCCCGATGAGAACACCTATTACAAGGCCGATATGCATTATTTTGATCAATACACGGCCAAAGAGTTCCCCGGTGCCTATGTATGGGGACGTTATACGGATGCGCATACCGTGGCCGATAAGATCCGGCGCATGAACTACGATATCCATGTAGGGGCTATCGGCGGCTGGCCGGGCAGGATAGCGGTGTTTTTCGCCGCCCTTATTGCGGCCAGCCTGCCGGTAACCGGCTTCATGATTTGGCGGAACAGAAGAAAAAACCACACTATCAAAAAGTCACCCGCACCGTAGGCGTTACTCCCCGGAAGAAGTTATTGAAATACATGCCCGGCGACACCTGTATCCGATCGTCAAACAGCGAGATGCGGCCCACCCCAAAACGGAACGTGTTTTTGTCGAAATAGTCGCCAGACCGTTTGATAAGGTAACCCAACCAGAATACAGTGAGGTTTCTATTCTTCGGTTTGATGTCATTTTTCGGGCCAAAGCCAAATTCCAAGTTCAGGAAATCGTTCCGTACCGTTTCCAGTTTCCCCTGGTTGTTTTGAAAGAAAAAATGAGGCTCCCAGGAGAAACCGACGACATATTTTTTAAACGACCCATTGACCAGGTTGGTCTCGTTATTAAAATCGGCCGCCAGGCCGAGGCCGAAAGACGGTACAAAATAATCTTTATAGTTCTGTATGCTGACATCGAGGATGGGATGCACAAAGTCCCCATTCAAACTGGCCGATACGCCCCTGGGGCGATTTGCTGAAATACTGGGGTCCCTGTCGAGATGCCATTCCCCGCTTTTATAATGCGTCCAGGGCATACTGATATTCACCGCCAAATCACGGATCTTATTGTTGAGGCCGGTCGAAATAAATGCAGGCAGTTCGTTCACCCGGTTCAGGAAAAAGCTTACCCGCCTGTAATCATACAGGGCGATATGGTGCTGTGGGCCGCCCGTACGCGTTCTTATATAAATGCTAACGATGTTAATGGTATCCTGTTCGAGTTTCAGCGCGGCCAGCTCTCCTTTTTCGATAACATAGCTGTCGCCTTTGGGCTTTGATCGCTGTATCCTGATTTCCTTCCGGCCCGATGAATCGATTTTATAATCGATTCTTTTCACCGACAGCTCGTCCGACAGCGAATCTTTAAAAGGCTCCATGTCATGCATGAATACCATCAGCAGGGAATCGATATTCAGGAAATAATGCAATCCATCGACATCGCTGAGTTCTATCTGCATTCTATTCCCGTTCTTTAAATCGAACAAAAACCGGCGGGTGATGGTATTGGGCGGCGGTTCAAAGGTTTTGTCGGCGTTGCTCAACGGGGTCTTGTCCTGGGCAAAAGCCGTCCCCAGGGTGCCTGTTGCAAGCACCAGCAGGTAAATCATTTTTTTCATGGTGTTTAGTTTTGCGTTCGAATCTTCATGTTTAAGGGACTTGAACCAGTCTCTGTTGCCTGGTAGGACATCGTCCTGCCATCATCTATAGGTGACAGTAAGAACCGGAAGGAGCGACTGCCGGGCAGCCGCGCTGGTTGTACATTGTCACCGGCCGGGGCTTCGAGCTCATTAATATGTATTACCCGTAATTTCTTTGGCGAAGGCAATGCCATTACGCTGGCCAGTACCGGGGTATCAGCCCTTATGACGGGTAGGGCGATGCTGATTTGTTGGGTATTCGATGTATCTGCCGGCTGGCCGGCAAACGGCAAGGTCTTTTCATGCTTAACGGTCAACAGGATTGGAGCGGGTTGTCTGTCATCGCTGTCGCTGGCGCTGTTGCTGATGGTGGCAGCCGGGTATGTTTTCTCTATGGGCGCTATGGCTGGCGGGGTTGCCGGTGAGCCGGCATGTACAGGCAGGGAGTTATTTTTTACCAATGGCTGTTTTGTTTCGTGCGTATGCAGGATAAGCAGGCACGCGCCTGCCACCAGCAGCAGGAATACGGCGGCTGCCAGCCACCAGGGCCCTGCTTTCTGCCGGGGCTTTTCGTGGAGGCGGGTATATAGCTTGTCCCAGGCGGCATTTTTGCCTGCCCAGGGTTCGCCGGGCAATTCATCCAGGCGGTCCAGCTTGTCTTTCCAGCCATCCGGCTCAACGGGTCTTTCTTGTAACATATGCTGTTCCTTTTTGTAATAACATTTTTTGTAGCAGGGCTTTGGCCTTGCTGAGCTGCGATTTGGAAGTCCCTTCCGAAACATCGAGCAGCGCTGCTATTTCCCGGTGGTTCATCCCCTCTATGTGATAGAGGTTAAAAACAGTACGGTAGCCAACAGGCAACTGTGTTATCAGCCCGAAAATTTCACCGGCCGACAGTTTATCCAGTGCATCGGTATCCAATGCAATGTCTTCTGCCGCCAGTTCGGTTACGATCGTAAAGGAGTTTTTCCGGCGCAGGAACATCAGGCATTCATTGATCATAATCTTTTTCAGCCATGCGTACAGCGCGGCCTCTCCTTCCCAGGTAAAACCAGCCAGGGCTTTAAAGAACTTATAAAATCCGTCGAGCAATACCTCCTCGGCGTTTTCGGGGCTTTTTACATAGCGCCGGCAAAGCAGGTGCATCCGGCCGGCCAGCAGATCAAACAGGCATTGCTGGGCAGCACCGCTGCCTTGTTTTGCCTCCCTGATCAGTTCTGGTAGTTCCATGTAAAAAAACGGCTTATGGTTATATAAATGCGGGAAAAGGGTAAAGGGTTGCCCCGTTGGTAAAACTAATATACCTGCTTCAAAAACATTTTGTTAAATACCTCTGTAAACCTATTTTTGCGCCGGAGAGATGGCAGAGCGGTCGAATGCGGCGGTCTTGAAAACCGTTGAAGTGAAAGCTTCCGGGGGTTCGAATCCCTCTCTCTCCGCTGATAAATTGAAACGCCTTCAAGTTGTTGAATTTGAAGGCGTTTTTTAGTTCGAAGAATTTGACGGTAAAGCTTAGGGATTAATGTAACCGCTTTATTTCCAGCTGCTAATACGGTTCGAACTATTGTGTAATTATTGCTAATTATGCCGGAACAGCGGCAGATATCGGTTTATCCTGATTGTTATGGCGATCCCCCTGACCTCTTTTGTTGGCTACCTGGCCGGCTGCTGCGTCATAGGCGTGTCGAAATTGAGCATCTGCCGGAATATCCTCCAGCCCTGGTCTGTTTTCTTCCAAATGATGAGGACTTTTCCCTTTACCAGGGAATGCTGGCCAGCATCAAAATTTTCAAAAGTACCCTGCTGGGTCACATACTCCGATGTTTGCCCAAATAACCCAAGTGAATTTATCGTGGCATCCCTTATTCCGGCGCGGCGGACACCTTTAAAAAACTGGTAGATACCCGGCTGGCCGCATAGCGCGGGACCGTTTGGCGCAAGCACGCAGGCGTCGGAAGTGTAGCATTTCAGGAAGAGGGCGCTGTCGCCCGAAATAAAGGATTCCTTCATTTGCAATTCAATCTCTCGAATTTCCTCAATCGTGGTATCGATTCCGCTGTGACCGCGGTCTGCGACACTGCAGCGCACCGTACCGATGGGACGGCCGGCAAAACAAAGGACTAAGATCAGCGTGGAGGACAGAACGAGCCTCGACGGATAGAATGTTGTTCTTTTCATGATATTTCATTTTCTGGACTTTGTTGCCCAATGAAATACAAAGTTGGCATGACAGCGATTGTGATGGATAACCAAAATTGCTATTTTGACTGGAGCCGGTACAGGTTCTGACTATTCGTAAATAGATTCATAGCTGACTCCCAAGCTAAAAATAATTTCATTTTGATGTAGGAAATCCCTGGCCTCTATTGTATGACATTGACGAAGTAAAAGCAAGGTGGCATGCGGCAAAAAAGTGCATGTCTTTAGTAAGACTGCCTGCCTCCGGGTATATCCCCTTCTGCACGCAAACTGGTAGCATCCGCTGTAGGAAAGTCAGGTGGAACAGGATAGGTCACTTTACCTGCCGCCAGCCATTCCGTTGCCCGGATCAGGGTTGTCTGGAAATCGATAGATCTGTAGCTCACCGGGTAGACATCCCCCTTCCATAGATGCCCCATGCTCGAAGCATACACCCTGCCTTTTCCATATCTGATGACCCATTCAACCGGGAAGATCTTACCGGTGACACTATCAGTAGCCGCAGACAATATTGTAATATTTTCTGCCGGTCCGCGGGCATACCGATACAGTTCCATAGAGGCCGTTCGCCACCGTTGGGGATACCCCTGGTTAATCGGGTGCCTGTTTACGACGTGGATGACCGCGTCAAACCTCTTGCCGTGGTTGGTTCCTTCGCCCTGTCCCGGTGGTATCCGTGTGATGTGATCGGCCGAGTCTAGCAGCAGCGCATAACCGGTTCCTCTGGGCCGCCATCCCAATCCGATGATCGTATCGTACTGCGGCCAGGAAGCAAAGGCATTGTTGGCGGAATGAAGGACGTACAGACCACCACCCCCTCTGACATAAGCCTCCAGCCGCTGCTCCACTCTACGCGGCCAGCGCAGTGCCGTATCCTGGATATTGTTGGTATTCTGGATGACGACATCATATTCCTCGAATGCCGGGTCCCAGGGAGTCCTGGATAGAGAGTCTGCTGTATCCGGAGCCGTAGAAACCGTCACCTCAAAACGCCCCGTCTCTTCCAGGATATGCCTGACCATCCAGGTGGTTTGTTTCCAGTCATGATTGCTAAAGCCATCCACGATAAGCACTCGAATGTTTTTTTTGCCCACAGCTTCCACCGGGTGCCGGTTTTGAACCAGATGACCAAACAATAAAACAGCAATGATCAGGACGCTCGTTCTCATTTGGAAATGTTAGGGTATGAATTTAGCATATACCTGGTAAAAGTGATGAAAGCGGCAGTGATAATTTTGTCTTCAGCAAGCGGTGGTGGCATCTTTTGACATCCGGTATGGATCAGGTATATAAGGCACCCCAATAAGGTGATAAGATAAGATAAGATTTAGATAACATGGTTTATTGATTGACTGTAATGAATCCCTCTTTATCCTTCGCAGGTTCGGATGAGGGTGTGGAAGTGAAAGTTGTGTCTGCCTCACATTGCTCAATAAAACGATAATTTTATTGCCATTGTAATCATCTTCGTTGCCGTCATCGGTGAACCGGAAAATAATCCGGTCCTGGTTGACGCCCTGTTTTTTTATAAGATAATTGGCTACAACATTAAGCCTGTCCCATTGCGCTGCACTGAATTTTGGATTCTCTGTGACGCACTGATTTATTGTCATGCACTTGTAATCAGGCTGTTCTTTCATTATCCTCACAACGCTATCCAGCGTAAATGTGGCTTCATTCGACAACTTTGTTGTATAACCTTGAAATTTTAGCAGAAAGGATTTTGCTGTACTATCTTGTCCAAACGCAATACAGGCCGACAAGCAAAATGCCGTAACATAAAGGAGGTGTCTTAGCATCTGGCTAAGTTACCTGATTTATCTACATCTTCATACGGGTGATTTTTATGAAAAGGCGGTTTTATTCAACCGGGCCCGATTCAATATTTCTCGATAAGCCGGCTGCACCCGGCTTATTTCTTCGTCGGTTCCGCAGCACACCCAACTTTATTACGGTTTTTCTGTTTAACAGTGGAGACCTTTAAAGAAAATGTATGAAAAAGATCGGATTCTTATCGTTTGGGCATTGGTCTAACCATCCTGCCTACAAAACCCGTACGGCAGGTGATACCTTGCTCCAGTCTATTGATTTGGCTGTTGCTGCCGAAGAAATGGGTTTGGACGGCGCCTATTTTCGGGTACATCATTTTGCGGCCCAATTGGCATCGCCCTTTCCCTTGCTTTCGGCTATCGGGGCCAAAACAAGCAAGATAGAGATTGGAACAGGTGTAATTGATATGCGTTATGAAAATCCACTGTATATGGTGGAAGATGCCGGGGCCGCTGATTTAATTTCGGGGGGGCGGTTGCAATTGGGCATAAGCAGGGGCTCTCCTGAACAGGTAATCGATGGGTGGCGCTATTTTGGATATGAGCCGGCCAAAGGAGAAACCGATGCCGATATGGGGCGGCGTAAAGCGCTGGAATTCCTGGAAAAGCTGAAAGGTGTTGGATTTGCACAGCCAAATCCGTATCCAATGTTTCCGAATCCGCCAGGCCTGCTGCGCCTGGAACCTTACTCCCAGGGATTGCGGGAACGTATCTGGTGGGGAGCTGCGTCCAATGCGACAGCTATCTGGGCTGCCGAAAACGGAATGCATCTTCAAAGCTCTACCTTGAAGTTCGATGAAAGTGGCAAACCTTTTCATATACAGCAGGCCGAGCAGATCAGGTTGTACAAAGAAGCGTGGAAAAAAGCGGGGCACCAGCGTGAGCCGAGGGTATCGGTGAGCCGGTCTATCTTCGCCCTGGTAACGGAGCAGGACCGCTATTATTTTGGACAGGAGACCAACCGTGTCGATAAAATCGGAATGATTGAACCCGACAAACGCGCCATTTTCGGGAGAAGCTATGCCGCAGAACCGGATCAGCTTATAAAGGAATTAGCGGAGGACGAGGCTATCCGGGAAGCAGATACGCTTCTTTTAACGATACCCAATACGCTGGGAGTTGAGTACAATGTACATGTACTGTCTTCTATTTTAGAACATGTTGCTCCCGGATTAGGTTGGCGTTAGAGCTTTTAAAAATCAAAACCTGAAGGCATTCCCTTTATCCGCTATCTTAGCAGCAGGAATTTAAAACAGCTTTATATGGGAATGTTTTTAGCACTTTCAGGCGTAATGGGTAAGACCCGCAAGGAAGTATTAGCCAGTTTAACGAATTACGCCCATTCAGTCAACGGAGGGCTTCAACAGGAGGATAATATCAACTCCGATAACGACAACTGCTGCATTGTTGAAGAGGCAGACGGAAATACGACCATTTTTTATCCCGATGGATATCTTGAATGGGACGATTCCTCGGCGTTTATATCCCGGGAATTAAATGCTGCCGTATTTTCCCTGCATATTCATGATGGCGATTTTTGGATGTATATACTTTACAGTAACGGACAAATAGTGGATCAGTTCAACCCGATTCCGGATTATTGGGATGAAAATATCGGCGATGCTGAAATTGAAAGCTGGAAAGGGAATGCCGCAACGGTTGCCGAACATGTTCCTTATATTAATCCAAAAGATATAGCAAATTATTTGGTCAGGTGGGACCTGGACGAGGAAGAGCCTTCAAAAGCCTATCCAACGGATGTGTATAGCAAAGAAGACTGGCAATTAGTTGATTTTATGGATAAATTAAAATTACCGTACCCGCTTGATGACAATGGGAATCCCCGAGGGCTAACCTATAAGCTTTGGACGAAACAATTGAAATTAGCAGGCGAGACAAAAAGTACTGGTTCTGTATCCGCAAAAGCCGCTGATTCAAACAAGCCCTGGTGGAAATTTTGGTGATTTCAAGCTAGGAGATACAGGCTGAAATGCGATGCTTCCGGTTGCACATCATCCCTTTGGAATTCCCGGTGAGGATAAATAATCAATCACTTTTTCCAGAAGAACAAAGTAAATATTATTGTCGTCGTATTTTGGTTTTAAGTAATTGGAATAAGTGTCAATCAAGGAAGGAAGCTCGTTTCTGTTGAATTGCTGGCCAATAGTAAACTCATCTCATTTGCTGCGGGATATAAGCAACTAAACCCATACCTATACCCACCCTGCCGGCTCATTATATTCTCTTCCAGGTTGCAGCATCCCAAATGAATAGTAATCATTTTCTCGTTATTCTATCACTAACGGGCATTTTAAAAGAATATTTATGCATCAAAATAAGTCTTTTCCGCCCTTTGATAAAACATGATTATAATATATATAACCGCCGGCATACAAATTCGCCCAAAAATCATTATATTCGGTAAAACCCGTTCTTATGACCCGATTTATACGATACAGCCTCTTTTTTCATCTCCTACCCGCCCGCTCAAAAAAAATAAGGATAATCCGGACTCCGTTCGAACTCCGTTCAAAGTCCGTTGGAACTCCGTTCAGGGTCCGTTCCGCCTTTTGGGACCCTTTAGGGACTCCTTAGGGACTCCCCGGCCTCCCCCGCCTGTAACTAATACTCAGCTAATAACAGCCATCACTCATTGTAAATGATTTGAAGCAGGGGCCGGACCTGTCAGGAGCCATTGGATTGTGGGTGGATATAGGAACGGAAGGCTTCTTTTCTGATATAAAGATTTACAAAAAATAGAATGGAAGGATTAGAAAGATTTTTCGAATGAATCATACCTGCAACGATAGGGCGAAGTCTATTTAAACCCTATCATTGTCGAATCTATAAAAGGAAACCTTTTCCCTGTACATTTTTCCATAGCTTCACCCCTTAAATATATTTTTATGTTGTCTGTTTTTTTATCAACAGGCACTGAAGATTTGAAGTATATTATTTTAGAATAAGTCGTTTCGAAAAGGTGGATGTTTGAATCACAATACTCGCCGGCAGAGAGTTTCAGATTCCCATAGTTACGATCGACCGCACAAAGCAATACCGTTATTTTCAAATTCGAATCCGTTTTTGGTTTGATATAGCGCCATTCTACAACTTCACTTTCCTGTATTCGCCGCTTCCGACCGGTTGAATCATAGAGAATCATAAAATTCGTATGCGGCCAATCAATCATAAACGCATATAACCCCAATCTGCCTTTTGAATCAAAATGAAAAACACTTCCCTTTCCATTCTTCACAGATGTATCGCTTACTTCAATTGAATCTCGTCCGAAAGAATTAACCACAATACGTAATGTATCTAAATTATGCAACAAGCTATCATAGTTAACAAAGCAGAACTTTTCAAGGGCTACACTATCCCGGTTATTGCATGCAGGCAGGAAAAAAAGAACAGTTGCTACAATTAGATAGTTTCTCAAGTTATTAGGTTTACTTAGTAATTTCACCCAACGGGCATATTGCCGTATTATACGAATGTATCCCATTTTTGTAAATTTTGATTTACCGGCACGCCTCCGCCATTTTCCCCTATGAAACGAGGCCCTTATTCCTGCCAACAGGAACCTTCGCTGTACCTCCGCAATGTGTCGAAAAACTTCCATAATGAATCTAAATAAAAAATAAAGGCATTTGATACGTCTCAGTCTTACACGTGTGCATATATGCTTAAAATTACATCCATTGCGCCCGCTTTTAAGAACAGTAATATTTTAGAGAACGCTTCGTTCAAGAGGGCATTATCCTTTACCCTGAACAAAAAAATATCCATGGAAAACCTGTACGCTTGCTTTCGCCCCCTTGTCAAAACATGCCTGTACGCGGGGGCTATTTTTCTCACGCTATCTACCCATGCGCAAAGTTATTACCCTGCGGGGCTTGGTAACGGCAATCTTCAACTGTGGCTGACGGCAGCAGATCGCACCACCCTGCTGACCGACGCAGGTACACAGACCAACGACGGAGACCCCGTTGCGACCTGGAAAGATAAGAGCGGAAAAGGGGCAGATGCCGCTCAGATTTACGACAGCATCCAGCCGCTGTTCCGGAAGGATCGGCTGAATGGATTTGGCGCTGTCATTTTTCAAAACAATACCCAATACCTGGCAGGCCCGGCCGGGGCCTACCAAACCATCGTCGCCACGCGGGCCGTCCTCGGCTATGGCTACCAGTACCTGTTCTCTTCCCCGGCCAACGTGGACTTCAGCGTCCGGTGCTGGGAGAGCGCATCAGCACCCTATAGCATAGCTTATACGCAGGGCCCTAATGGCGAGGACTGGGACGCCTGGAAGAGCTACCCCTTATACAACCTGTGGTTAAATGGGGTGGAAGGCACCTACTGTCCTTCGGCCACCCATATCCTGGTGGATGAAGCGAGCAGCCCCACCAACGCCACCTTTTCAATCAGTAGCACATTTTCAAACAGGGGGATGTATAACAATGACCCGGTGTACGAGCTGATGGCCTACAACGACACGCTCAACAACACGCAAAGGGTATTGCTGGAAAATTACCAGGCATCGTTATGGGGATTGACCGGATCGCTTCCAGGCAGCGGGTATACGATATTTACTCCGCCGTCAGGCAGTAGTTACAACAGAAACCTGGTAGGTATCGGCAACAGCGGCAGCGATAGTTTCCTGGCCGATGTGGATGGCTCCACCGACGGGCTCGGGTTTAGCAGTGGTTCGACCGCTTCTGATTTTCTGGGGTCTGCCGGCTACGTCATGGCAGCACACAATAACCAGAAAAATGTAGTGAACTACAACCCTACCCTGAATAATGTGCCCGCTAATTCATATGTGTGGAACAGGTCCTGGAACGTGCAACTGTTTGGTGGTAACAGTACCGGGAATATGACCGTGACTTTCAATTTCAATGATTACAACGGTACGGCTCCTAATGCCGCCAATGCTTACTTTCTCCTGTATAATCCGTCGGACGGAACATTCGGGTCCGGAACGAACACAGTGGTACCGGTTGTTTCAGGTACCGCATCCGGCAACTCGGTCTCATTTGTGGTAAATGCCGCCAATCTGCTCAATGGATACTATACCATCTTCTATTTTCCACTCGCCCTCCTTCCCGTCAGGCTGGAGAATTTCTCGGTGACGAAGCTGTCGCCTGATGCGGCCCTGGCGAAGTGGACCGTTGGCCCGGAATACGGCCGGGGCCATTTCGTTGTTCAACACTCTGCCGACGGACTCCAATTTACTTCGATAGGTACCGTAGCTGCGGCCGATAACAGCGCCTCCGCTGACAACTATAGTTACACGGATAATGCACCTTTCCAGGGCATCAATTACTACAGGCTTGAGATGGTCAACGATAAGGGAGCGATCTCTTACTCACCGATTGACGTTCTGACATTCGGTGAAACCACCCGCCCGGTAACCCTTTATCCTATTCCGGCGAAGGATATCCTGCATATCAATGCACCAGGTATCCATGAAGCGCGGAATATCGAACTTGTTGCTGTCTCCGGGCAGGTGCTGGAAAGCTACCCGGTTTCCAGGCTCGACGGGGCAAACTTATCCGTCAGCAGGCTTCCCGCCGGTTCGTATTTTGTCCGTATCCGGGGCGGCGGACAGTCCCTGGTGCTGCCCTTCTTAAAACAATAGTCTTCTACGGAATTCCGTTAAAATTAAAGCCCGCCGGCATTTGCGCCGGCGGACTTTTTATTGGAAATAAAAAGACTCCGGATATACCGGAGCCTTTCGTTATTTCCGTTTTCCTTACGCTGGCATTACCCAGTTCAGGTTATGGGAGTGTATTCTCAGGTTTGTTTTACCAAACCACCTCCTTCAGGAAACATCTTACTAAAATATATTCAAAAAACTGTGCCACCAATAAAGCTGCCGGCGGTGGTATATTTTTTGAAATGATACCGGCAGCGCCGGAAATGCCATAAAAACTCCCTATCCCGGTCCACAGTTGGCTTATCGGTTTGTACCAGGAAACAGCATAAAACGAGGAATTATCTCTATATAATTACAAATGCCCAAACAATTCCTCATGCATTTCAAACGCCTGTACCCAACACTATTTCGTCAGATAATTTAAAAAGTAGATTATGACAAACACACATCAGCTACAATCGGCCTTACGTATTACGTATGGGTTGGTGCCTATCATTGCAGGGCTTGATAAATTTACCAACCTGCTGACTAACTGGGTTGGCTACCTGAGCGCGTCGGTAGCGACAATGCTCCCCATGTCAGCCGGTGCATTCATGAAAATCGTTGGCATTATTGAAATCATTGCAGGGATCATCGTATTGATACGGCCCCTGACAGGCGCTTATATTGTAATGATATGGCTTATTTGCATTGCACTGCAATTAATCATGGGAGGGCATTATCTTGATGTTGCCGTCCGGGACCTGGTAATGGCGGTGGGCGCCTTTACACTTGCAAAGCTTACCCGCATGGAGGTATCCCCTACAAGAACGCAGCCGGGCATCCGGGAAGCGACGGGCATTCAGCCGTCATAAAATCGCCGGGGCCATACATTATAATTTTGCATCCAGCAGCTTTGCCAAATCAGCCGCCAGCGTACGGGAATACCCATCCAGGGTATAAATGATTTTTCCGTCCCTGTCAATCACAAACAAGGCGGGCGCGCTGTACACATGGTAGGCAGCGGTGATGGAATCCCCTTTCCATACATTGTGCATGGAAAGGTTCCTGTCGCGCAGCAACTGCGCCAGCTTATCGCGGGTAAGGTCGTCAAGCATATTGACGCCCACAAAAACCACCTGGTCTTCCCGGTACTTTTTAAGCAGTTGCTCTATATCGGCCATTTGCTGCTGGCAGGGCACGCAGGACTTGAACCAGAAGTCCAGCACCACCAGCTTTCCCCTCAGGTCGCCCAGTGCCAGATCGCCGCCGTTTATCTCCGGCAACTGCCAGCCGGGGGCTTCCCTGCCCACGGGCAGCAACCTGTTGTCATGGCCGGCTGTCGCCGGGTTGTATTGCTTTTCCTTGTTGTAGGCCAATAGCACCCGCCGCGTAAAAACGCTGTCGGGCGGGTTTTGACGCTGTAAATGCAGCATGGTATAGGTAAAATGCTGCACCACGCGGCCCTGCCCTACCCCCGATACCAGTTTCACATACCAGCGTACCGGTAAAAAGGTAACAGCAGACACATAATAGTACGCATAAGAATCGCCGTCACCGGGGGCATGGTGCGCTACCTCCTGTATCCTGTAGCAGCGTTCGCCGTTTACGGGCTCTTCGCCTGCCACATAGAGCCTGGGCCGCCCTGTGGAATCGAACGCATTGTCGCGCATATGCCGCGCCATGAACTTAAAAAAGGGAAAGGTGGCCTGGTCATGCACCAGCCTTTTGACCTGGTCGGGGTATTGGTGAATGTTCACTACTTCCAGCTCCCTGCTATTGTTGTTGAGCCGGAATAGTTGACGGCCGTCATACACCCTGTCCTCCCCGGCTTCCACCAGGGCGCTCAGCAGGTAGCCCGTGAGCGTGTCGTGCGGCAGTTGCCTGAAATAACAACGCGTCAGCGTTTTGTAGGTCGTGGAATCACCCTTCATCATAACAACGTTGATGCTGTCGTGCAGTTGATAGCTCCCCTGTTGTATGCCGGCGGCAGCAGCAGTCACCTTATCCAGCAGGGAAGACATACCGGGCGGCTGCGCGTCCAGGCGAAGCACACACCCAATGACGACCAATAGCACTATGGATATTTTCCGAAACATTTTCTTTAGGGATTAAATATAGCTGAAAGGTATGCAATAAGAAAAACTACAGGGACAGTGACGTGGGCCGCCGTGGAGGCCGGGGACTGGAACATGAAACGCGGCTATTTGATAAACGGTTGATTATAAATCGCCTGCACCCCCATCTTCGTCAGGGTATGCTTCGTATCTTTGCGACTTCATGAAAAATCTGAGTGCTGTCAACAAATACTTCCTCAAGTACCGCTGGCGATTGCTGCTGGGGATCGTTTTTATCATCCTTTCCAACTATTTCCGCATCCTGAGCCCGCAGTTGTCGGGCTATGTGGTGGATAAGGTATCGCAGGCCATCCAGACCTCCCCGGCCAATGCAGGCCCCCGGCGTTCCGCACCGTACGATATATTGGTGCAGAAGCTTATCAATGTGCTGGACAACAGCCACCGCGATTTTGGCGGGCAGCTTATCATCTGCGGTATCACCCTGCTGGTGATGGCCCTGCTAAGCGGTTTCTTTATGTTCCTGATGCGGCAAACCATCATCGTGATGAGCCGGCATATCGAATACGATCAGAAAAACGAGATCTACCGCCATTACCAGCAGCTCGATGCAGGCTTTTACAAACGCAACAGCACCGGCGACCTGATGAACCGTATTACGGAAGACGTAAGCCGCGTACGCATGTATACCGGCCCGGCCGTCATGTACCTTATCAACCTGGCCGCCACCATCGGGTTCTGTCTTTTTTTTATGATAAAGGAAAACAAATGGCTTACGTTGTATGTGCTGTCGCCCCTCCCCATCCTGGCCGTCACCATTTACTATGTAAATACCATCATTCATAAAAGAAGCGAACGCATCCAGGCTTTGCTGTCCGACCTGACGACCACGGCGCAGGAATCCTATTCGGGTATCCGCGTTATCAAATCTTTCGTACAGGAAAAAGCCATGCGGGCCTTCTTCCAGAAAAACAGCGTGGATTATAAAGAGAATGCCATAGGACTTGCCAAAGTGGAATCCATTTATTTCCCCGCCATGGGCCTGCTTATCGGGTTGAGCACATTGCTAACGATCATGATAGGGGGCATTTATGCATTGCACCATACCGGCGGCGTAAGCATCGGCATCATCACCGAATTTGTGATGTATGTAAACATGCTCACGTTTCCGGTGAGCGCCATCGGGTGGACGGCCAGCATGATACAACGCGCTGCCGCCTCCCAGAAAAGGCTCAATGAATTTCTACAAACGGATTCCCTGATCGCCAACAGCCCCAAAGCAACCACCCCGGAGCTGCAAGGCGATATCGTTTTTGACCGTGTAGATTTTACATATCCCGATACCGGTATCCATGCCCTCCGGCATTTCTCCCTACATATTAAAAAAGGCGATAAAGTGGCTATCATAGGCCGTACCGGTTCGGGCAAATCGACCATTGCGCAGCTCCTGCTCCGGATGTATGATCCCAACAAGGGACATGTATTGATGGACGGCGCCGACATACGGGAGATAGCGCTCAAAAGCCTGCGCGAACAAATCAGCTATGTGCCGCAGGACGTATTTCTTTTCAGCGATACCATTACCGACAACATCAAGTTCGGGTTGAAAGACACCAGCTTTGAGCATGTTGAGCAGGCGGCCCGCTATGCCAGCGTAGAGAAGGAAATCAATGGTTTCCCGGAGCAATACAATACCATGATCGGCGAGCGGGGCGTGACTTTGAGCGGCGGGCAGAAGCAACGTATTTCCATTGCCCGGGCACTGGTGAAAGACCCCCGCATCGTTGTTTTCGACGACTGCCTGAGCGCCGTAGATGCCAAAACCGAAAAAGAGATTATCGGTAATCTTTACCGGTTCCTCGAGGATAAAACAGCCATCATCATCACTCACCGCATTTTCTCGTTGTTCGATTTCGATACGATCATCGTACTCGACGAGGGCGAAATCGTAGAGCAGGGAACCCACCGGGAGTTGCTTACCAAAAACGGGTATTACCGTTACCTGTATGAACAACAACAATCGCTGGACGTACATAACGGCGAGCTCCCTGCCCTGTAAGCCAGGCCAGGCCTGCGGATAAGCGCGCCGCTACCCCCGTGAAAAGACGGGTACAACAGAGGTTCGTTTCTCTTTGCCCGTGAGGGTTTCCCCGTATCAGTAGCAACCATGTTCCGCCCAAAACCCCTGCCAGGGCTGCATTTCAGGGTCTTATGCAGCGCAGTATGCCCGGCCCGGAACAGGCCTGCAAAGGCCGTAGCCGGCAAAACTTCGTAGTTATACGCGATCGCTAAAAATCAATACAGTAAAAGCTTTCCTTAAATTTTGCCAATTCGAAAACAATATTATATTTGTAACTTATTAACAAAATACATTCCTTAACTGAAAAAATCTTTACAACTGTGGCGTACGAAAACAACGACAAAAGAATGGAAAGCGTTTATAGTAAACGCATCAGGGCAGGTAAAAGAAGAACCTACTTTTTTGATGTAAGAGCTACCAGGAGCAACGATTACTATCTTACCATTACTGAAAGTCGTAAGAAGTTTGAAGGAGAAGGATACGACAGGCACAAAATCTTTTTATACAAAGAAGATTTTAATAAATTCATCAAGGCATTGACCGAAGCGGTTGATTATGTAAAGACCGACCTGATGCCCGATTTCGATTTCGATGCTTATAACCACGACCAGCCTGCTACAGAAAATGACGGAGAAGAAACAAGCATCACCAGCCCCGTAGCCGCTACACCGGCACCCGCACCCGTTGCCTCGGCCCCTGTTGCCGCCAGCATCGTAAGCAGCAACAATGGCATTTCAGCCAACGAAGAAGAAGTTGACAAATGGTAAAGCACTGATAAAACTAATTTAAGCAGCAATGTCCCGGGCAACCCCCGGGACATTGCTGCTTTTAGGGCTGGCATGATTTTTTTCTACTTTTCATTACCCCGATTTTCCTCCCGTTCGCCGATAAAAAACGGCTGTTGGTATCATAACACATAGAATTAACACCTGCCATCAGCGGTTCCCTGTAAATGCGTGATAATTTCAGCCCGATGAATGCATTGAGTATAGCAAAAACAGATAAAAAACAGCAGGTTATTTTCGGGGCGCTGCTGTTTATCCTGGTACTGCGGTTTGCCTTTACCGGCCTGATGGGCATGATGCCCCAGGATGCCTATTATTATTTTTACAGCGAGCATCCGGCCCTCTCCTATTATGATCACCCGCCGGCCATTGCTTATTGCTTAAAGCTGTTTACCCTTATTTTCGGTAAGAAGGTATTTGCCTTGAAGCTGGCCGATTTTGTGATCACTTCCCTGTCGGTATTCGCCTTTTATAAACTGGCGTCCTGTTTTCAAAGCAGGCACGGCGTACAAAAATCGCTGCTGCTGCTTTTCTCTACCTTCATGGTCACGATACTATCGCTTATCTCTACCCCGGATACGCCGCTGATATTGTTCTGGATACTATCGCTGCTGGCCCTGTACCAGGCTGTTTTCCGGGAGAAGAAATGGTATTGGGTATGGACGGGCTTTGCGATGGGACTGGCCTTCGACAGCAAGTACACGGCCGTATTCCTGCCGGTGGGCTGCTTCCTGTTTTTACTGCTGAGCAATACCCATCGCCGCCGTTTGCTGAGCCCCTGGCCCTGGCTGGCGCTGCTGGCGTTTATCGTCACCATCTCGCCGGTGATCATATGGAATGCGCAGCATGACTTTGCTTCTTTCCGGTTCCAGTCTTCCAGCCGGGCCGCCTCTATGGCAGGCGAAGGTTTTGCCCCCGCCAATTTCCTGGGCGTGCTGGGCCACCAGTCGGCCATCCTGATGCCCATCCTGTTCTTTGCCCTGTGCTATTTTCTTTATAAAGCCGTCAGGCGGTACCGCCACCGGTGGTCGGCCATGACGGCGCAGCAGCTATTCCTGCTTTGCTTTTTCATACCCGTGTTCGGGGGCTTTTTAGGTATCTCCGTTGTTTATTGGGTAAAGCTGAACTGGATGATGCCCGCTTATATTACCGGTATTATATGGGTGAGCGGGTATTTCAATACAAAATGGATCAGGGCGCAGGTATTGTTCTCGCTGGCCGTGCATGTGCTGCTGGCGGTGGAAGTAGTGTTCTATCCCGTTAGCATCCGGTCGGACGATACCTGGGTAGGCTGGCATGAGCTGGCCGGGCGGGTAAAGCAATTGCAGGCCCGTTACCCCGACGCCTTTATTTTTTCGGCCGACGATTATAAGACCTCGGCGGTATTGAATTTTTACCTGAATGAAATGGTCTACAGCCGTAATATCATCGGCCAGCGCGCATTGCAGTTTGATTATATCGGCTCCAACCTATCGGAGCTAAAAGGCAAGAGCGCGCTTTTTATCGACTCCGACAATGATCTCTCCACCGACAGTAGCCGGAAAGGCTTTTCACCGGAAGTGATACATCATTTCGACAGCGTTAAGCTCCTTTCTCCCATTATTGTAAAAAGAGACGGGCGCACCGTACGTAAGTTTATGGTATATATCTGCCGCAACTATAAGCAACCCGGCGGTTATCGCGGCCCGGGTATGCCATAATCCGTATTCAGTTCCAGCACCTGCACCATTTGCGGGGGCGTATTGGTTTTTCCCTCACTATCGGCCTGCTCTACACGCTGCACGAACAGGTGCAGGCGGCGCTTTTCTTTCCAAAGCTCCGTATCATACGTCGGCTCCCAGGCGCCGACGGACATATGGGTAAAATCGCGCAGCGTCCATCGGCCGCTTTGAATATCGGCGCTAAAGGCGGCCGACACCTTATCGCCGCGTTCTTCGTCGCGAAACAACAGCGCGGCGGCGACAGTCCTTCCATTTGGCCAGCATACCAGTTGCGGTCTTGATATGGGCACCCGCTTGGTGCCCGCACCGCTGAGGCTGAAAGCTGTTTTGCGAAAGGCGGTATTCTGTACCGCCCAGCGGCCCGTATTATTGTATACGATATGGTATTGCGGAACGGCCGTGCCCGAATCGCGCCAATAGGTAACGATATACGGATGCCCTGCGGAGTCGGCGTACATGGATGTCTGGTTCATCAGCTCGCTTTTGGGGCGTATCGTACAGGCGTATTCCGCCGTAGCGGCTTTGACGGGCAGCGTATAGGGCTCACCGGTCGACTTTTCCCAGGTGCGGCCGCCATCGCGGGAGCGGGCATAACAAAGGTCATGGTTGCTGGCCACATCGGGACTTTCGCGCCATACCCAGGAAAGGTGGACAACGCCCTTGCGGTCGATACAGGCCTGCCAGTAGGCGCTGCGCTGGTTTTCACCGTCTACCAGGTTACTGTGCAACTGTGTCCATTGCTGCGTATGTATGTTGTACGTATTGATGATAAGGTTGCCCTGCCCCGACTGCCCGCTGCGGTAAAAAAACAGGAGATCGCCATCGGGCAGGCGGTAAAACTCGGGATAGGAAACACGTTGCTCCAACTGGCCGGTCATAGGCTGCATCGGTCCCATATCGAGCGAACCGGGCGTTTTACTCCGGCAATAATGAAGCGGGTCATTGTGATGGTCCCATGCCAGGTGAAGATACCCCGCGCCGTCTACCATAATGCTGATGCAATTGTGGGCATCGGCGGCATTGCCGCGGTAAGCCGTGGTGACAAGCTGCCACCGGGTGCTGTTGATAGCCCGTTTCCCGAGCACTACATAGCGGGCGCTGTCGTAAAAGGCGATGTACTGCGTGTCACGGTAAGTGACCAGCGCATTTTTACGGAATATCACGGTATTCACCGAATTGCTGGCCCAGCCATTGGCGACGGGCACCAGCCGCGCGCCGGGAATGGCTGGTGGCTGGGCAGCAGTCATCCCGGTTGCGTATAACAGGATTATCAGGAAAGCAGTTCTGGCAGGCATGGAAGTAAGTTAGCCCATAAAAATAAGAAACGCATTTCTTATTGCGCTACCAATACTTTTACCGTCCCCTCCTCCCCTTTGGCCTGTACCTGGATCACGTATACCCCTTTCGACAGCGATTTATTGCGCAGCGAAAAGTTCATATCGTATACATCGTTGGCCTGCGCCTGCTCTTTCCATACTTCACGGCCATAGAGATCGGTCATGCGGAGATTGACCATGCCCGACATCTTGCTATCGAACGATACCGTAAACCACTGGCTGATGGGATTAGGCGATACCTTGATACGGATGGCTGCCGGCTGCTGGTTTCGTTTGAGCAGCACCACCGGGGAATATTGAAACGTGCCCGGTATATCCACCATTTTCAGGCGATAATAGTACAGCGAACCGGGGGTGTCGGTATCAGTAAAAGTATAGCTCTGCTGGCCGGCCAGCTGCCGGGCGGTTACGCTGCCCACCTTTTCAAAGTTAGCCCCGTTGGCCGAGCGTTCTACCTCGTAACGGGCGATGCTGGTATCATTATCCGCTGTCCACTGCAGGCTTACTTTGGTGGCCCAGTTGCCGGTAAACGAGATCAGCGTAGTGGGCAGGGCCGCCTGGTTGAAAATGGGCAGCGTGGGATAGGCAGTGAACAATACCGCCGACAAATCGGCATCCGACAACTGGAACCAGTCTTTCAGCACAGTATAATAAACGGCCCTGAAATCGAATTGCATGGGTATCTGGTCGTTTACCGTAGCATTGGCCGGCAGCACGGGGCTCGCGCCGGTAACGGCAGGATTGAGCTTCGAGCCAAAAAAGAACATGGGTATCGATGTGCCGTGGTCGGTGCCCAGGCTGGCATTCGATTTTATACGACGGCCAAACTCGGTAAAGGTCATACCCGTCACCCGGTCCTTTATACCCATCAGGGTAAGGTCCTGCTGGAAGGCGCTCAGGGCTTTGGAAAGCAGGGAAAGCAGGTTGGCATGCGTGCCCACGGTGGTATCGGTGGTGCTCACCTGGTTGGAATGCGTATCGAAACTATTGGGATGGTTGACGATATAGATGGGTGTTTTAAGACCGCCTTTGATAAGCCGGGCAACGATCTTCAACTGGTCGGCCAGCGAGTTGGGCGTGGGATAGGTAGCCATGGTAGCGGCGGCGGCATAGGCGTTTTTGATCACCACCCCATAGGCGTTTGTCTGCTGGCGGATAAGGCGCAGGAAATCCAGCTCATGGCCATAGGGCGTAGCCGGCGTGGGGTCGGTGGTGCCGTTCACCAGGTTATAAAACGAGCTGGGATTGGTAACGGTAAAGGCCGTGTTGGTATTGACCGACTGCGTCATCATCGATGCCTGCGAACCGATTTGTACGGCCAGCGGGTCGGGCATATCCGCCGTCGGGTAGCCATTGGGGTAATCGGGAAATTGCTGGTCCATAGTGCGGCCCAGCCAGCCCGTGTTGAGGTACGTATTGGAGGCGGCGGCCGTGAGCCAGATATCGGTAGCCCTGAAATGCGAGAAGCTGGGCGAGGGATAGCTGACGCCCTGTACGATGTTCATAAGACCGCTGTTGAACATGGTTTGCATTTCGGTCATGGCCGGGTTCAGACCGGCCGTGGTGGAGCCGGTAAGGCTTAACGCCTTGCTGGAAGGGATCAAAATATTAGAGCGTGCATTGGTCAGCTCCGAATAACGATCGAGGTTTAAAACGGTATTGAGGCCGTCATTACCGCCGTTCAACTGTACGAGCACCAGCACGCGGCCATTCTTCAGGCTTTGCAGGCCCAGCAGGTGCAGGAGCGGGTTTTCGGCCATCGATTGCAAGGGGAATCCATTGATGAGTATGGGCAACGATAAGGCGGGCGTTGCCTTGAGAAAATCTCTGCGCTTCATGTTATTGAGTTTATATATGTAAAGGCAGGATTGAAGGGGATGGCATTCGGAGGATGGATTCTGACAGGGAGATGGCGCGATGCAGCCGGGCTAGTACAACAGGTACTCTTCGAGGCTTACCATATAATTGATAAGCGTATCGAGCCTGCTTTTGACGGTGCCCAGCAGGGTGGTGTTGGTAGGCGCTGCGGCATAGGCCTGCCAGGCGGTCGTCCAGTACGAGTCCGTCACCTGGTTCGACAGGAGTATGCTTTTGAGATAGGCTTTTTGCGTATCCGATAAATCCTGCGGCAGCAGGTAGGCGATGAAATGGGCCACTACCGCATTGGGATCTTCGGGATTGGGAAACTGGTTGATAAATGCAATGGAATCCACTTTCAGCTTGAAGCTGTTGCCGCCCGTTGTAACGCCGTTTTTGGTGAAGTTATTCAGGTTGGACTCTTTTAGCTGTATGGTAGCGCTGCTGATCCAGGTTTCGTAATACTGCGGCGCATGGTAATACGCCAGCCAGCCCGATACATTGGGCGGGTCGCCGATGTTCTGGGCTTCGTTGGCGGCGCGGTCGCTCATATACTTCCAGTAAGCATATTGTACGTCGACCGTCGTGGCGGGGAATTGAATATTGAATTCACGCACCATGGTCACGTACAGGTCTACCGGGCTTTTGATGATACAGCCGCGGTTGACGGGGTCGAAAAAATGCTGGCTGGTAAACAGCGCTTTCAATACCGGCGCAATATCATAGTTGCCGTTGCGGAAGATATCCGCCAGCGGGGTGATGATGTTGGCTTCCGTGGTATCGTCTATCACATAATACACAAACCAGCGATAAAGGCAGCGCACGATGTATTTGGCGCATTCGGTGGTTTGAAGAAGCATCGTGATCAGCGCGTCTGTTTCGTTGGCGCCGTTGGCGCCGGTCTGCCCGGTGATAACGGTATTGTTATAAAAAGCGGAGAATTGCTTGTTGGTGGTATCGTGCGCCGAGCTGTTGAACGTGCTGCTGTAGCTGCCGTCGGTGGCATTGAGCGTGCGGCGCCAGCCGGTGAGCACTTTGGCGGCGGCCTTTACATCGTCTTCCGTATAATGCGAATCGGGGCCTTTGCCGATGGTAAACAGTTCCTGCAGCTCACGGCCATAGTTTTCGTCGGGCGCTGTTTTCGAATTGGAGTTGCCGTTAAGATAAATCAGCATGTGCGGGTCTACCGTCACCTGTTTTACCAGCGTACGGAAATTGCCCAGCGCATTGGTGCGAAGCATTTTGAAATGCCCCCATACTGCTTTGGGCGCATTGGTGACGCCCGTTTGCGTACTGAAATGATTGTGCCAGAACAACACCATTTTTTCGAGCACATGGGTTTGCTGGAACATCATCTGGCTCATCCACCACGGTTTGAACGAATAGCTGGTGCGATACGTATTGAGCGTGCCATCGGCATTATCGGGCGCTACGAAATCGACCCAGGAAACGCCAAAGGGACAGCCCTGCGTATCGGCATAGCTGTTCTGGTAATTGTTGACCGGCACGGTGGACGGCATAACGGGGTTGTCTACAAGGTAATCCACCGCCTGCGTGAGCGTCATTGTTTTGAGCAGGTCTACACTGGCTTTAGGCGCCCCGAAAGTAGTGCGGCGCAGCAGGTGTAATACATCGGACTCGGTCAATGTGTTGTTGTAAGGCGTCAGATCGGATTGTGTACGGGCGGCCTGGAAGGGAACCACCTGGTTGGCGAATTTGCGGAAGCCGGGATCTTTGAGGAGGGTTTCTGCTTCGCCGGGGGGTTGCTGGCCGTTGGTATTGTTTTTTGCAAGACGCGAGAAGAAATCCCGCCGCTGGAAAGTAGTGCTACCCATGGTGAGCTAGTTTGGTGTTTTAGACAGTTGCTTACCGAATATAAGAAAACACTTATCGAAAAATCGTTAATTGACCATAATGTGCAAAAAAAAATAATATGAGGCAGGGAGTTAGGAGCCGTGTCCGGAGGGGTGAATTGGAAATAACCGATAGGTTTACAGGCGATTAAGCGTTTTTCTTCTCAAAGAACCCGGAACCGGCTAACCCTTGCCGCGATGTGGATACCGGGCTCAAAGACCAGTTAGTAGCATCCGCCGGGAGCATTTCAGTAAGCATAGAACACATTCCCGTTGTGTATCGAGTTCAGCGCCCTTACTATCTGCATGGGATCGGCATGTGATTTTATGACCACGCCTTCCACGCCGGAGCGGATAAATTCATTAAGGGGTAGCAGGTTATTGTATAAGGTGATGACCAGCACTTTTATCTGCGGGTAATGTTCCTTGAGCCAGCGGGCCGTGGTAAGCGTGGCAGGACGGGTGGTTTTATAGCTGATGATGGCGATATCGGGCAGCGGGACCGTGTCGGTAAGTAATTCGGCGGGCGTATCGGCGGAGCCGATCACCAGGAAGCCGTTGCGCTGCAACAGCTTGCTCAGGGCTTCCCGGTACAAACGATGTTCATCGGCCACAATCACCCTGATGGAGAGGGACATAGGTATAGGTTTTAAAATACGTCTTATAAGGTTAATGTTGATGTTAATGGTATACCCCGATATATACCGCAGGTATACCTGCAATTTCCATGTTTTGGCTAATGGAGAAAAGAGGGATTGCACGGGATTTTATACGTAGTAATACGGTAAGCTGGGGCGATCGGGCCTATGATCGCAAATCACCCCTAAAAACGACGGAGCCAGCCCTCACCTGCTACGGGTACGCTGTATAGCTTTGTGGTATTAAAACAAACATGTATGAAAAAGACAAACATCTTCTACTGGGTTTTTACCGGGTTATTCGCTTTCTTAATGCTTGGTTCGGCTATTCCTGATATTATGAGCTCGCCCGTAGCCATCCAGGGTATGCACAATGAATTGGGATACCCTGCCTATTTTGTACCGTTTATCGGCGTGGCCAAGCTGCTGGGTGTTATCGCCATCCTGGTACCGGGCTTCCCGCGGTTAAAAGAATGGGCTTATGCCGGCCTGGTATTTGATTTGGTAGGCGCTACCTTTTCAATCATCGCCATCGGCAAACCCGACTGGATGTTTATGTTCCTGCCCCTCGCGCTCGCCGCCGCTTCGTATATTTTTTATCAGAAAAGAAAGAAACTGCAGAAAAGTAACAGCGGCTCCGTACATTTTTCTCCTACGGCTTTGTAAAAACCGCCTTCGGGAGCATGGCATGAACGCCTACGTTGCCATCCACCAGTTGGGTAATGTTTACATCTACCGCTACGCTGGCCAGCATATAGGCATCGGCCTTGGATAACTTCTTTTCTTCCATCAGATAAGTTATCATCTCGCGTACAGCAATATGCGTGGCGGCATTCAGATCGCGGTCGCAACCCATTGTAATGATATGTGTGGGTGTTTCCGCCCGGGGCCAGCCTTGTTTTTTACCTTTGTGCACGATAAACTGAAGCGTGCCTTTTAAGGAGGTTTCGATGGCGGTAATATCCACTTCGCCATTGCCCTGGGCGGCATGACCGTCGCCTATTTCAAACAGCGCGCCCTTCACGTGCACGGGAATAAAAAGCGATGTGCCGGCTACCAGTTCTTTATTGTCGAGGTTACCGGCATGTATCCACGGTGGTGCGCTGTTCCAGCGACCGGCTTCTTTAGGCGGGGCCAGGCCCATGCTGCCAAAAAACGGGTGTAATGGAATGTCTATCCCTTCGGCAAAATGGCCGAGCATTTTTTCGCGGTCGAGGGGGACGATTTTCATTTTGCGCTCAAAGATTTCATCCGAGAGGAAACCATTCTGGCCAATGGCGTTGTAGCCATACGGGATAGCCAGCTCAATGGATTGAATATGTATTTCGAGTACATCGCCGGGCTCCGCTTCTTCTATATAAATGGGGCCGGTAAGCACGTGACCGCCGGGGCCGCGGTCTTTAATGGTCTGTACGTCGCGCAACTCCTTTTCTACCTGGTCGGGCGGCAGACCCGCTTCCACCAGCCGGTCGGGCGTGGAAGTGATCAAAGTATGCACCCGGACATAATCGCCTGAACGGATGCGTAATACGGGGGGCGTTTCCGACCAGTAATTACCCCAGGCCACGGTGGTGGGCGAGGGACTTAGTATGTATGGATTAGAGGCGGTCCCTTTTTGCTGTGCCCGCACAGAGGGAGACAGGAGGCTGCAAGACAAAAAAAGCCATAGCGTAAGGCGGGATAGCATAGTTTTCTCTGTTGTTTTGGTACAGGAAGATACACAATTAATTAACAGATTATTGCAAAACGCCCGGCCCCGGGAAGGCAACCGATATTATAAAAAAATAGTATCTTCAAAAAGCACGATTCGCATTCCCGACCTGGAAAGGAAAACAACATTTGTACACAACAAAATAAAAGTATGAAAAATAGCCTAGTGGTTGTATTACTGCTTGTTTCAGCGCCCATCTTCGCACAGTTGACCGTTACGGAGAAATTTAAAAAGATCGAAACGGTCCAGCAGGCCCAGCAATACATCGATGCCAACCCCGAACTGAAGCCCGCCCTGCTTACGCTTTCTGCCGGAAAAGATTCAAGCCTTATCGACAAACGGTTATTACGGCAGAAAAAAGGCGATATCTTTTCCGTGGGCTATGTGACCTATAAAGTTATAGAGGCAACAGAATCGATCCAGTTTCGCGCCAATTATGTTTTCCTCGACGGGGGTTCGCTATCCAAAACGGAAATCGACAGCCTCAAAAAAATCATTACGCAAAAAGCCGCCGCAGGAACGCCCTTTGAGCAGCTTTCCGATCAATACACGATGGACGGCAACAACACGCATGGTGATACCGGCTGGTTTTTCGGCGAATATTCCTTCCCAAAAGAATTCCAGGACGCCGTTCAGAACCACAAGCTTGGCGAGGTTTTCTTCGTAGATGTTTCGGATAAGCAGTGGCACTATATCGTTAAGAAAACCTTCGACGACAATGTGAAGAAAGATATTACGGTGCTGCGGTCGAACGGAAGGTAAATAATATATACGAGTTCAGAGCTAAGGCTCCACAAAAATTGATAGTTTCCTACAATTTGGCATTGGCAAGCTTTTCTTTCAATGTATCAAATTTTCTTTCCGGGGGAAATATAAGTTCTTCGTATTCCTTTTCAATCTCTGCTTCCAGTTCCTCAACAGTGGGTATTTCTCCCTTTAATTGAGTGGGTAGAGACTTCACCAATTCATAATCAGACACGCCTATAGGTGTGTCAATACCTTTAAGTGAATATTGTACAACTGTTTTATTGGGAGTCTTGCATAATAAAACGCCAATGGTAGGCTTGTGTTCCGGCCCCTTTAATTGTTCGTTAACAGTATTGACGTAAAAATTCAGCTTACCTGCATATTCAGGTTTAAATTCGCTTACTTTTAATTCGAAAATGACAAAACAATTAAGCTGGTAATTGAAAAAGAGCAGATCCAGAAAATAGTCATCTCCTTCAACACATAGATTCTTTTGATTGCCCACATACGCAAATCCGCGCCCAAGCTCTAACATAAACTTCTGTATGTGAATAATGAGCGCTTTTTCTAACTCTCGTTCCTGGATCTCTTCTGAAAGACCGGTAAATTCCAGGTTATACGGGTTCTTCAGGGTTTCTTGCGCAAGATCCGATAAAGGTGTTGGCAATGTATGGGTAAAATTGGTAATAGCATTTCCCTGGCGATGAAAAAGCCGGGTATCTATTTGAGCAACCAACACATTCCGGCTCCATCCATTTTCAAGGATTTTGGCGAGATAAAACTCCCGCTCTTCCCTGGATTTTACCTTATCCAGCAATACTTGATGATGTCCCCAGGGAATTTGTGCTGCAATTCGCTGCACAACCGCAATCGAATGGTTATCAATATCTTGTATTTGTGCAGCAACCTGCTGCACAAATGAAAAGTCCGACCAGGCTTCGGCAAACGCCCGCATATATTTGATATTTCTAACCGAAAAACCCTTCATATCCGGGAATTCAATTCTAAGATCTACCGATAATCGATCAATTACTTTGGCGCCCCATCCTTCTTTTATTTGCTGTTGAAGAATAACTTTACCTATCTCATAATACACAGCAATCAGGTGAGTATTTACAGCAAGTATTGACTGTTGCCTTGCCGATCTGATTTTTTCTTTCAGGCTTGTTAATACTTCAACATACTGAGCCAATTCTTTGCTCATAAGCTTTTAAATGTTCATAAAGGTATAGATTCAATAATGATAAACCGGCGAGTTGAACACTACTACAGGGAAATGCTAAGATCCTTATAAGAGGGTACCATAGCCCCTCCTCATCTACATCGTTATCACGCCCAGGTACTCGCTATCCGACTACCGGCTCCTGTCGGCTGGTAAAGGCGCAGTAAAGGGCGGAGTAATGGGCAGGCTTATTCTGTCCATACCTTCGGCCAGCCAGGTACGTGCTTTGATAATAAAAAAGAGGGGGACACCACGACCGCCACCGTATCGTTTTTCAGCTCGAAGTCATCCCGGGAAGCATGGTCTTTTAAATTGCCATCGCGATCCAGGTGACGCTTATCTTTGACAGTTTGCGTTACCTTGAATACACGAAATAAGGTATCCGATACCGCTTCGTAATGTTTGTAATCATATTCCGCCCACGACAGATCGTCGTCGCATTCTTTTTCCAGCTCCATACATTTTTTTATAGCGCCGCCTTCATACAGCACCCAATAGGTAAAACCGCAATTGACATAGCTGCCTCTCACCAATGCATATCCTTTTCCATTGGCAAATGTCATCTGCTCAACGCTCAGCTCTTCATAGCCAAGACCATCACCTGCTTTTAACAGGCGAACCAGCGTGGCGGTGTCCGGCGGGGCGGCCATAGCCGCATCGGCCCGGTCTTTCCTGATGGTATCGCCGGGCATGGAATGGGGTATAGCAGCAGCCGAAGCAGGCGATTTGCCGTCGCCGGCCGATGTGCTGCTTCCATTGGCCTGCCGGCAGTTTTGATAAAAAAACAATACCAGGAGCAGGAGCGGGATAAGTAACCTCAGGTGTAATCTTTTTTTCATATTTGATACGATTTGGCTTAACCGGCACCATGAAAACGCGTCAATATACCTGTTTATTTCCTGGAACCGGCTACGTCCCGTCCTTCTTTTCACCGGCCTTCGTGGCGCTCAGGCGCACACCAGGCGCACACCAAACGCACACCAGGCGCACAAAAAGCCCGGGGTTTTCCTGTACCAGCAGTGCATTTGGCTTTTATTTAACCATGCGGGAAGCATAGCCTGTGGCGAAAAAAGGGTAAATTATTATCCTCAAAACCGAATACTATGGCAAAGCTACTTAATGGCATCAACGGCCCTATACAGGGTACCGTGGGCACCGTCATCGGCTCTTCGTGGAAAGGAATTCCCTATATCAAAAGCCGCCCCCGGAAGCGGAAGACGAAAGTACGCCGGGCGGAAGCGGCCAACCGCAGCAAGTTTGCCGCGGCCCATCGCTGGCTGAAGCCGTTGTTGAAATTCGTACGGGATGGGTTCAGGGGCTATTCGCAGAAGGTCGAAGGCTTCAATGCCGCCAAATCATGGGTGCTGCTGCATGCCTTCGAGGGCGATGGGGCCGGCAGGCAAATCAATCCCGCGCTGGTGCAGGTTAGTTATGGCGACCTGCCGATGTCGGCTAATATCGCCGTCGAAAAAACAGCCGCTGGTCAATTGCTGTTTACCTGGGACACGACAACCCCGGAAGACGCTCATCCCAAAGACCAACTGATGACGCTGGCGTATGACAGTAAAAACGGAAAAGCCTATTTCAATACGGTAGGGCAGTTTCGCGGCGTGGGATCGGATACATTGAATACCGACCCTACACGCGGCAAAACCTATCATATTTACTGCGCTTTTGTTGCAGCCGACAGGAGCCGGCAGTCAAACAGTGTGTATCTCGGTGCAATAACCATGTGAGTGATCAGGTGGTACGGTATACAATGCATTGGGCATTTCCTAAGTTACTTCTTCCTAAAATTCTTACAGCCTGAACAGCAGGGATAAAATGATCCGCCAGCAGAGGGATACATCATGAATGATAACCCGCCTCATACGGGCTTTTTATATTTTAAAGGCAAAGCTGAAGGTGCTCCCTTCGCCGGGCGTGCTGACTACCTGGATGGCGCCGCCCTGCGATTCGATGAACTCGCGCGAGATGGCGAGGCCGAGGCCGGTGCCGCCGCCAGCCTGGCTGCCGGGCACCTTGAAATAACGATCGAAGATGCGGGGCAGGTATTTTTCTTCGATGCCCTTGCCGTAGTCCCTTACACTGAATACTACTTCCCCGTCCCTGCGCTGCGTTTCTACCTCCACGGTAGCGGGCGGGTTGGAATATTTGAGGGCGTTGGTGAGCAGGTTGATCAATACCCAGGTGGTTTTCTCCGCGTCGACGGAGATGCGGGGCAGGTTGGGCTGCAGTTGCGTGCGCACCACGATACCCGATTGCTGCGCCTGGAACTGTACGGCCAGCAAAGCCTGCTGTACAATATCGGCGGGTGGCGTCGGCTGCAGCTTCAATTGTATATTACCTGTTTCCACCTGCGCCATGTTGAGCAGCTCGCCGGTGATCTTGAGCAGGCGGTCGGCATCGTCGCGGATGCTGTGTATCAGCTCGCGCTGGTTGTCGTCGAGCGCGCCGTTGCGCTCGTCGGTGAGCAGGCGTGCGCTCATCTTGATGGAGGAGATAGGCGTTTTCAGTTCATGCGATACGGTGGCGATGAAATTGGTCTTGGCCTCATTGAGCTCATGGAAGAGCGTGATATTGCGCAGTACGATCACCTGTCCGATCACTTCGTCCTTGCTGGTCACGCTAAGCACGTCGCGGCTGAAATAGCTTTCCTTATTGTCGGCGTATATCTTCAGGTCTTTTTTGCTGATGTCGGGTTGTAGCAGCGTACGCATGAGATCATTGCGGAGCGCGATATCGGGGGCATATTTTCCGATCACGTCGGGCTCCTTTACCCCCAGCAGGTGCTGGGCCACGACATTGATGAAAAGAATATTGCGCTTCGTATCGAAACCGATGATGCCGTCGCGCATCTGGTTGATGATCGTTTCGATACGGCTTTTTTCAAATTGCAGCTCAGCGATGGAGCTGTGCTCGTAGCCGTCGAGCTTTTCGGCCATGCTGTTGAAAGCGGCGGCCAGGTCGCCGAACTCATCCTCCTGCTTCAGGAAAATGCGCTTGCCATAATTCTTGTTAGCGATTTCCTCGATACCCTCGGCGAGCGAACGGATGGGCCCGGCGATGACGCCGGGCAGGTTAAAGATAAAGGAAAAAGACACCAGCGTGAGGACGGTAAAAATAAGGGTCAGCCACAGGCGTGCGCTGCTGGCCGTTTTTTCGGCCACGGCATTCTTGCGGAGAATGGCCATTTCATTGATGTCCTGTATGCGGATAAGCGACTGGCGGATCTCGGGATAATTGGAGGGGTCGGCGGGATTGACGCGCAGCTCGTCGAAATTCTTGCGCAGCTCCAGCGTGGCATCCCTCTCCCCTATCTCGGTGATATTGGCCTCCTGCTTTTTCAGGTTGTCGTCAAAGAGCTGCATGGCGTCCTTGCGGATGGGGATCGTTTCGAGGGCCTTGAGCATGTTATTGGCATAGACCAGTGATTCATGGTTGTTGGTAAGCACATTCTCGGCATCGTTGCTCAGCCGGTTGATGTACCAGAGGCTGATAATGCCAAACGAAAGGATGACCACAAACAGGAAGCCGAGGCCCAGTGATAATTTGGTTTTTAAACGCATTGCCATATTACGACAGAATTACAACATCTATATCGGCGGCCGATAGTTTATTGAGCAATTGGTTAAAGAGGGCGGTATTGACTATCACGTTGAACAGGTTCAGGTGCGGCTTACCGATGCAGATGGTGGTGATGCCCCGCTGCTCGGCCGTTTCAATAATCCCCCTTGCAATATTACTGTGTTTGATGCGGATAAGTTCGGCCCCCGATTCGGTGGCCAGCTTAAAATTGTTGATAAGGTGACGCTGCGCCGCCAGGCCAATCTTATCGCCGTCCTCGCGCGGGGTCTGCACATAAAGCACAAACCACTTTGAATGATAATAGGAAGCCAGGCGGGCCGTTTTGCGTATCACCATGCGGGAAATTGCATGGTTGCTGCCGATACAGGCCATAAAAAGCTCGGGGCGCTGCTGCACGTTGCGCGGCAGCTCTGTTTCTATCTTTCTTTCCACCTGGCTGGCCACTTCCTTCAGCGCCAGCTCGCGGAGCTGTAATATCTTTTCCGACTGGAAAAAATTTTTGAGCGCGGTGGCTACCTTGTCGGGCGTATAGATCTTTCCTTCCTTGAGGCGGGTAACCAGCTCATCGGCCGTCAGGTCGATGTTGACGACCTCATCGGCCTGTTGCAACACGCTATCGGGTATCCTTTCCGCCACATCGATGCCGGTGATGTTTTTCACTTCTTCGTTGAGGCTTTCGATGTGCTGTATGTTGACGGCGCTGATGACGTTGATACCGGCGTCGAGAATGTCCATCACGTCCTGCCAGCGCTTTTCATTCTTGCTGCCTTCTATATTGGTATGGGCCAGCTCGTCGATGACAACAATTTCAGGATGGAGGTTCAGCACGGCCTGTACGTCCAGCTCGTCCAGCTCTTTACCCTTATAAAACAGCTTTCTGCGGGGGATAACGGGCAGCCCGTCCAGCAGGTCGTGGGTTTCCTTGCGGTTGTGCGTTTCGATATAGCCGATCTTTACGTCCACGCCATTGCGCAGCAGGGTCTTTGCCTCCTGCAGCATGCGATAGGTCTTGCCTACGCCGGCGCTCATGCCGATGTAGATCTTGAATTTTCCCCGCCTTGATTTGCGGATAAGATCGAGAAAATGTTCCGCCTGTTTTTCGGGCTCGGGCATATTCGATGGCTGAATTATTAAACAAATCTATACCAAAAACGGCTGCGCCCACCCATGTGGGCCGCAGCCTCTAACCTCAGCATTGCTACTAACAGAAAAACCGTTTATTACCGTTCTTTCAACTGGTCCAGCGCCACGTTCAGCTTCAATATATTGATCCTTTCGGTGCCAAACAGGCCCAGGAAGGGAGGTTGAATATGTTGTTGCACCAGTTGTTTTATTTTTTCTTCGTCTGCTTTGCGTGCGGCAGCGACACGCTTTACCTGTACATAGGCCGCGGCAGGCGAAATATCGGGGTCGAGGCCACCGCCGGAAGCGGTGACGAGCTCCGAAGGAATGTCTTCTTTCTTTACGCCGGGGTTATGTACGAGAAAGCTATCGATGCGCGACTGCACGTCTTTCAGATAATCGGGATTGGAAGGCCCTTTGTTGCTGCCGGCGCTGCCGGCGGCATTGTAATTGACCGCCGAAGGGCGGCTCCAGAAATAGTTGTCTTTGGTAAAGCCTTGCCCTTCGAGGGCATAGCCGACTACTTTACCGTTGACGGTGATTGCTTCTCCTTCGCCTTTGGCCGGGGCCGCCTGGGCGACGCCCCAGATGAGCAACGGGTATACGACGCAGAAGAAGACGATACAGACGAGGGTGAGCCTAAGTGCCGGAATGATATGTTGTTTCATGTTTTTATTATTTAAAACCAAATGGATACGAGCAGGTCAAGCAGCTTGATGCCGATGAAGGGCACGATGACGCCGCCCAATCCATATATTAATAAGTTTCTCCGGAGCAGGGCGCTGGCGCCAAGGGGCTTGTAGGCCACGCCGCGCAGGGCCAGGGGTATCAGCAGCGGGATGATGATCGCGTTGAAGATAACCGCCGATAGGATAGCGCTTTCGGGGCTGTGCAGGTTCATGATGTTGAGCGACTGCAGGCCGGGAATGGACACGATGAACAGCGCGGGCACAATGGCGAAATACTTGGCCACATCATTGGCGATGGAGAAAGTGGTGAGCGTGCCGCGCGTCATGAGCAGTTGCTTGCCTATCTCCACGATTTCGATCAGCTTGGTAGGATCGTTGTCGAGGTCCACCATATTACCGGCTTCCTTGGCTGCCTGGGTGCCGCTGTTCATAGCCACGCCTACGTCGGCCTGCGCAAGCGCGGGCGCATCGTTGGTGCCATCGCCCATCATGGCGACGAGCTTACCGCCCTGCTGTTCCTTTTTGATGTAGTGCATCTTATCCTCGGGCTTGGCCTCGGCAATGAAATCATCCACGCCGGCCTTCTGTGCGATGAAGCGGGCGGTGAGCGGGTTATCCCCGGTAACCATCACCGTTTTGACGCCCATCTTGCGCAGGCGCTCGAAACGTTCCTGTATACCGGGTTTGATGATGTCCTGCAATTCGATAACACCGATGACTTTTTCGTTGAGGCTTACGACGAGCGGCGTACCGCCATTGCCGGCGATCTCTTTTACTTTCTGATCGGTTTCGGAAGGAAAGCCGTTACCGGCTTTTTGCGCCAGGTTGCGGATGGCGTCGGAAGCGCCTTTGCGGATGCGGCGGCCGTCGGGCAGGTCGATACCGCTGCTGCGTGTTTCGGCGGTAAAGCCGATGAACCTGATTTCTTTTTCGCGGTGCAGCACGGGCGCTTTGGTGCCGTTGACCTGGGCCAGTTCCACAATCGATTTGCCTTCGGGCGTATCATCGGCCAGCGAAGCGAGCACACAGGATTCGATAAACTCCTGCTGGTTGATCGAGGCGGCGGGCCAGAAATGCGTGGCCTTGCGGTTGCCGATGGTGATGGTGCCGGTTTTATCGAGCAGCAGCGTATCGAGGTCGCCGGCCGTTTCCACGGCCTTACCGCTTTTGGTGATCACATTGGCGCGCAGGGCGCGGTCCATGCCCGCGATACCGATGGCGCTCAGCAGGCCGCCGATGGTGGTGGGGATAAGGCATACAAACAAAGAGATAAAGGCCGCGATGGTGATGGGCGTGGTAGCATAATCGCCGAAGGGTTTCAGCGTGACGCACACGATGACGAAGATGATGGTGAAGCCGGCCAGCAAAATCGTCAGCGCGATTTCATTGGGCGTTTTCTGCCGCGATGCGCCTTCCACCAGCGCGATCATTTTATCGAGAAAGCTTTCGCCGGGGGCGGTGGTCACTTTTACCCTGATGCGATCGCTCAATACTTTGGTGCCGCCGGTAACGGATGATTTATCGCCACCCGCTTCGCGTATCACCGGGGCGCTTTCGCCGGTGATGGCCGATTCGTCGATGGTAGCAAGACCTTCCACTATTTCTCCGTCCATGGGAATGGTATCGCCGGCTTCGCAGATAAAGTAATCACCTTTTTTCAATTGCGAGGAAGGCACCACTTTTATTTCGTCCACATAGATATCGCCGACGGGGAATATCTTTTTCGCGGGTGTGTCTTCGCGCGTCTTGCGCAGGCTGTCGGCCTGGGCCTTGCCCCTTGCTTCGGCGATGGCCTCGGCGAAATTGGCAAACAGGACGGTGAAGAACAGGATCAGGAAAACAATAAAATTATACACGAAGCTGCCCTGGTTTTTCTCGCCGGCCAGTATCCAGATACATACGGCCAGCATGATGGCCGTACCGATCTCCACGGTAAACATCACCGGGTTGCGCACCAGGATGGCGGGGTTCAGCTTGACAAAGGATTGCTTCAGCGCTTCCTTTACGAGCGAGGGTTCAAATAATTTATTACTTTTTTTATGCTTTGACATAATTATATTTTTTCGTTGTTCGTTGTCCGTTGTTCGGGTCCGCGGACAACGGACAACGAACAACGGACAACGTATTATCATTTCATTCCAAAAAACTCTGCTATCGGCCCCAGCGCCAGCGCGGGGAAAAAGCTCAGCGCCACCACGATGGCTATCACGGCAAAGACCATGATACCGAAGGTGGAGGTATCCGTTTTGAGCGTACCGGCGCTTTCGGGCACATATTTCTTTTTGGCCAGTATACCGGCGATGGCCACGGGCCCGATGATGGGCAGGAAGCGCGACAGCAGCATAACGATACCGCAGGTGATGTTCCAGAAAGGAACGCCGTCGCCCAGGCCTTCGAAGCCGGAGCCGTTGTTGGCCGAAGAAGACGTGTATTCGTAAAGCATTTCCGAAAAGCCGTGGTAGCCGGGGTTATTGAGCCAGCCTGCATAGGTCTTCGGGTCATGCGCATACATATGCGACGACAGGGCGGTGAAAGCCAGGATAAGCACGGTATGCAGCAGGGCGATGATGGTGGCTATCTTCATTTCCTTCGCCTCGATCTTTTTACCGAGCAATTCAGGTGTTCGCCCCACCATAAGGCCGGAGATAAATACGGCGATGATGATGTAGATATAGAAGTTGAGGAAGCCGACCCCTACGCCACCGTAAAAACAGTTGACCATCATGCCGAGCATAGCGAACATGCCGGTAATGGGAGTAAAGCTGTCGTGCATGGCGTTGACGGAACCATTGGAGGTAACCGTGGTCGTGATACCCCAGAAAGCAGAAGCGGCAGGGCCGAAGCGCACTTCCTTGCCTTCCATGCTACCCAATGGCTGCTGCACGCCCATATGGGCGATGGCGGGGTTGCCCTTCATTTCATAATGCACGGAGGGTATCAAAAAGATCAGGAAGCCGAGGGTCATGACGCCGAATACCATCCATGCCAGCCGCTTTCTTTTGAGGATATAGCCGAGTGTAAAGACGAGCGCTATCGGTATGAGCGTAATGCTGACGTTTTCGATGATGTTGGTGAAATAGTTGGGGTTTTCGAATGGCTGCGCCGAGTTGGCGCCGAAGAAACCACCACCGTTGGTGCCGATCTGCTTGATGGCGACCATGGCGGCAGCAGGGCCACGCGATACGTTGACGGTATCGCCCTGCAATGAAATAAATTGATCCTTGCCCCTGAAGGTCATGGGCGTGCCATTGAACAATAACAGCAAGGCCACCACGATGGATAATGGCAGCAATACGCGGGTGCACGACTGCACGAAGAAGGCGTAAAAGTTGCCGAGCTTGTCGGTCGTCTTTTCCTTCATGGCGCGGAAGACGATGGCGCAGGCGGCCATACCGGCGCCGGCGCTGATAAACTGGAACAGCATCAGCACCAGTTGACCGAGGTAAGACACACCGGTTTCGCCGGAATAGTGTTGCAGGTTGGTATTGGATACAAAGCTGACGGTGGTATTGAAGGCCAGGTCGGCGCTCATGGAGGGGTTGCCATCGGGGTTGAGCGGCAGCCAGCCCATGTTCATGAGCACAAGCATGGACAACAGGAACCAGACGATGTTGATGGTGAGCAGCGCCTGCAGGTGCTGCTTCCAGTTCATTTCGCGGTCGGCCCTGATACCGCCGAGCTTATAAAATAATTTGTCGAGGGGATTGAGTACGGGGTCGAGCCAGGTCCGCTCGCCTTCGTATACCTTACCGATATACCGGCCGAGGGGGATGGCCAGGAGCACCATGAGCGCGTACATGACTATAATACCCAGGATTTCGCTGTTCATAATTGTTCTTCTTTAGATAGATTTAGAATTTTTCCGGTTTTACGAGCACATAGCACAGGTAGCAAAAAACCAGGATGGCGATAACGAATAGAATTGTCATGGTTTATATTTTTTCAAAAAAGTCGATTGATTTAAAAAACAGGATGAAACCGGCGATACCGGCGGCGATAAGAATAACGGTGAGCATAGTATGATAATTTAGATTGGTTAATGACTGGTCGCCCTATAAATGATACCGGCGATGAGAATAAGGGTATAGACAATGCCGAATATGTGCCAGGGCTTGAGATGCCATTTGGAGGGATAGAGGGATTTCATATACTATTTGTTTTTGTCCAAGGGATGCCAAACGGTATGCCGCCGTGGGAGAAAAATAGCGGAGGCGAATCAGCGATTTGAAAACCAGTCGATTAGAAGAATATTCGGGAAAGGGGCGGTCAGCGGGCTATGGAACGACCGTATCTTTTTGAAAGGGGGATTTTCAAAATGGAAGAGTCAGGGGTTGAGAGTCGGGAGTTTAGGAGCCCCGGGCTTCCGAAGGATGCGCTACAAACTTTGCGCTGGTTCTTTTATTCTTACGGTTTTGCGTAATCTCACGGAGCTTATAATAGAAGATGACAAAGGAAGCGAGCGAAGAAACACCGTTGGCGAGCATGAGGGGCGTATCGCGTTTGAACAGGCCGTATACCAGCCAGCAAACGGTGCCGGCAAACATGAGCGTATACATGGGCAGCGACAGATCGCCGGTGGATTTGGTGCGGACCGTTTTGATCACCTGCGGGAAGAAAGCGGTTGTCGTCAGCACAGCAGCCGACAATCCAATCAGCTCGATAAAATTCATAAAGGGGTAATTAAAGGTGCGATGGCAGGCAACTGTTGCTGCAAAATTACAGAAAAAGCTGTTAGCCGTTAGCTATTAACTGTTAGCCAATCGACGAAAACGAGCTAATAGCTAATGGCTAAAAGCTAATAGCTTAACTTATCTCTGAAAGGCGGTATTCCTCAATTTTACGGTACAAGGTGGTTAAACCGATATTAAGCAATCTTGCAGCCTCGGTTTTATTGCCCTTGGTATGGCTTTCCAGCACAGTGGGATCCGAAGCTTGGAATTCACGTGACTTGAAGTCGCGGC
>JADMIO011204641.1_pt1 | contig 49238 bp, 35 predicted proteins | sample 8958161 | NCBI WGS metagenome assembly JADMIO01 (sample SAMN16585339, study PRJNA669376) | soil metagenome | isolation source: Crop rotation soil | place: USA: Cullars Rotation, Alabama | collected 2011
GCCGCGACTTCAAGTCACGTGAATTCCAAGCTTCGGATCCCACTGTGCTGGAAAGGGGGTCGCGAACGAGATACTCTCCGATTTCCCCGCCTGGACCCGGAAGGAAGTTCACTACCCCCTCGGGTATCCCCGCCGTCCGCATTATCTCGATCAGCTTTGCAGCGATCACGGGCGTCTGCGATGCGGGCTTGACGATGGCGGTATTCCCGGTGACCACCGACGCGGACAGCATTCCGGTAAGGATGGCAAGGGGGAAATTCCAGGGCGGTATGACGATTGCTACTCCGCGGGGCTCGTAGAAATACTCATTCGTCTCGCCGGGTACGTTCATCGACTGTACCTGAGAGAATCGGATCATCTCGCGAGCGTAGTACTCCAGGTAGTCGATCGATTCCGTGACGTCGGCATCCGCCTCCCGCCACGTCTTTCCGGCTTCCACGATCTCCCATGCCGCGAATTCATCGCGCCGTTCGCGCACGCCTTGCGCGGTCCGCAGGAGGAGGTCCGCGCGGCGTTCTGCGGAGTATTCCCGCCATACCGGGAACGCGGCAGTCGCCGCCGCCATCGCTTGTTGGGCATCGAGAATTCCGGCGGACGCCACCCGACCAACCGTCTCGAACGGTCGCGCCGGATTCGTGGACTCGATCCACGAGCCGGTGGTCCGCTCTTCTCCACCGATCACGAGCGGGTATTCGCGTCCCAATTCGCCGCGGACGCGCTCGATCGCCGCAGTGAATCGATGGCGCTCAGCAGCATCGGTGAAACGGCGGACCGGTTCGTTCCTGTAAGGCGTGCTTTCCTGTGCCGACCTGGCCAGTCGCGGACCATTAAGTTGCGACGTACCCTCGCGTCCTGCCGGAGGCGCGAGCAAGGTTTTGGCGGGAAGGTCCTCGGCGAAGCCCAGTCGTAGGAACGACTGGCTAGCGGTGTTTTCCAGCAGGCGGCGAACGAGATAGGCCATTCCCGGAATCAACTCGCCGAAAGGCACATAGACGCGGACCCTGTGGCCCATCGCTTCGATGGCGTCCTTCAATGGGTCGGCCATGCCGTAGAGCATCTGAAGCTCAAACTCGTCTCGCTGCAGGCCTTGCTCTTCCGCCAGCGTCAGTGCTAACGCAAGACTGCGGACGTTGTGGGTTGCCGCCGCCGTCTCCAGATGCGGATGGCTCTCCATCAGCGCAGACAGACAACGTTCGTAGCTCCTGTCCGTCTCCCACTTCTCCGTCCACACCGGAGCCCGCCATCCGTGTTGTTGCGCGACCACCGTTTCGTAGTCCCAGTAAGCGCCGCGGACCAGCCGTACCGTCACCGGGGTTCCGCGAGACTTTGCCCATGCGGCCATGTCGCGCACATCACTCTCCGCATCTCGAAGATAGGCCTGCATTGCGAGCCCGACGTCCGGCCAATCGTGGAACTCCGGCTCGACGAGCATGTCCCGGAATACCTGCAGCACGATCTCCTTCTGATCGTACTGCTCCATGTCGAGGCAGATGAAGGCGCCATGTTCCCGAGCGGATCGGAGGATGGGGCGAAGACGTTGCTTGACCGCTTCAGCGCTAGCTGCGGGACTAACGGCCGTGAGCTGCGAGGACAGCGAAGAAAGCTTTACCGAGAGATTGAGCCTCGGTGATGGGCGGCCGGCAATTCGGTCAAGCAGCGGATTGGTTCTCCAGCGCCGGACACGTGGTGCGAAGGCCTCCAGGAGCTCGAGGTATCGCCGGGAGTAATCGGCGGCCTCTGCCTCACTGACCGTGGCTTCACCTAGCAGATCGAGCGTAAAAGCCATACCTTCCCGTCGAAGCCTCTCGACGGTACGGAGTGCTTCCCTGGTATTCGAGCCGCCGATAAAACGTCCGGCGAGCCCCCGCATCGCTGAGCGAACGGCGGCTGCGATGACAGCGGCCGAGACGTTACCGGCAGCATGTTCCAGGCCCCAACGGGCCACGCCGGGAAGGGGAAGCTCGTCATCCCCAAAATAGTCTTGAAGGTGCTGAACGAGACGGTGATCGTCGTCCAGAGCCGGCAGAACGTCAACGAACCGGAGTGCCTGGATGCGGAAGCGCTCGCTTTCCATTAGTTTGCGGAGGAGCCCCTCCTCCCAGTGCCCGCGAGCCCAGAAGGAGCTTTTACGCTCACGTGCCGCCGCGAGCAACTGCTCACCGAGCTCTTGGACCCGCTGCTCCCGTGCGTTGTCTGCTGTTATCCCATGCGATGCGCTTCGCTCCCGTGCGGTGGCTAGCATCACTTACTCCCAGGCGATTGTAAATGTGGGAACGGAAATCGCCTCCCACTATTCATCCTACCTGGAAGTCCGCGAGGCGTAATCACGTGGGAGCGTGCCCGGAAGGCACGTTCATTCGCGCTACGGGGATTCGCGATTGGGGGCGGAAGAGGGCGGAAACGGCGCCTGCCGAAGTGCGTGATTCCGGAATCGATCGACACCCCGCACAAGCACCGGCTGCCACGGGCGTTTGACGGAATTCTCCGCTACCACTTCGACGTTAGGAGGAATGTATCGAAGGGTGAGGCCGCAGCGTCGCCGTTCGGACCGGTTCGGATTACTTCCGTGGATCAGCAACCCGTGGTGCAGCGAAAACTGACCGGCGCCTAAGACGAGATCGACGGCAGTGTATTCCTCGTTAGTGCTGACGGGTATCTCTTGATTGATACTGAGCAGATTACCAGGACGATCGGAGGTTCCGTGATGGCGGAGTCCGGAATGGGTGCCCGGGATCACGCGCATGCATCCGTTTGCGACGTCGCTGTCGTCCACTGCGAACCAGGCGGTCAGTGCAAACGGTGGCTCCAGACCCCAGTAGGTTACGTCCTGGTGCCATGCCACGAACTTCGGCTCTTCCCGGCCGGTTGAGCCGCCGGACGGATACTTGCAGAAGAAATGGGTGGCAAGCAGCATGATGTCCGGACCGATGACGGCCTCGACAGCATCCAGCACGCCCGGATGCGTCGCGAGTTCCCAAACGAACCGCTGATCGAAGTGGCGGTCAAGAAGCCCTATCTGCGAGCGGTCCTGGCCCTCGGCGGCTTCCAGATGGTCAAACTGTTTACGCACCGCGTCGGCTTTGGCCGGCTCAAGCAGCGGGATGGGGCTCGCGTAACCGTCACGGTGAAAGCGGCTCGCCAGTTCGGATACGGTGGTGGACATAGATTTTCCGACGGCACCTTCAGCCAGTGCGCACGCTACACGTCACGCGCCTCAGAACGGCCCACAGCTCTCAGGCGATAAGGTGGTGATCGACCCGCCCGTCCGCCACCAGTGGAAGCGGTCGGCCGACTCGGTCTACGATCTGGGTTGCGGGATCGATTCCCAGCAGGTGGTACGTGGTGGCGAGTAGATCCTTGGGGGACACGGGATGGTCGGCCGGCGTTCCGGCCTGCGCGTCCGATTCGCCGATGACCGCGCCGGCCTTCGATCCGCCGCCGGCCATGAGGCAGCTGTAGACCTCGGACCAATGGTCGCGTCCGCCGCCATCGACCCCGCTTAGTTTGGGGGTCCGACCGTGTTCCGTGATGAGCAGTACCAGCGTCTCATCCAGCATCCCTCGCTGCTGCAGGTCTTCGATCAGGCCTGAGAGCGCCATGTCGAGCCCGGGTAGAAGCTCACCGGTCAACCGCTGCTGCTGCCGAACATGGGTGTCCCACCCACTGATGCAAGACTGATTGTATTCATCCCAAACGACGGTGGCAAACCGGACCCCGCGCTCGATCAGCCGTCGGGCGGCTAGAGTCCCTTGCCCGAAAAGCGTCATCCCGTATCTCTCGCGCGTACTCGCCGATTCTCTCGAAAGATCCAGCGCTTCACGGACCTTATTCGATGTGACCAGAGACAGCGCGAGCTGGTGCACCCGATCGTAGCTCGCCAGGGAATCATCACCGTCCAGACCGCGGCGCTGGTCGTCGAATTGATCGAGGATGGTCCGCCGGCGATGGAGACGGTCGACGGTCATCTCGGGTTGTCGCTCGGTGGCAGGGGTGAACTGAAATTCGCTGTTGCTCGTGATGCCCCGGAAGGGGTCCCCTTTCGGAGATTCCCCAAGGAATTCCGTGTAGACCGGATCGTATCCGGAGCCAAGGAACCCCCCGAATGTACCGGCACGCTTGTGTGGCTTGGACCGGCTGCTAATTCGCCAGGGAAGACACACGTTGGCCGGAATGTCACGCCCCAGTCGGCGGTTCTCCAGGTAGTCGACAACCGATCCGACATACGGCCAGTGTCGGGGATCGCGCGGATTGAGCTCCATCGGAATATCGCACTCCGGATTTCCCGTGAGGGCGTACGCCGCACAATGGATCGGATAGGGATGAGACATCGAGCGGATCAGTGCGATCCGATGCATCTGCGAAGCCACCCGCGGCAAATGTTCGCAAATCCTCACTCCAGACACGCTGGTCTCTATTGGCTCGAACTGGCCGCGGATTCCCGTGGGAGCGTTGGGCTTTAGGTCGAACGTCTCGTGCTGGCTGACAGCGCCGTAAAGGAAGAGGAGAATGCAATGCTTCGCCTTCCCGAAGGAGCCGCCGGGTGGAATGGTGGCCGCGGATGCAACCCGTGAGCCGAGCAACTCGGTTAGCGAAAGGGAAGCCGAACCCGCGAGGCCGAGACTGCCGGCGCGCAGAAACTCTCGCCGGCTCTGCCCGTTGCACATTCGCTTCTGGCTTCCCAGGATCGCGAGCATATCGCCTGTTCGCTCCTTCGCTTCGACGAGTCGCCGTTGCCTAACCGTGTCCGCACCCGTGCTATCGATAGACACCGCAAGCCATCGGCGGTTTCAAAGCGGCCCCGACCATTCAGCTCCTGATGCCGGTGAGTGTTTTCACGTGAAGCACCCCTAACAGTAAGGGCTTATCCACCTGGCACCCGACCCGTTGATTCCACAAGCGGCAAAACAGTCCGCGCAACGGCTTCCTCGTTTTCGGAGGAGGTGCCATCGAATAAATACCATTCTTCGGTGTGGGTCGCTGAAGCTCCCGGTTCGAGCGTTGTTAGGGGACCCAGAGTTTCCAGCTCGAGAAAGACCTCTGCGGTGTAGCATTCGATTCCACATCCGAAGTCGGGATAGTCCCAAGAACATTGCACGGGCACTCGTTTCAAGAAGAAGTGGTGGCGGTTGACATACCCGCACCAACCCAGATGGGCTTGGGTTCCCAGCTTGATCGGCTGCGGTACATTCCCGTCGGGACGAATGCGAAGGAATCGGCCGCCCCAGAGGATCCGCGGATCGTTTGGTGCAGTGTAAGGCCAGAGAGTGATCGAGCGATTGGGAAGCAGGTTGGTGGAGGGTAGGAGCTCGGGCTGCGGAATGATAGCGGTACCGCCGGGGGCCATCACGGTGATCGCCCAGGGGGCGAGTGTCACCGGCCACAGCCCTTGATTCGTAAGGGTGTGAGTTACCGTGACGTGGGGGCCGGAATGAAGCTCGACGCCCATCATCTTCTGAATGCCGGTACTCGGCTCCACCTCCGGAATCAGTTGGACTCGATCTCCACCGCCCTCGGACCGGACCGGCGAATTGTCGGGTGAATACGTGCGCGGCATGGCCTCCGGAGCATGCCAGAGGCGATGACCGCCGAGAAGTCGCCACGCGTCGCCTCCGGTGACCCCCTGTTGGTCCGGGAACTCCCGCAGTTCGTTGGGGCCGTCGAGGAAGGCGAACCGCACGATTCTCGGTCCCACGTCGCGGGTTACAATGACCTCTATCTGGTCGTTGGCGAGACGCAGGCAGTTGGGCCAGCCGCCGAAGTTTACAGTTTCTTGCATCCTTCCACCTCAGCCTCGGCGTTCCGATAGAGCACGTGCTGATTCCTTCACCGTTGACCAGATTGGCACGGGTACAATTCGTCAAGCAGGTTCCGGCGTGGGTCTGTCGAACGTGATATCGTGCATTGGCAGCACTATTAGCAAGAGGATCCACAATGCCGGCTGAAGAGGTTCAACGTATTGCCGTCCGGCTGATCGAGCCGAATCCGTTTCAACCGCGAACCTACTTCGACGACGAGAAGCTTGACGAGCTTGCGGCGTCGATCCAACAGTACGGGGTCATTCAGCCAATTGTGGTTCGGCCTGTCGGACTGCGCTTTCAGGTGATCACCGGCGAGCGCCGGCTGCGTGCGGTGAAAAAGCTCGGGCTCGGCGAGATCCCGGCGATCGTCCGGAGGTATACGGACGAACAGGCTCTTGAGGCGGCCCTCATCGAGAATCTCCAGCGCGAGGATATTTCGGTGGTGGAGGCGGCGCGCGCTTATACCCGGCTCACCAACGAGTTCCATTACAGCCAAGCCGAAATCGCGCAGCGGACCGGCCGGAGCCGTGCCGCGATCAACAACACGCTTCGGCTTCTCCAGCTTCCGGAAAAGGTGCTCGAAACCGTTCACAAGGGAGACCTCACCGAGGGGCACGCGCGAGCGCTGCTCTCACTTCCCACCGCGGCCATCCAGGAAGAGCTAGCTGAATGGGTCGTCCGCAACGGGATTACGGTGCGCGAGACGGAGAGTAAGGTACGGTCCCTCCTGGGGCAAGCGGAGCCGCCGGCCGCCAAGGAAGCACAGGAAGCTAAGGAAGCCAAAGAGGCGAAAGAAAAACCTGCCGTCGATCCTCACATCGCCAGCATCGAACAGCAGCTTCGCGATCTGTTCAGCACGAAGGTCTCGGTGGCGTACCGCAGCGGTCGTGGCGCCATAACCGTCGAGTTCTATAACGACGATGACCTGGGCCGGCTGATGGACCTCCTCGGCCTCACCGGTCTCGATCGCCCGGCCGAGTCGTCCTCCGCAAATGGGGAAACCGCTCCCGAGACGGGATTCCGAGACGCAGAGACGGCGACCGCCTAAACGATTGGTTGACGTAAGGCGTCTCCGGGTCAAATCATGTTGAGCCGGTATCGTCCGGCAGCGAGCCCATTATCGGCTCACGGCCTCCGCCGTCATACTTAGCAGGAACGCGCGCTCGCCGCTGCTTTCCAGGGCGAGATTGGGCAGGTGGACGCGTGCCGCATCCAAAAGTGCTCGCAGCGCCTCATCTACGGTGCCGTTTTTGACGTCGAAAGTGACCCGTATGTCGGGCACGGTTGGCGCGACCTTTATGCTGGCTCCACTCGCCGCTGCCAGGGTTCGGACCACGACCCGAAGGCGCTGACGGTCGGCGCTAAGCGTGACAGCCCTCAGTGACGCGGGGTGAAGTGACGCCGTAGTTCCAAGCCTACCGGGCAACGGCCCCGGCTCGATCAGGAGAACTCCCCTGGAGTCACGATAGGTTACCGCCGTCCCCTCGTCCGCGGCGCGCTTCAGTACCTCCCGCAGCGCCTCCATCTCCGGCTGATCCGTGGCCTTATAGTTGATCGGCGCCTCGCCAACGGCGTCGGAAACCCGGTACCGATACTGCGACCCGGAAAGTATGCGGCCGATTGCCTCGCGGAGCGACACGCTCTCTAACGTCAAGGTAACCCGCCGCACTGCCGCCCCACCCGCCGGACCAGTCTTCTGAACGAAGATGACGTACGTGTCTCCGTCGAGACTGTAGGTGAGCCCCGGCACCTCCTTGCTCGCCTCGACCAGGACCTCTCCTATACACTCAGACCAATCGCGCGGCCGAAGCTGTAACGTCACCGTCACCTGCGGGACGTCCGGCTCGATCCGAAAGCGCGCCTTCATTGCCTTGAATACCAACGAGAGAACGTGTGTCAGCCGCGCCCGCGTGGCGCTAACCCGGTGCTCCCCGGCGGTGTCGCCCACCTGGAGGTACTCACGGTCGATCACGAACGTGCCCGGATTGTTGGTGGAGGCAGGGACAAAGGCGTAGGTGATTGGAGAGCCGGTTGTGTCATGCTCGAAGAGTGTGGAGAGCGCTTGACCCAATGGCACGCGAGTAACGTCGAGGCTGAACAGTTCGGCGCCTACCTGGGCGCGGAGTTGATAACGGTAAGGAGTCTGGTGGAAGATCGCGTAGAGGATCGTACCCAGCGGCTTCTGGCTGAGGGACACGGTGACGCGCGGCTCCGGCTGCGGTATCGATCCGCTCGTACGCAGCGGTGGAGCGCTCTGGTCGAGCTGAGCTGCCTGGCCCGGGCCGGCGACGAGACCGAAGCACAGCGTTGTGTAGAACAAAAAACCCGCGCTGGGTCGCAGCATTCTAAGCGCCCCTCCGGCCGAGCTCCGGCATTGATCCGCCACGTCGCGAACCCGCTCGCGGCCTTTGTCGCATCTTCCCTAGCGAATCCGAACTCGCCTGCTCAGTCTATCAAGATAGGCTCCTGCTGCGGGAGCCGATGGAGTCGGATGGTGTAGGAATGGCCGGACCGCAGCCAGCCGATCCGAGAGTCCTGAAGGCGGGCGCGGCCGAGGACAGCTCGAAAAGCATTCGGGAGGGGTACTTGCCGGAGAGTCAGCGTGATCGGTACATCGGGTACGGCCGGATCGATCGAATAGCGGTAGCCCGTGCCGGCCACGAGGTACTGGATCGCTTCTCGCAGCGGCGCGTCGCGGAGGTCTATGCTCACCAGAGGCGGGACCTCCGTCTCAGCGGCGGCGTCCGACCTGGGGCGGATACCAAACGTCCATACACCGGTCTTCCGGTTGCGCCACGCTGCAAGGCCGGGTATCGACTTCCGTGCGTCTGCTACAATCGCGGTAACCGCGTCCTCGAGGGCCAGGTCCCGGATCCGAAGACTCACGCTCGCGTCCGGCACCCCCGCCTCGACTTCGCAACTGACTCCGGTCCCGCGAAAGAGCATTTCCATTGCCGTTCTGAGCGGCACTCCGCGGAAGCTCGCTGACACGCGCGGCGGGGCAGACGCGCAGGTGGAAATCGCTGGGATGATACCAACAGACGCCGCGAGCACGAGGAGGGAAAGAGATGGAAACGTCATTGGACGATCCTTTCGGAGGCGGGGCTCAGGTTCAGGGATTGGACATCCGGCTCGGCCGTAAGGTTGCATGGATGCCGGCGACGCCATTCACGGTGGAAATCCCTAACGTTAAGGCTGTGTAAGGGGTCGTGTGTCGAGATGGTGCCTGGAGCCTACTGTATTGATGTATTAAATCGTACAGATAGTAAACGCTTGTTATCGGATGTCATGGGTGTTTGTGATGACGATGCCTGCCCCTACCATAAAGGTCCTGGCAGGGCTGATCAGCGAAGAAAGAGAGCCCCTGACAGGGCGGCGATTATGAGGATGGCGACGATCGGCAGGCGCGTGAACAGGAGGCCCAGGATCACCACTCCGAGGGTGCTGGCTCGCCACCCGCTACCGGCCGACTGCTGGGCAAGCCCGACTGAAAGGGCGACCATGAGCCCGCTCCCAGCAGCCGCGACTCCCCAGTTGAGGCCCGCAACCCAGGGGCGGTGGGCCAGGCGACCGTACCAGGCGCGCAGTGGGATCGCCAGAAAGGCGGGCAGCCAGCTCGTCAGCGTCGCAACGATGGCTCCCCGCCAGCCGTCGGCCAGGAACCCCAGCGCGATGCAACCGTATCCGAGAGGCCCCGGGCTTGCCGACCCGACTACTACACCGGTGGCAAAATCTGCCGGCGTCAGGACGTGCATGCGATCGACGAGGTCGCCCTTCAAGATGGCCAGCGTGGAGCTGCCGTTCATGCTCAAGAAGGCGGCGCGGAGGAACACGATGAGTACCTGGGCCCAGGTCATGTGGCTGTCGTTCCGGTCCAGCGGGTGAGGCTGATCCCCGCAAGCGCTCCGCCGAGCACCAGCCAGCCAGGGTGGAGTGAGGTGAAGAGCGCCAGGACGGTGGTAGTGGCGAGGACCATGAGCCAGAGCGCCCTGGACACGGTGCCGAGCCTCTGCAGCGCACTCGCACAGAGGCGCCACCCGGTGTGGGCCATGAGAGCCGCGGCGGCCGGGCCCAATCCGCGCACTACGCCCTGAACGTAAGGATTGGGATGACCGCCGGCAAAGGCCACGCACCCGAGGATGATGATGGCGAAGGCGGGCAGGGTGAGGCCGCTGAGGGTTAGGAGCGATCCTATAAACCCGTGAACCCGGTAGCCGAGCAGCACGGTGAGCGCGAGCAGGTTCATCCCCGGAACGATCCGGGAGATGCCGAACAAAAGCTGGAATTCATCCTCGGAAACCACGCCGCGGCGAACGCAGAACTCCTGGTAGAGCAGGGCAAACGTGGCGCCGCCGCCGCCGAATGAGAGGGACCCAATCCGCACGGACATCCAGGTGAGCTCGAGCAGCGAGGGCGTTTCGGCAGGATCAGACATAGCCTCATTATCTCCTGCCGAGCTTGGCAGAGCCACGCCTGCGACATCCGCCGCTTTGGACGGATAATTGCCAGGCGACTCCGCCCGATCCGCACGCAACGGCATGGCTCCAAAACAACCACCTCCCGCCCAACCTTCCGCCCGCGCCCCGCTGCTTGTCCTCACTCAGGGGCACGCCGGCGACCGGCTCGGCGCGCGGTTGATTCCCGCGCTTCGCCATCGTTTTCCGGAGCTTCCGATTGTGGGCATCGGCGGCGAGGCGATGGAGCGCGCGGGAGCGCGGATCATCGTGCGGACCGATCGGCTCTCCGCGATGGGCTACTCCGGGCTGATCACTCAATTGCCGGCAGTGTTCAGCTCGATCCTCCGCCTGGCGCACGCAACGAAGAAAGACTTGCCGGCGTGTGTCATTGCGGTCGACGTCTGGCAGCCGCTGCGAGTGCTGCGGAAGTGGGCGCCGCACCTGGCCGGCGTCCCGCACGTTTGCTACCTACCGCCCGGGCCGAACCTCATTGGATCGAGTCGGGTGCACCCGGCGGCAAGCGCCGTCTTCGGGTCGATCGTCGCATCGTTTCCGCACCAGGCCCGCCTGTTCCGGGAGGCGGGGGCGCACGTGGTGCCGGCGGCCCACGCCGGGCTCGAAGCGTGCCGGGAGGAGACTCGGCCACTGCCGGCGCTCGAGCGGGAGAATGTCCTTGCGCTCCTGCCCGGAAGCCGCTCCCTTGAAGTGCGTTACGGTCTCCCGGTGCAGTACGAGGCCGCCCGCCGAATCCGGGAACGATACCCCGCGTTAGAGCCCGTCATCTGCTGCGCCGGCGACACGATCGAGCGCTACGTCAAGCGGCATTATCCGGACGTGCGGCGGAGTCGCAACGCTCGAGAGGTGATGGCGCGCGCCCGTTTTGGTCTCATCTGCAGCGGCACGGCTTCCCTGGAGGCAGCAGTGCTGGGCTGTCCCGGAGTGGTGACCTATAACGGTTCGCCGCTGCAGCGCTGGGAATGGTACCGCTTCCACGTTCCGGCGCTGGCCCGGCTGCGCGCCGCCGGAATCGCCTCTCCTTACATCGCTCTGCCGAACATCCTCGCCGGTGAGGAGCTCTATCCGGAGATCATCGACGCTCCTCCGGAAGCGGTCGCTGCCGCGGCGATCGCAGCGATGGACGCCGACCCCACGGGCGCCGCGTCACGGGCGGCGCTGGACCGGCTTACGGACACCCTCTCCTGGGATGATGCCGGCGCCGCCGTGGCGGGGGAGGTTGCCCGCCTCATCCCAATGGCTGCCACGGGCTCCGTCTCAGGTTGACCCTACTGCCATTCTCGTTCATCCGCAGGTTGGAATCCGCCCTTAAGTAACGGGCGTCTCCCGCCGAAAAGCCAGTGGCGCTCGCCTCAGATGCCGCTGGAGGGGAATCCGTGCAGATGGCACGCTTCTTGCTCCCCGGCATGCGTGGGACTGAGCCTGAATTAGTTTCCCCGGACCGGAGCTCCCGGGCCGCGTCGCCTGCAAGAAGGTGAACCGGTGAGGAGCGCATCCGGAGGGGCCCAAAGGGCCGGTTCGAGATTAACGCTGCGGCAGGCGTTCGATCCATGTCGCTCTGTGTTACCCGCGGCGTAGAGGAGATTAGAATGAGATCGCTCGTTCGTAAGGGACTTGTGGGGTCGGCGCCAATCAGGGCCGCTCGTCGTGGCTTCACACTCGTGGAGCTTCTGGTGGTGATTGCGATCATCTCTATCCTGGCCGCGATCGCCTTGCCGGTATTCAACCAGGCACGCGAGGCAGCGCAGGGTGTGAAATGCCTGTCTAACCAACGTCAAATCGGGCACGCGATTTTGATGTACTCCGCGGATAACGACGAAGCGATCGTGCCGTGGCTGCGGCGCCGGTCGTACAGCGGCGAGATCGCCCGCAACCGGACCTGGGTTAGCAACCTGGCTTCCTACGTGGGGATGTCTTACCCGGTCAGTTCCGCCCAGGGCGTGTTCAAGTGCCCCGTATGGTCGCAAGAGCGCCTCGAGGCCGGAGCGGCGGAGTGTTCTCCGGCGTATGACACCACGGGTATGTTCCCGTACACGGAGCTGTACTCCAGCTACGGCATCGCCCTTCCGATCAGCGGCGGCGACGGCTCCAAGGCGAACCCGCTCTATCACGATCCGGGCTGCGGGACCAACGGTCCGAACGACGTTCTCACGCTGCTCCCTGCCGTAACGCGGCCTTCCGAGACGATCATCGTTTCCGACGGAGCCACGCTCTGGGTATCCACCGCGGGCTTTGCTACCGTGTTCGGCTGCCCGGGCCAGGAGATGCATCACGGAGGCGGAAACTACATCTTCCTGGATGGCCATTCCAAGTGGATCAAGGGCAATCCGGAAGCCTACCTCAAGCAGAACGCGGCGGGTCAGTGGTACGAGCAGTACTTCACCTACGATCAGGAGTAGGTCCCTACCCGCTAATCCGTGTTTCAGCGCCTCTCGTCCGTCGGGCGAGAGGCGCTTTCGTTTGACTCCGGACACCGGGGTCCCTCGAAAGAACTACCCCGGGTCTCCTTCCAAAGAGTACGTTCCGGACATAGGGGACCTGCCTCGTATCCGCCATACTGCGAATAGCTCCGATTCCTCATCGTGAGCCGATGGGAGCGTCGACGATGTCATTGCCACTTCCGCTCGATGGGGTGTCGAGTAAGATCCGGGTTCTCGGCAGCTTTGCGGGGCTCGCGGTGAGCGCCCTGCTGGCGGCCTGGACGATGCACCCGGCGCAGGCGGTTGCGGAGCGAGAGGCCCCGAAGCTGTCGCCGCCGGTGAAGGCGATGGTCGGCGACAAGCAGACACACGTTTTCATCGTCCAACTGCGCGGTCCCGTGACGAAGGACGTCTACGACGCGATCGCCGCGGCTGGGGCGACCACCACCCGCCGGTACAAGAACCTTCCGATGACGGCGATCTCGGCGCCGGGGACGGTCCTGCCGAAGCTGTTGGCACTCCCTGCGGTGAAGTACATCAGTCTGGATAATGCGGTGCACGTGGCGGGACCGAGCGCGCATCCCTCGGATTGACGATCCGAAGCGCCGCCACGGCGCCGGCCACGCAGCGGGCCTGCCGGCGATGCCCACCTAAAGGTGGATTCGTCGCTCGTCCGAACGTAGGACTGTCATCGGTTGCTCCCTTCGGGCCCGTCCCGCCATACTGGGCTATCAGATCGCCGGGTCGGTGGCCAAGCTTTCAATAGGTTGTTTGTTCCAACGGCGAATTGCGTTTTCAAGGGAGCCGAGACAGATGCGACGATTCTCCAGCGACTACTTTTCCGTACCGGCGCGGATCAGCTTCGGATTAGCGGCTGCCGCTGTCGTCTGTCTGATCCCGTCGATCGCGCCGGGCCTGGGACTCGCCGGCTCGAGCTCTACCCGGATGGTGACCCCGTCGGCCCCGGAGCGATACGTGGTCGAGCTGCGGCAGACGCCGTCGGCGGACGATTTCGCGGCGCTCTGGACCGCCGGCGCCCGGGTGATCCATCGTGACCGTGGCCTGTCCATCGCGCTCGTCACGGGCTCGCCCGAAGTAGTTTCGCGCCTCGCCAATCTCCCGATGGTCGAGCGGGTCCGCCCCCTGGCTGCCAACCACACCGACCAGCCGGCGGCCGATCCCAACAGCCGCACCTGACATCAGACCTGCGGGCCCCTGCCGCGCCGACTCCAGGTTATTGCATACCGGAGTCGTTCGCGAATCAGTTGCCGCTGGCGCCCCCCCAATGCAAAGCACGGTCACCGGGTCTGGCACGGTTCTTGCTGACAACTCCAGCTAGGAAGCCGAGCGGTGGATTCGGTAGGAGCCGTGCGCCTGGACCGGAAGCACGGGGCGGGAGGTGCCCGCCATCTAGTTCCTCCCGGGTACGCCGATACTCTGCAGTATCCTGGCGAGGCCTAGCGCCTTGCCCTGATCCCTGCCAAGCGAGCTGGATGAGGGCGCCTGGCGGGACGCCGTAGCCTTGGGAACGAGGCGGGCGATTGGGGAAATTGGATGCGGTTCGGAGAGCTACCACGACGTCTTAGGTGGTACATACTCGCTCACCCTGCGGCCTTGGTGCCGGCGCTCTGGGTAGTGATGATGCAGCCTCCGCCCGCGCACGGGTCGATGGTGGCTGCGCTCCTGCTGTTCACCGTCATCGCCAGCACCTGGAAGGTGGAGTTGACCGTCTTCCAGGCGCGGATGACGACCACTTTCGCCGTGGTTTGCCTGACGCTGCTCCTGCAGGGCGTGCGGGCCGCTGTCCTTTGCGCCATTGCCGGGGCGATGGTGGGCATCTTTTCCAATCGCCGGCAGGGGACCTGGAAGATCCAGATCCTCCATCCCGCCTGGTATCGCATTCTCCTTAACCTGGCGAACTGCGCCATCTCCTGCTCGGCGTCGGCCATCCTGTTCACCACGGCGGAACGGTATGCGCCCAACCATCAGTGGGCGCAGGTCATCGGCCTCGCGCTCTTTACGGCGTGCTACTTCGTTCTGAACACCGCCGGCATCGCGCTGGCTATATGCTTCCAGCAAGGCAAGGCCTGGTCATCGGTGTGGCGCCAGAATTTCCTCTGGACCGCACCGGGCTTCTTCGCCTCGGCTTCGGCGGCGGCCGGCGTCCAGGCGGTGTATCGGGTGCAGCCGGCGCTCTCCATCATGGCCGTGCCGATCCTGTACTTCGTGTACTCGTCCTACCGGCTCTACATGGAGCGCCTGCACCTCTACTCGGAGCGGGTCCAGCAGGACATGGCGCATATCGAGGAGCTCAACCGGTTGAACCAGGCCGTGATCGCCTCGCTCGCCACGGCGATCGATGCGAAAGACCGGTATACCTGCTCTCATATCAACCGGGTGCAGCACTATGCGATCGCGTTGGCCAAGAAGGCCGGCATCTCCGGCCCGGAGCTCGATGCGGTGGCTACCGGCGCGCTCGTTCACGACATCGGCAAGCTCGGGATTCCGGACCATATCCTCGCCAAGCCGGGAAAGCTCAGCCCGGAGGAGTTCCGCCGGATCCAGACTCACGTGTCCATCGGCGCGGAGATCCTGAAGCCGGTGCCCTTTCCATTCCCCGTGGTGGAAGTAGTGATGACCCACCACGAGCGCTGGGACGGCCTCGGATACCCCTGCGGCATCAAGGGCGAAGACATCCCGATGGGTGGCCGGATCATCTCCATCGTCGACGTCTACGACGCGTTGACCTCCGACCGGCCGTACCGCCGCGCGATGTCGCCGGAAGAAGCCCTGAAAGTGATGAAGGAAGCCGCCGGGAAACAGTTCGATCCCCGCCTCGTGGACATCTTCGCGGAGATCCTGCCGGATCTACGTGAAGAGATCGAGACGATCGAGCTGAAGTACATGAGTGGCACTTCTGAGGAGAACGCGCCCACGGAGACGGTTTCAGCCCTCAACCAGATCAGCCAGGCGGCGGCGGAGATGGCCGCGGTATGCGACGTCGCCCAGGCGCTTTCCGAACAGGATACGATCGATGGGGTTCTCCGGGTTGTGCTCGACCGTTGTTTCACCCTGATGCCCGCGGATACGGTGGTGCTCTACCTTACCAGTCCCAGCAGCCGGAACCTGATAGCAGTCGCGGTTGAAGGGAAGTATCGCGATAAGCTGGCCGGAATGACCATCGAGGTGGGGGAGGGCGTGGCCGGCTGGGTCGCGAAACATCAGCAGCCGCTGGTGAACGTCGCCGCCGCCCTGGACGTCGCCCGACGCTTCACGCCGGAGGAGACGATGGAGCTGAGCGCGGCGACGGCGGTGCCGCTGGTCCATGGTCCGGATGACATAGGCGTTCTCGCCGCGTATACCCAGGGATACAGCGTCCTCTCGGACCATCACCTCCACGTGCTGAACATCCTGGCCGAGCATGCCGCCGCGGCGATCCAGAACCTGCGCCGCATCGAGCGTAACCAGGAGATGGCGTTTACCGATCCTCTGACCGGCCTGGCGAACAGCCGGTGCCTGTTCCGGCACCTCGACCGGTTCTGTCGCGCGGAAGAGAGCCGGCCCGGTACCGTGGAGTTCAGCGTGGTGATGCTGGACCTGGACGGCTTCAAGGAAGTGAACGACACTCTCGGTCACATGCGCGGCGACGACGTTTTGAGGATGGTGGCGGAGCGGATTGCGGAGCTGGGGCGTCCGGAAGACGTAGCTTGCCGGTACGCAGGCGACGAATTCGTTCTACTGCTTCCGAACTGCGGTTCCGACCAGGCGCAGGACGTGGTTGCGCGGGTCCGGTCTACCGTCGAGTCGATGCCGCTGTTGGACGAGTCCCTGAAGGTGGGGGCCAGTGTCGGCGCCGCGACCTTCCCAATGGATGGGAAGAGCGGCCGCGAGCTTCTGCATGCCGCGGACCAGCGGATGTACGAAGACAAGTTCCAGCGCCGTAGCGACCCAACCCTCGTTCGCTCCAGTGTGGTGTCGACCTTCGCCTCACGATAGGGGATAAGGGACGGGTAAAAAAAAAGGGGGAATTCGAAAGCGGGGACCGGCCGCTTTCGAATTCCCCTATCAGGCACAACCCAAAACCCGGAGGTCGCGTTCCGTTCAGAACCTCTACGGATCGCCGTTGATCGCTGTTCGGGAGATGTCGGACCAGAGCGCTTGATCGCTCCAGAGGGCCTGATCACTCCACAGCGCTTGATCGCTCCAGAGGGCCTGATCGCTCCAGAGCGCTTGATCGCTCCACAACGCCTGATCGCTCCAGAGCGCCTGGTCGGACCACAGTGCCTGATCGGCGCGGACCATCTGGTCAGACCAGAGCGCCTGGTCACTCCACAATGCTTGATCGCTCCAGAGGGCCTGGTCGCTCCAGAGGGCCTGGTCGCTCCAGAGGGCCTGATCGCTCCAGAGGGCCTGATCACTCCAGAGCGCTTGATCCCCCCACAGCGCCTGCTCTCCGGAGAGGCCGGTGTTGATGTGGATCAACACCCCCTGCGCCGTCCGCTCCGCCCACGGTGAGAGCGCGGGCCTGGTGGCTACCAGCGGGCAGCGAAGCGCGCGAACGACGTCAATATAGCCGGCGCCTCGGCTGAAGAGGTCCGGGGTGTTCTTGTCGCTGCGCCACCGCTTGTGCGCCGAGAGCATGAGGCGCGCCTTGATGGTATCCGGCGAGAGGCGCGGGTCCTTTTGAAGCATCAGGGCCGCCGCGCCGGACACGAACGCTGCGGCCATACTCGTGCCGGAGAGCGTGAAGTACTGACTGGAGACCTTATCGGAGGGCGGGTAGTTCCAATAGTAGCTGAGCTTCACGAGGTTGGTGTTTCCGGCGAGCGCCTCGAGCTCTCCGCCCACCCTCCGGAGGTTGATGATCTTGTTGCCGGGCGCCACCACGTCCGGCTTCATGATGTGGTCTACCCGGCTCGGTCCGCGACTGCTGTAGGTGTCGACCGAATCGTCGCTCGTATCGGTGGTACCGCTGTCTTTCACGGAGCCAACCGTAATCACGTACGGATCGTTGCCGGGGCAGTCTATAGATCCGTAAGCGATGCCGCCGTTGGGGTTGTCGGCGACCTGGCGCCCGCGGTTTCCGGCCGCGCAGACCACCACGACGCCAGCCTTCCATACCGCCTCGCACGCCTGGCAAAGGGGATCGGTGAGATAGCTCTCACCGGGGACGCGGCCCAGCGACAGGTTTACCACGCGGATGCGGAACTGTTTCCGGCGGCTAAGCACCCAGTCCAGAGCGGCGATGGCGGCGGAGTCCGTGCCATGTCCCTGCGCGTCCATAATGCGCAGGTTGATCAGATTCGCGCTGGGCGCAACGCCGTAGAAGTGCCGAGTGCAGTAGAAGCGGCCTACCGAAAGGTTGCTCTCGTTCGCGTTGCCGGCGGCGATCCCGGCGATGAGAGTCCCGTGTCCGCAAGCGTCGTTGTTCAGCGTGCGCGGTTTGTTTACCACAAAGTCGTGGCCGGCAATGACCCGGCTCTGCCCGTAGCGGTTCCGTCCTCCGCTGAGATCGGCATGCGCGGCGATGCCGCTGTCGAGGATCGCGATGCCTACTCCGTTTCCGGTGATGCCGGCCTGCCTGGCGAGATCGGCCCGGATGGCGGGAATGGCATACTCTGTCGACCGCTGCACCTTCCGGTCCGGACTGACGCGCAGTACTTCGTCAGCGTCCAGCAGGCGCCGGACGGCGTGCGAGTCCGCGTTCACCGCGGCCATCGGGAGCGATGCATATTCACGGTAGATCGTGACGCCGGACGCGCGGGCAGCCGCCATACCGGCTTTCCGGTCGCGGAACTGCACGACGTAGGAATTCGCTGCGGTGCGCACGCTCCCGGACTGGAGGTCCGGCGAGAGCTTGGCGAACTGACGGGGAGAAAGCGGGCTTACGGAGCCTGCCGGCGCGTAGCCGACAGCACAACATACCGCCGCTGCCGCGGCGAAGCCCAAGACGAGGGCGCCATTCAGTATTCGTTTCGGCACGTCACACTCCTCGGCTCGGGCGTACTATCAGTAGCCCGGCCGGAAGGGTGCGCTTTCGGCAACTCCACGGCCATATCCGGAGACCGGACGTAGGCTGGAGCTTTGCGCTGGAGGCTTTCGCCCCCATGGCCCTTTCGCTTCGCGGTTTATTAGTTTCGGCCGGTCGTCGGACCGCGGTCCCCGGTCAGGGCCCGCCTTCCGCGACGCGATCCATTCATAAGTGGAAATGCCGCTGGGAAGGAGCTTGTGCAGCCTGATTTCAGGGCAAGCGAGGAGAAAGCAGGGGAGAGTGTCCGACCCGTACGCTAGCGAGAGGGAGCAGACCGGGTGGATCAGTCCCGGTAAGGTGACCGGCGAGGAGTGGGTAACGCGGCGCCGGGGGTCAGACGGGACGCTCATCAAGCCGGTAGGCGTGGGCGGCTTGTTTGAGCTTTCGGAGCGCCCTTACTTCGATCTGCCGGACACCCTCGCGGGACATCTGGAGCTGCTCGCCCACTTCCTGCAGCGAGTGCACCCGTCCGTCAGAAAACCCGTACCGCTTCTCGATGACGCGGCGCTCTCGAGGGCGAAGGACGTCCAGCATCGACTCGAGCGACTCCCGGCTGCGGCTGTGGATGGTCTGGACTTCAGGGTCCGGCGCCGTCGAGTCGAGCAGCAAATCTCCGAGGGAGGTTTCCTCAGTCTCGCCCAGCAGCGCATCCAGCGAGAGCGGCTCCTGCGACGACTGCATGAGGCTCTGGATCTTCTTGAGCGGGACGGCAGTTTCCTGCGCCAGCTCGGCCAGCGTGGGCTGACGGCCCAGCCTTCGCGCGAGGAGGAGGCGGCAGCGCTCCAGGCGCCGCAGCGCGTCGGACACGTGGCTGGGCAGCCGGATCAGCCGCCCGTGGTTGTCGATCGCCCGCCCGATGGCTTGGCGGATCCAGTGGGTGGCGTAGGTGCTGAACCGGTAGCCCTTCTCCGGATCGTACCGGGCGATGGCGGCGATGAGTCCGATGATCCCTTCCTGGACCAGGTCCTCGAACGAAAGCCCCCGGCACCGGTATCGCTTGGCGATACTGATCACGAGCCGCAAATTCGACTCGACCATCCGCTGCTTGGCATCGAGACTGCCGGCTCGTACCTCGCGGGATAGAACGACCTCCTCATCGGCGGTAAGCAGCCGGGCATCCGGCGAAGTCAGCCAGTGCGTGTAGTGCGGCTCGGGTGAGACGTGATCTTCGGGCTCGTCGAGACCGACCACGACCTCATCAATCGTCTGCTGCATTCGTGCGTCCTTCAAGACCCTCTAACAAAAGTCACCGCGACGGGCGGCCCGCCGTCGTGTGGCATACATGCGGAAGCAGCTTGCGTTCGAAATCCGATGGTGCTTCTGACTCGCTCGAAGGGCAGTTCGTAGCATTTCCCGGAGTGAAACGGCGCGGACCCAGGGTCGGGCAAGAAACCAGGCGGTTCGGCTACCCTAGCATCCTACCCACGGGGCTCTCCGGACTTAACGTTATTGTCGTCGGGATCGTGATGCTATCACAATACGACTTGCCCGGTTGTTCTCCTCTAGCCCCGCGGCGATGTTGGGCGAAGTTTAATCGAAGAAGGAGGAGATTCCTGCCCGGGTTGAAAGCAATGATGCCGCGCGCCTGGTCGCTTCCCAGCCGGGCTCCGTTTTGCGGCCGGTTCGAAGGTGATGCCGCTCTCCAAGCGATGGCTATGGTTCTATCGCCGGCCGCTATTCTGGCTGGCACTGGCCGCCATCGGAGCCGTCTTTGCGGCCGAGTCGTGCTCGCTCCGACCGTACGTCTGGGTCGTCGCCGCAGGGATCGCCGCAATGCTCGCCCTTCTCGGCCGGCGGGAAGCCGGCGCGCTGGTTGCCGCGGCGGCGTTATTCGGTCTCGCCGCCGCGCTTCGCCTGTCGCCGCCCGGAATTCTTCTCCAGGATGGCGACTTCGCCACGTTCCGCGGGACGGTCATCGAGGTGTTCGACTCCCAGCCCAAAGGCCAATGGATTGTTTTCGAGCCGAGCGAACGCCTTACTGCGCTTGGTTGGAAGGCACAGCGAGGGCACCTTGGAGTGTTCGCGCCGCCGGACGTCATCGTCGGTGAGCGGGCCGAGGTGAGCGGCCGGATCGATCGGACGCCCCCGGCTCTCAATCCGGGGCAGCCTTCCCCACGTCTTCATTGGCTTCCCCACGGCGTCAGCTACCTTCTCACGGTTCGATCGCAAGGCTACCGACGCCTCGGACCACCCGCGCTGAACGGCCTTGAGTCGGTCCGCCAGGCGGTCCGTGCCCGCATCCTCGCGGCGAACCGCGCAACTCTTCCTCCGACCGCGGCGATCATCGTGAACGACTTCGTCATCGGCGACCGCCAGCCGCCGGACTATGAGATGGCAGGCGACGTCCACAACTCCTTCCGGATGGCCGGCATGGCACATCTCCTGGTGGTGGCCGGCGCGCAAGTAGCGGTGGTGGTAGGGACCTTCATCTGGCTCGGCTGGCGGTTCTTCCGTGTGCGCTGGGTGATGTGGCTTCTGGGACTGGCCGCTCTCGCGGTATTCTACGTGACGACCTACCAGCACGCGTCGGTCACCCGGGCGGCGATCGCTGCGGCCGTGCTCGTGATCGGCCTGGCACTCATGCGGGAGCGGGATGGAGAGAACTGCCTTGGCCTCGCGGCGCTCGTAATGCTGGCGATCGAACCGATGGCCGTCTTCAACTTCGGCGCGGTGGTCTCGTTCGTCGCCGTATGGTCGCTGATCCGTCTTTCCCGGCCGTTGTACTACGCCTTCGGTCCCCACGGGCCGCCGCCGAGAGACGGGTGGCGTCACCTGGCCTGGACGCTTCACCAGTACGGAGCGTTGGTAGCCGCTGCGTGCGTGGGGGTGCAGCTTGGGATCGAGCCGCTCCTGGCCCTCCGGCTTCAGTGGTCGCAGTGGGTGGGAGTGCCGGCGAACTTCATCACCTACCCGCTTGCGGCGATCTTCGTCCACGTCGCTTTCCTTCACTCCCTGCTGGCGGTGGCGGGCACGGCTGTTCTGGCTGGGCCGACCACTCTAATGGCTACCGCGCTCTATGGCTGGGCGCATCTCTTTTCGCGTCCGCCGTTTGGTCCCGTCGAGGTCTATCCGCCGCCGGCATGGGCCATCCCCGTCTATCTGGCAGCCCTGGCGGTGCCCTCGATGTACCCGCGGAACCGTGTCCGCACCCTCGCCTGGACCGCCGGGCTCGGCACCGTGCTGGTCCTCTCGGCCCGCGTGCCCGCCCTGCCGCCGGCGGTTCCCATCCTCAGCGCCATCTACGTGGGACACGGGGACGCCGTATTGCTGCAGGCGCCGGACGGGGGCAACGTGCTGGTCGATGCCGGCCCCACTTCCTTATCCCCGGATGCTTCGCCGGTGGTACGAGTGCTGCACGCCATGCGTATCCAGTCGCTGGACGCGGTGGTGATTTCCCACGGCCACGCGGATCACATGGGCGGGTTGCCTGCCGTGCTTGACGCGATCCCGGTGGGATTGGTGATCGAGAGAGTAATTGGAGGGGACGAGAAGGAGTGGGCCCTGGCGGAAGAAGCCATCGAGCGAAAGCACATCCCCCGGCTCCATCCGCGGCCCGGCGACCGCATTGCCGTAAGGCGCTCGTCTCTGCTGGCGCTCGGCCCCATCGTTCCGAGCCGCGATCCCAACGAAGACTCGCTGGTGATGCGCTGGGACGCCGTCCCGGAAGTGGGGCAGTCCACCGGGATGCGGGTACTTCTAGCCGGCGATGCCGGGATTCCAGCCGAGGGCTCGCTTCTGACGTGGGGGCCAGAGCTGGCGGCGGACGTGCTGAAGGTGGGCCATCACGGAAGCAACGGCGCGAGCAGCCTCGAGTGGCTGCGGGCCGTGCACCCCGGGTGCGCCGTCATTTCGTGCGGTCGACACGACCGGTTCGGTCATCCGGGCTCGGAAGCATTAGCCCGGCTCCGTACCATGGGGATTCCCATCGCTCGCACGGACCAGGGCGGCATGGTGACGGTAAGCCGCATTCTCGGGCGCCTGGAGGCGCGCTCGTTCGCGTCGGACCAGTGACTCGCTTGGGACCACTATACCGAAAGCAGGACATCCAGTTGCATCAATTGCAGTGCCCGCCTATCCTACTGTTGATCGATAGCTGATGAGGCCGATCGACCAACCGATGTAGGGCGATCTCTCGGTAGTGCAGATTCAGGACATCTTCTAGTCATCTCTCTCTAATTAGCGTCATCATCCAAACGCACGGGGCGGCTCCGCCAGGAGTCGCCCCCTTTTTTGGCTGACGGCTGGTCGCCGGTCGGTTTGAACCGGCTATCGTGTGCTGCAGAGCTCGGCTGCACGACGGACGAGTCGAGGCACCAAGTGGTAGAGGGACTTGCCACAGGATCGAAGCGGGCGCGAAGATGGAAAGCGGTGTGTGATGTTGCCGTACGAGAATCCGGCCTGTTCCTTGCTTGCCGTGCCACCGACAGAGAGTCTCGGAAGGTGCGAGTCCGTCGTCTTAGATTCGCAGAAACCCATCATGGATCGCGCGCGGTCGCGCAGTGGATCGATCGAAGGACGTCCGTCAGACCGGTTGGCTCGCCGCTCCGGGGGTCGGCGAAGTCAGGACGAGCAGTTCCCCGAACTGGTGGATCTTTTCCATCGCACGGTGCTTCGTCTGGCTGCACTCACCCGGAAACTTGACCTCATGCAGGCCCGCCTCGGAGAAGCCGAAGCGGACCGGGTGCGCTTCTGTCGCGAGGTGATTACCGCCGTCACGCGAGGGAAGTTTGAGCTCACCGACGCGTTCGCGATCCCGGACCCGGGGCGGCCCATCGCTGAGGTCGCCATAAGCGACGCTGACGGTTACGCTGCGGCGCGTCAGATGATTCGGGAGTACGCCGAGCAGGCAGGGATGGATGACGAGCGCTCGGGCGAGCTCGTGCTGGCAGCCGGGGAGGCGATCTCCAATGCCGTCAAGCACGCCCGCGAGGGTACCTGCGGCCTATACCGGCGCGAAGACTCGCTCGTAATTCGAGTCAGCGACTCCGGCTCCGGCGTGCGCCCGCAGGACCTGGCATCGGCCGTACTCGTGCCCGGGTACTCCACCAAACCTTCCCTGGGGATGGGCTTTACCCTGATGCTCCGCCTCAGCGATCACATCAGCATGGCCACCGGCACTCACGGCACGATCGTGCAAGTCGAGAAGAAGATTGCGCCTCCGGAGGAAGATCCGCTCGTGTCGTGGGTCCTGGAGCGCCTCTAACCCAGGCATTCTCGGTCCGGCCGGGAGAATTCGAGACCGACGCCGAGGACGATTTCAGACAGCGGGACGGTCCAGCCGCAGCACCAGGCATTTCGCGCTTCCGCCTGCCTTCAGGAACTCGTCGAGGGGCGTGGCGTAGGTTTGGAACCCCGCCTCGCGCAGGGAGGCCTCGAAGTGCGGGCAGCCGATGTTGAGCGCGACCTTCCGCCCGATCACCACCGCGTTACACGCGAACCGCCTCGCCTCATCCGGCTCGACTTCGATCCTGCGCGGCACGCTCGCCTCGATCACGCGGCGCGCGTAGTCGTCGAAAGCAGGCGGGTAGTAAGCCACTGTTTCGGCATCCAGCGGACAGAAGCAGGTGTCCAGATGGTAGAAGTACGGGTCCGCCAGCTCCAGCGAGAGGACCCGTTTGCCGAGCATCTCCCCAACGGCTCGATGTGCCGGCACGTCGCTCCGCCAGCGGTAACCGGCGAAGAGGGTGTCCCCCACGAAAAGCGCATCCCCCTCGCCTTCGAAGTAGCCGGCCCCCGGAAGCTGCTCCACCGTGAACCCGTGCTCCGCGAACCAACGCGCGAAGTGTTCCGCCTCGCCCTGCCGCTCCAGGTAGCGGAAGCGGCTCAGGATCGCCCGCGCACCATAAACAAGCCCCGCGTTCGCGGTGAAGACCATATCGGGATATCCGGGTTGGGGCTCGGAGAGCAGTACCTCAACGCCAAGCTGCTCCGTAAGCACGCGGTGCAGGCCCTGCCACTGCTCCCGCGCACACTCTACGGATGCCGGCCGGCTCCGGCTCATCCACGGATTGATCTCGTACTCGATGCCGTAGTAAGTGGGCGGCACCATCAACACCCGCGCCTCGGCCTTCCTCGGTTCAGCCTCCCCCCTCTGTCTTCTTCCTTCTCTCTTCTCTTCTCTAGCTAGAGGCATTGAAGCAGCTCCAGGAAGAACGGCTCCACGTCGGTAACGATGCCCACCGCTTGGAAGCTTCCCCGGTCGGCGAGCTTGGTCACCACGCTCGGATTGATGTCCACGCAGGCAATGCGGCACGACGCCGGAAGCAGGTTGCCGGTGGCGATGCTGTGGAGCATCGTCGCGACCATCAGCGCGAAGCCGACGCCTTCGATCTTCTCCGCCATGATCCGCTGGGCCTGAACGACGTCGGTGATCACCTCCGGCAGGGGACCATCGTCGCGTACGCTCCCGCCGAGCACGAAATCGACGCCGTGCTTCACGCAGGCCTGCATGATGCCGCTGGTGAGGATGCCGCGCTTCACTGCCGCCGCGATCCCGCCTGCTCCGCGGATGACGTTGATCGCGTGGAGGTGGTGCTGGTGCCCGGCTTCCACCGGCCGGCCGTTATCGAGATGGACGCCGAGTGCGGTCCCGTAGAGGGCCCGCTCAATGTCGTGGACGGCCAGCGCGTTCCCGGCGAAAAGCAGGTCGACGTATCCCTGCTCGATCAGGCGGACCACGTGCGGCGCGGCGCCCGTGTGCACTACCGCCGGTCCCGCCACCATCAGCAGCTTCTGCCCGGCCTCGCGCGCGTGCTTCATCGCGGTCGCGACGGCGCGGATCGCCACCGCCTTCGGCTTCTCCGCGGAGACCTCGCTGGCCATAAACTCGAACGGATCCGTCTTGCGAACGTCGCGCTGCAGCGGCGACACTTTGATGCCCCGGTGCCCGACCATGACCAGGTCGCCCTTGCGCACCTGGGGGAACCGCACCGAACGCGCGGTCAAGCCCGCCGGATCGACGACGATGCCGCAGTCCATCCGCACCGGCAGGATAGGAATCCACTGCCCGCCATGGCGTATGCTGCTGGGATGGTTGCTGGTGACGTGGAAATCGTTTGGGAAGACGCCGTCCGCCGGCGCCGGCTGGAGCGCCGCCTCGCCGCCCGACACCAGCTCCGCGCCATGCTCCTGCACGTGGGTCAGGATCTCGTCGAGCAGCATCGGGTCGTCCGCCTCGACGCGGATCCGCGCGTAACTGGCATCCTCCCGGCGTGCGCCGACGTTCAGCTCCTCAAGCTCGAACCGGCCGTCGCGGGCGGTGATCTCGTCCAGCACCTTCGGAAGCAGGAGCGAATCGACGATATGTCCCCGCATCTCCACAAGCTCAGATACCATTGCGTCGCCTCCCCTGCCTATCTTAGCGGGCCGTTCGTATCCGGGACACGGTGGAAAGCCTGAGTAAGAGTAGGAGCACGAGTAAGAGTAGGACCTCACTGCCGCTGATGGAGAACGTTTCCGTCGATGTCTACCCTCACTGAGATCTACGCGCTCATCCGCCCGGGCCGGAAGATCGACGGGATCGCGGCCGCGTTACTGCCGGTCGACACTTCAGGACGCATCCTGGATGACGATTACGCCTCGCACCTCCGCGCCACGCACGCGGCCGGGCTCACCAACGCGGTGAACATGGACACCGGCTACGTGAACTACCTCTCTGATGCAGAGAAAGATCGCGTGCTGCAGATCGCCCGCGAGGCACTGGGGCCGGGCGTGCCGTTTGTCGCCGGCGCGTACATCGAGGGTCTGGACGGCGACGTCGTCGCCCTCTACCGGCGGGAGATCGACCGGATCCATCGCTTCGGCGGAACGCCGATCCTGTTCCAGACCGCGCGGCTGCATGGTCTCTCGCCGGCGGAAAAGGTATCGACCTACCGGGAGATCTGCCGCGGACAGGAGCGCGTGCTCGGCTTCGAGCTTGGCCGGATGTTCGCGCCCAACGGCGAGATCTGGGATGAGGAGACCTTTCGCGGCATGCTGGACATCTCGGAGCTCGACGGCGCAAAGCATTCCTCGCTCAGTAAGGTGGAGGAGCTGAAGCGCCTGGCGCTGCGGGACCGGCACCGCCCGGACTTCCGCATCTACACCGGCAACGACCTCGGCATCGACATGATCGAGTACGGCAGCGACTACCTCCTTGGCCTCGCCACCTTCTGCCCCGAGGTTTTTGCCGCGCGCGACCGCGCCTGGGAGACCGGCGACCCCTCGTACCTGGAGCTTACGGAAGCGCTGCAGTATCTGGGCAACGTCGCGTTCCGGGCGCCCGTGCCCGCCTACAAGCATTCCGCCGCTCACTTCCTCCACATGCAGGGCCGCATCCGGAGCAGCGAGCCGCACCCCCGCAACCCCCGCCGCCCGGATTGGGAGCCTGAAATCCTCCGGAGCTGCCTGGAACGGCTGGCCGGATGGAAACCGACGCCTCCCTAATCCTCTCACGGCGGGGGGGGAACAAGGTCACTCCTTGAGGAGTGCCTGAAGCGTGCGATAGTAGAACGGCGAGGCAATCGGACCATCTATCAGCGGATCGCCGGTACTGCGCATCCACTCCCGCAGGCGGCGCTTCAGATCGGCTTCTTGTTCCGCGTGCTCCGGCTTACCCGCCAGGTTGTTCCTCTCCAGCGGGTCGGCGATGAGGTCGTAGAGCTCGAACGGCATGTCGCCGCGCTCCACCACCTGTGGGATCATCTCCACGTAAGTGGGCCCGCGCATGATGTCCGCGGGCACCTCCAGCGGGTTACCGACCTCAAAGCGGACGATCAACTTGCGGTCGCTAGTTCGGATGCACCGCAGCGGATCGTACTCATTGTGAAAGGTCTTCTCGGCGAAGATCTCCGTCCGGGGCCGATAGTCGCCGCCGGTAAGCAGCGTCGCGAAGCTCCGGCCATGGACATTTGCTGGCACGGCGACTCCGGCGAGCTCCAGCATGGTGGGGCAGAGATCGACGTTGCTGATCAACTCCGGAAGGACACCTCCGCCCTCGATCCCGCCCGCCGGCCAGCGTATCAGCAGCGCCGTCTCGATCCCTGCATCGTAAAGGCTACCCTTGGCGCGCGGGAACGCGATGCCGTGATCGGCCGTGAACACGAAGAGCGTATCGTCCAGAATGCCTGCTCGCGCGAGAGATTCCTGTATGGTGGCCATGGCGGCGTCCATTTTGTGAATCGCGCCCTGCATCAGCGCCAATTCGGCGAGAGTCCCCTCGTCGTCCGGAAGATAGGCGGGTACCGTCACGCCGTTCGTGCGGTCTTCGCTCACGCCGCCGAAGTCGAAGGGGCGGTGCGGCTCGAAGAAGTTGATCTCGAGATACAGGGGCTCGGTCCCTGTGCGCTCCGTCAGGAAGCGCTGGAGGTTCGCCGCCACCTCGTCCGCGGCGCGGTCCCGGCGGAACTCCCGGAAGCCGAGGCGCTCCACGTGATAGGTGACGTGCTGAAGCCCGAACAGTACTGCGTGATATCCGGCTTCCGAGAGCAAGGAAGCGATATGGCGCTCGCCCGCCCCTAGCTCCCACCCGAAATGCGCGTGCGCGAGGCCCAGTACCCCGTTCGCGTGCGGATAACGGCCCGTAGCCAGCGCGGCCCGGCTGGGGCTGCATCCGGGGCTGGTGCAGAAGCTGTTCGCGAACCGGACCCCGTCTGCCGCCATCGCGTCCAGCGTCGGTGTCCGGACCCCGCTCACGCCGTAGCAGCCAATGTGGCCACCGAGGTCGTGGCACGTGATCAAAACAACGTGAGGATGGCGCGGCATCGGACTCCCCCGTCGTAGCGTGAGAATTTGGCGTGGTAGCGGGAACTGCTGGAGACGCGCAAACGGGGGTCACTCGTCGCGGTCGTGGTACTCTTCCGGCTTCGATCGACGGCCCTCCCGGCGCTCCCAGGACTGACGGTAGAGATCGTCGGCGCGGTCCGTATCGCCCAGCATGGAATAGGCGTCGCCGAGGCGCTCGTACGGCTCCCAGCGGTCCGGCTGCTGCCGAATTGCGTGTTCCAGCACCCGCACCGCTTGCTTCGCCTTCCCCTGGCCCACCAGGCTCCAGCCGAGGTTGTACTGGGCGTAGGGAAAGTCCGGCCGAGCTTTAAGCGCCCGCCACAGGAGCGGCTCCGCGTCTTCGTAGCGGTCCTGCTGAAGCAGCCGATAGGCGCGGAGGTTCAACGCCTCGGCGCTTTCACTGCGCAGGTGAGGTCGCGAAGCACGTCGGCGCGTAGGCCGAGCGAAAGGCCGCGAATCGGATGCCGCAAGCCCTGGAACCGTTACGTTAGGCGGCGACTGGGCGGGTGCCGTAGCTCGGAGCTGAGCCCGGTAGCCGGCCGTCCGGCTGTGAACGCGCTTCTTACGGGTCCGGGCAGGAGGGGTCGGATGCGACCCCTGGCGCGGCACCTCGCGGATGGTCACGACCGGCTCATCGGAAAACGGCGCGCAGAGCGCAGCGGCCGAGCCGATCAAAGCACCAATCCCCATCGCAAACGCAATCGTCGACAGCCAGCGTCGCCCGATGCGCACACTCCAGTCAGCCCACATCCCTCTAGCCCCCTCGTGTCCTTGGAGTACCCATCACGCCATTCGGACAAACGACGGGAGTCCAACCGCTACTCCCCGGCGCCGCTTTTCCGCAGAAGGGTGAGGACCTCGGCTCGTCGCTTTAAGAAGGACGCAGACCTCGACTCCGTAAAGCGCAGTATCTCGCGCGCGACGGACAGCGGCGTCTCGCCGCGGCTATTCCGCGCATTCACGTCGGAGCCTCGCGCGATCAGGAGCTTGACGTTCTCGGGAAATCCCAGGCGGGCCGCGTGCATCAAGGGAGTGTTTCCGCCGTGGTCCCGGCGATTTACGTCGGCGCCATGATCCAGTAGGAACCGCATCCATTCCACCGGTCCCTTGGGGGCGGCTCCGTGGAGCAGGGTCAGTCCACTCCGCCCGGACGCGTTGATGTCCGCTCCGTGTTCAAGCAACAGCAGAAACGTGCGGCGGCGGTTCCTGTCGGCGAGCCAGAGCAGCGGATTCTCACGTTCATCGCGAGTTTTCGGGTCCGCTCCCTGATCGAGCAACTCCTGGACGCGCGCAACGTTATCTAACCTGACGGCCTCAAGCAGCGCACGGTCGATTTCCCGGGGAGTATCCGACCTCGCGGCCGATACTATAACAAGAAGCGAAATGGCGAGTGCGGGCAGAGCGGGTAAGCGCATGGCTGCCTCCGACCGAAGTAAAGGAGTGAATTGAGGCGGATCGAACGTTGGACGACTTATTGCGCCGTTCGGTTACGGAAGTACGATGTGGACCAGGACTCTCATCACCGCCTACCGGGCGCTCTTCTTCCTGAGCTGGGCGACGTTCCTCGCCAGCTTCCTGTGCTTTCTGTATCTCCGCGCCACGAGCGCAAGCCGTCCGACGGCGGAAAGGCCGGTCGCGATCAAGGACCACGGCGCGCGCTACTACGTCACCCGATCGCAAGAACGAACCTATCGGGGACTTCTGACCGGCGGCGCCGCCGGGATCGGCACGGTGCTGGTCCTGGGGTTCCTACTCCAGTTCGGCGCCCGGGTGCCGCTCTTCTCGGAGCCCGAGCCCCGCGAACGACGCTGAAGTCGTAACCCCCTACGCCGTGCCGTATTTGCCCGTCACCGTCTGCCGGAAGGCGGTGACGTAGTCCGGAGACTTGGAGTCGATGTGGTAGCGGTCCAGGCCGAGGTAGCGCAGCAGCGGCTCGAACTGCTCTGCCAGGCGCATCGGGTCCGGGCTGGCGAGCGGCTCTACGATCTCCATATAGGCCCGGACCACGGCCTCTGTGCCGCTGGCGCGGACCAGGCACCAGTGGCGGATCTTGCCGCCGGCATCGTAGACGCTGAACCGCACGCCGTCGTGAGGGAACGGCCCGGCGCGATAGAACTCCAACCGGCCGTCATCCGGCAAGCGGAACCGGTGGGCGAGCGGGTGGATCGTCTTCCATTCGCCTTCCAGCTTCACGAGCAGCGAGATCTCGTCGAGCTCGGCGGACGGCTCGGCGGTGACGGCGGCGGGTTCGTAGCCGAAAAGGCCGATCAGCGTGCCCGAGTTCTCCGGCTCCGTGAGCGCGACCAGCCGGTCCAGCATCTCGGCTTTGACCCGGTTCGCCTCGTCCATCCGCGCCGGGTCTTCGGCGACCTCCCGGTTCGGGAGATACGAGTCCAGCCGTTCGTAGTATGCCAGTGAGCCGAACTGCTCCGCCATCTCCAGGTAGAAATCGAGGACGGTTCGGCCCTCCAGCTTCATCCGCGCGGCCAGGTTGAAGAGCGCCAGGGCGAGCGCGCACGTGTCCTTGTCGCGATGGATGGTATCGCCCTCGGCGTCCCACGGCTTAAACGGACCGATCTGCGCCCCGCCGCTCTCCTCCATCAGCGCCAGGATGACGTCGCCCTGCCGGCGCTGGTCGATCTCCCACGCCAGCCGCCCCAGGTTCTTGAAGCCGACCGCCGTTAGGTGCAACTGAACCCCGTAAGCGGCCGCAAGCTGCTCCGCGAGCACGCTGGTGGCGATCGTCGTCAGCAGATGGAAATGCCCGGCGTCCGTGCCCGCCCGGCGTTTCGCGGCGAGCAAGCGGTCGTAGGCGATGAGCGTGAAGATCTGGTTCGGCGTAAAGCGGACGGCGTGCACTCCGCCCTCGAACGCGCTGACGAACAGCCCGAATTTCCGCGCGCGCGCCGCTTCGGAGGCGGGAATCAGCACCGCCGTCCCGATTCGGTCGGCGTCCATGTCCGCCGTCACGGACACCAGCGCTTGCGGATGCTCAGCCAGCCATTCGATGGCGCCCGAGACGACCAGCGTGTTCGGGTCGGAAGGGTCCGGCTTTTCGATGCCGCCGATGCTGGGGTCCGGCTCCGCGTTCAGTAGCTGGATCGAGCGCTCCCAGCCCGACCCCGGCAGCAGGAGATCGAGATAGCGGCGCATCGCCATCCCCCCGACGCCGTGCAGACCGTCAAAGAGGAAGGCATCCCCGGCGGCGATCGCCTGCCGGAGCGGCTCCAGCTCCTCCGTCGGGAAGGTGGCGCCGAGGTACACCTCGCCGTAGCGACCCTTGGCGTCGAGCTCCTCCACCAGCGGTGACGGGAGCGCCCCGAAGCGGATCTCGCCGCCATCCAGGATCAGCGCGCGCAGCCGGTCGGCGATCTGGTCGGAGATATCGTCGGTGTCGACCCCGCCGTACCACGTGCTCGACTTGACCCCGTTATGGTTCGGCGGGTTATGGCTGGCGGTGATCTGGATCCCGCCGCGCAGGCCCCGGCAGACGGCCATAAAGGAGGTCACGGGAGTGGGCGTCGGCTCGCCGCGGTGGTCCCGCACCACGCCGAGCCCGTTGCCGGCCAGCACGCGCGTGAAGATCTCGCCGAACTCGCGGGAGAGGAAGCGCGCGTCGAAACCGACGAAGGCGGCGGAAACCGGGCGTTCAGGTGTCCGGGCGTTCAGGTGTTCAGGGTCTCCAGCGCCAACTTCCAACCGCCTCCCGCCTGCCGCCTCACTGCCGCCTGTCTCCCAGTAATGCTCCGCGTACGCCTGGGCGATCATGGCCACGATGGTGGGACTGAGCTGCGGCGTCTTCTCGGCTTCCTCCAGTGGAAGACTCTTGAGCTTCGGCGTGGCGGCGATGAGTCCGCGCACCCCCGCTGTCGACTTCGAAAGCCGGTCGAGAAGCCAATCCAGGTTGCCCCGGTGCTTCTCGACAAAGGCGTCATCCACCTGGAGCGTGGCGTCACGTCCGGGGTCGTTCAGGATGGCGGTGAGGTCCGTAGGGTTAGCGTCAGGCATGGGTTCTCGCTCTCTCGTCGCACGCAAGATATTGAACCACAAAGACGCCGCGACACAAAGAAAACCGGCCAATCACCCCCGGGATAGGCCTGCGCTGAGAACATGGGCGGGCGAGGCTACTCGCCTTATGCCCCAGCGTCCCCCGCCAGCGACCTGTCGTAGTACGGAGAGTCCGGATCGGTGGGGTCCAGGGAGGCGGTCGCCGTTGTGCTCCGCGCCTGGACCATCGCGAAGATTGACGGCAGGATCAGCAGTGTGGCGAAGGTGGCCGCGACCAGGCCGCCGACTACTGCCCGACCGAGCGGCGCCGTCTGCTCGCCGCCCTCGCCGAGGCCGAGCGCCATGGGGAGCATGCCGGCGATCATCGCGCCCGCGGTCATCACGATCGGGCGGAGGCGGCTCCGAGCACCCTCCATCGCCGCTTCGCGGGCTGCGAGCCCCCCTATTCGACTTCGCTCGGCGAACGTGACCAGCAGGATCGCGTTCGCCACAGCCACGCCGATGGCCATGATCGCCCCCATGAACGACTGCACGTTTAGGGTGGTATGCGTGATCCACAACGACAGTGCCACGCCAGCGAGGACGGCCGGTACGGTGGAGACCGCCACGAGCGAGAGGCGGAGTGACTGGAAGTTCACGGCGAGCAGGAGGAAGATCACCACGACCGCCGCCAAGAGGCCGATCCGGAGACCGGAAAAGAGCTCCTCCATCGGCGCGATCTGGCCGCGGACGGACACCGTCACCCGCTTTGGCGGGGTGCCGGCCTTCGCAACCGCCGCCTCGATCTGATTCGCCGCCGTGCCGAGGTCCTCGCCCACGACGTTAGCGGTGAGCGTGATCATCCGCTGCGTGTTGTAGCGGTCGTACTCGCCTGGCGCTTGCCCCGGCGTCACGGAGGCGATGTTTCGCAGCAGCACCGGGTTCTCGCCGCCTCGAGTGACGTTCAGGTTGCGGATCTCTTCGAGCGAATCCATCCGCTTCGTCGGGATCTGTACCTGCACCTGATAGGCGATGCCGGTCTTCGGGTCCGCCCAGTAATTCGGCTCCGTGAAGCGGCTGGAGGACGTGGCCGCGACGAGCGATCTGGCGACGTCCTGCGTGGAAACGCCGGTCATGCCGGCCCGCTCCCGGTCCACGGCGACGGCGATGGTTGGGTAATCGAGCGATTGCCCGTACTGCAGATCGCGGAGCGCCGGGAGAGCGGCGAGCGCGGCGTGGATCTTCTCGGCATGGTCGTGGTCGTCGGCGAGCGACGGCCCCGCCACCGCGATCTCGATCGGCGTTGGCGAGCCGAAGCTCATCACCTGTCCGACGATGTCCGCGGGTTCGAAGGAGACGCGGAGGTCCGGCATCCGGTCGGCGAGGGTCCGGCGCAGCTTCTCCTTTAGCGGCTCGACCGCGATGCCGGAGCCGTCCTTGAGCTGCACCTGGAGCATCGCTTCTTCCGGACCGCTGGTCCAGAGATGGATCGTGTTGACGGGGTAGCTGGACGCCTGCACCCCCACGTACGCCAGGCTGCCGGCCACCCGGTCCGCCCCAGCCGTTTCTTTGATGACGTCCAGGGTTTGCAGGAGCATCTGCTCCGTCTTTTCGAGCCGCGTGCCGGTGGGCGCCTTGATCCGAAGCCGGATCCGCCCGGTATCCACGTTCGGGAAGATCTCCGTTCCCAGCGCAGGCACCAGGAGCGCGAGAAGCACCGCCACTGCCGCGAGGTATCCGCCGACCACCAGCCCGCCCCTCTCCATCGTGCGGCCGAGCCATCCCGCGTAGCGCTGCTGGAATCGGCCGAAGCGCGATCCGGCCGTCGTCTCCTTCGCGTGCCCCACCCGCTTCAGCAGCCAGACGGAGAGGACCGGCACGAAGACGGTGGACAGGACGTAAGACGCCACCATCGAGAAGCCGACGGCCAGCGACAGCGGCACGAACAGGGCTCGGCCCACCCCGACCATGAACAGCGAAGGCAGGAAGACCGCGAGCACGCAAAACATGGCAAGCAATCGCGGGACCGTGGTCTCCACACTGGCTTCGTAGACGGCGCTGGGCAGCGACTTGCCGCGCGCGAGGTGCGTGTGGATGTTCTCGATCGAGACCGTCGCCTCGTCGACCAGGACCCCGACCGCGAGCGCCAGGCCGCCGAGCGTCATCACGTTGATCGTCTGGCCGGCAAGCCACAGCGCTACCACCGCCGAGAGAAGCGCCAGCGGGATGTTCAGCACCACCACCAGCGCGCTGCGCCAGTTGCGGAGGAACAGCAGCACCACCAGCCCGGTGAGGATCGCGCCGAGCAGACCCTCGAACGTGAGTCCCCCGATCGCGCGCGTGACGTAGCCGGACTGGTCGAACTCATAGCTGACGCGGATGTCGTCCGGGACGAGCCCCTGGAAGCGCGCGAGGTTCGCCTTGACGGTACGGACCACGTCCACCGTCGAGGCATCCGAGCGCTTGGTAACCGGAATGTAAACCGTCCGCCGGCCGTTCACCAGCGCGTAGCCGCTTGGGATGTCCGAGCTGTCCTTCGCGTCCCCCACGTCGCGCAGGAACACGGGCGTGCCGTTCGAGGTCCGGATCGGGATGCCCTCGAGCTGCTTCACGTCCGGCACGACGGAGTTGATCGGGACCATCGGCTGGCGGTCGCCGATCCGCACCACGCCGGACGGGCTGATCGTGTTGTTGGCGGAGATCGCCTTCACCACTTCGTCCGGCGACATATCGTAGGCACGTAGCCGCTCCGGATCGACGCGGATGACTACCGTGCGCTGCGAGCCTCCAAAGGGCGGCGGGGCCGACACCCCCGGCAAGCGGGAGAACTCCGGCCGCACCCGGTTGAGCGCAAGGTCCTGCATCTCGCCGAGGCTGCGGGTCTCGCTGGAAAAGACCAGGTTCCCCACGGGCACGCTGCCCGCGTCGAAGCGCATCACGAACGGAGGCACCGTTCCCGGCGGCATGAAAGCGCGGGCTCGGTTGACGTAGGAGATGGTCTCCGCCATCGCCTGCGCCATGTTGGTGCCGGGATGGAAGAACAACTTGACGAGGGCGGTCCCCTGGATCGACCGGGACTCCACATGCTCGATGCCGGTCACGTAGAGGAAGTGGTACTCGTAGTAGTAGGTGACGTACCCCTCCATCTGCGCCGCATCCATGCCCCCGTAGGGCTGCGCCACGTAGATGACCGGCACCCCCAGTTCCGGGAGGATGTCGACCCGCATCCGTTGGAGCGCCAGGCCGGCCCCGAGGGCGAGCGCGACCACCGCCACCATCACGCTGATCGGGCGCCGCATCGCCCGCGAGACCAGGTTCATCGCGGCGTTCCCGCGGCTTCGAAGCCGTACCGGCGGCCGGTAGCAAACGCCAGCGCGGCCCGAGCCCGCTCGCGATCATACTGCGCGTGGACCAGGTCGTACTCCGCCGTTGCGGACGCAAGCTGGGCCTGCGAAAGCTCCACGATGGACCCGAGTTGAAGCTGATACCGCTGCGTGGCGAGGCTGAGCGCGTCTTGCGCGGTCTTCCGCTGCGCTTCCGCTACCCGGACGCTCTCCTCTCCCGCCGCCAGGCTCGCGAGCGCCGCCGCCACCTGCTGCCGGATCGCGTTGGCCAGCTCCTCGGCGCCGGCGCGCGCGGCCCCGGCATTGCGGATCGCCTCCTCGACCTGTCCCTCCACCGCTCCGCCGGTAAAGATCGGAATCGTAAGCGCCAGCCCGACGGCCCACGGCTTATCGCTGGACTCGAACAGCGGCACCGGGTTCACCTTGCCGACACTTCCCACCCCCACCAGCAGCGGGCGCTTCCCCGCGCGAGCCGCCGAAGCGAGGTGGTCGTATACCCGGGCCTGCGCCGCTACCTGCCGCAGCTCGGGACGGTCCCGCAGCGCGCTCGAGGTAGCCTCCTGGAGCGGCGGAACCTCCGCCGGCGTCCCGAGCGGGGAGTCTTCGAGCGAGGTGGTCGCCGGTATCGACCGCCCGATCGCCGTGCTGAGTGCGGCCCGCGCCGTTTCGACGTCGCTCCGAGCGCGCACGAGGCCGAGCTGAGCCTGGGAGACGCTGACCTCGGCCAGATCCACGTCCACCCGCGAAGCAAGGTTGTTCTGCATCAGGGCGGCCGCCTGTTTTGCCACGAGCCGGCGCTGCTCAAGAAGCTGCTGGTTGACCCCGAGTAGACGGCCGGCCTCGAGCGCCTGGAAGTACGCTTGCTGCACCTCCAGCACGACGCGGCTGCGGTCGGCAGCCAGCGCCTCCTGACTAGCGGCCACCTCGGCGCGTCGGCTGCGGACCGTGTTCTGGGTCCGGCCGAAGTCGAGCAGCGTCTGGATCACGTTGAGGCTGCCCCCGGTGTGCTTCTTGATCGGGGTGCCGACCAGCCCGCCAAGACCCATGGCCGGCGCGCCAAGCGGACCATCCGTCGCGGACGCCTGGATATCGACGCGCGGCAGAAATCCCGCTCGCGCCTGGCTGACCCGAGCGCGCGCCGCCCCCACCCGGTCGGTGTCGGCAGCCAGGAGCGGCCGGTGAAGAAGCGCTTCCTCGATCGCGCTTGAGAGCGTGAGCGCCCCGGAGGACAACGCTTGCTGTGCCGAAGCGGGCCTGAGGGGTAACAGCACTGCCATGAGTGCCAGTAGTGCGGCGACAGACCGGCTCATCGCTTCGCCGGCTCCAACTTCGCCGGCTCGGCCTTCACCGCTGCGCCGTCCACCAGCGTGTCCCGGCCCACCAGCACCACCTGCGACTTCGAAGTCAGCCCGCTCGTGATCTCAGCAGTCTTGCCGTCATCAACGCCCACGGTCACCGGCGTCTTTCGCGCCTTGCCTTCACGCACCGTATAGACGAACCGGTCTTCGTCCTTGCCCATCACCGCCTCGGTCGGGACCGACAGCGCCCCCCGGTGGGTCTCCAGCGTGAGCGTCACCCGCGCATACATGCCAGGCCGAAGCCGCCCGCCCTCGCTTGGCAGGTCGATCTCCGTCAGCAGCGTACGGGACTTCGGATCGACGGCGCCGGCGAACCGGGTGACGCGCCCGCTGAACGGCGTCTTGGGGTAGGCATCAGCCACGATACTGGCGGGCTGGCCTTTGCGGACCCGCGGGAGGTCAACCTCCGGAACCGGGAGCAGCACCCGGAGCGAGCGGTCTCGCACGACCTTGACGATGCCCCGACCGGCCTGGCCAGCGCTCGAGTTCTGGACGAGCGCGCCGGGATCTACGTAGCGCTCGGTCACGATACCGTCGAACGGCGCCACGATCTGCGTGTAATCCGCCATCGAGGCAGCGGTGCCGAGGGCGCTGCGCTTGCCCGCCGCCTGTTCGCGCGCTGCGGAAACCTGCGCGTTCGCGACATCCACCTGCGCCCCAAGACTCCGGCGCTGCCCTTGCGCCACTTCCACCTGTTTGCGGGCGGCCTCCGCCTGTGCCTGCGCTACCTTCACCTGCTCGCGCGCGGCGGCGACTTCCTGCCGCGTTATCCCCAGCTCCTCGTGCGCGGCGCGGGCGTGCGCCTTCGCGGCCTCCAGCTTCTGCTCGGCCGCGGCGACCCCTCGGCGAGCCGACGCGAGCTGTTGCTCGACCACCCCGACCTGTTGCTTCGCGGCGTCCAGCCGCCCGCGGGCGGCTTCCACTTCGCTCTGGCTCGCGTCGGACCGCGCGCGCGCTTCGTCCACCTGCTGCCCGGCGATGAGTCCGCTGTCCTTCTCCTGCACGGCCTTGAGCCGCGCGAAGGTGAGCTTCTGGAGACGGGCGTCCGCCTGCGCCTTTTGGACCGCCGCCTCCATCGCCCGCTGCGATGATTGGGCTTCCTTAAGCTGCTGCTGCCACCGCTCGACATCAGCCTTGGCCTGCTCCAGCTGCTGCGCGGCCTGGAGGCTGCCGGCTTCGGCCTCTTGCTCCATCGCCCTCAGCTTCGGAGCCTGGGCCTCCGCGCGCGCCTGGTCCGCCCGGGTCCGCGCCACCACGGCCTCGGCTTGCCGCGCGTCCGCTCGGGCGCGCTCGATGCCCGCCGCCGCCTGCGCGACGTCTTCGTGGGCCCTGACCCGCGACGCCACCGCACCGAGCGCGGAAGCCTTCGACTGCGCGTATTCCGCCCGCGCCTGGTCTTCCTGGTGGCGAAGCTCCGGGCTTTCGATCACGGCCAGCACCTGCCCGGCGCGCACGCGGTCGCCTTTGTCCACGGAAAGGCTCTTCAGGTAACCGGCGGCGCGGGCGTAAAGGGTCGCCTCCTCGATGCCCTGGATGGTTGCCGGCTGGGTGATGGTCCGGGCGACGTCTCCCTGCGCGGGCACAACAAACCCCACGCTCCGCGCAGGCGGTGGCGTACGGGCAGCGGCGGCCGTTTCCAGACCTCGGGAGCAGCCCGCCAAAAGAGGTACGCCGGCAATGACGGCGAAGAGGCAGCACCGCGGCCTGCTTGGCCGCGTCAGATAGATCCTGTGTTGAGTCGGCATCGGCGTTCTTAGTGCTGGGTCCCGGAGGTTTCCGGCGGGTAGTACAGTCACATTCTCGCCATGATGAATAGCTGCCTCCTGGATCTATCGGAATCCGACATCGACCTTCGATATATGTCGAGCGCGCGCCAGGCGAGCGCATGTGGCAGCGGTGGTCGGAAGCAGGCAGACCTCATCCTGGAACCGAAAGAGCTAAAGGGACGTGTGTCGGACTAGCGTGACACGGAGGGAGCCATGCCCCACTTGAACCGCCGCCGCTTGATGGGAAACGCTGCCGCCGTCGGCAGCCTGGCCGTCCTGGGAGACCTCTCGTTCCTGAGCGCGCTTCCGCCGGTCTCCGCGGCTGAGGCGGAAGTCCGGCCGGAGCGAGTGCACCTCCGTCCGGAAATCGAGCCGCTCGTCCGGCTAATCGAGGACACCCCGCGCGATCGCCTCCTGGAAGCCGCGGCCGTGGAGGTCCGGAAGGGCACTCCGTACCCGCAGCTCCTGACCGCATTGATGCTCGCCGGCGTACGCGGAATCAAGCCGCGGCCCGTGGGGTTCAAGTTCCACGCGGTGCTGGTCCTGAATTCGGCGCACATGGCGAGCCTGGCCTCGCCGGAGAGCGACCGCTGGCTGCCGCTGTTCTGGGCCCTGGACGCGTTCAAGAGCTCGCAGTCGCAGAATACGCAGCAGGGGGACTGGCACATGCCCGCCCTCAAGGACGGCGACCTCCCGCCGCCGGACCAGGCCCGGCGCCGGTTCATCGACGCGATGGACCGCTGGGACGTCGACGCGGCCGATGTTGCCGCGGCGCAATTCGCGCGGGTAGGCAAGCCGTCCGACGTTTACGAGCTGGTTTGGCGCTACGGTGCCCGCGATTTCCGCGATCTCGGTCACAAGGCCATCTACGCCGCCAACTCGTGGCGTACCCTCAAGACAATCGGCTGGCAGCACGCCGAGCCGGTTCTTCGCTCGCTGTCATTTGCGCTCCTGGACCGCGAGACGCCGTACGCTAAGAGTATGGATTCGCCGCTCGACCATCCCTGGAGTGCAAATGTGGAGCGCGCGCGAAAGGTGAGGCCGGGGTGGTTGGCAGCGCATCCCCGGAAGGATGAGGCGGCCAGGTATTCCGCCGCGCTGCTGTCAGCGACCCGCACCGGCACTTCCGACGAAGCCGCGGAATCGGCGGTTGGGCTCCTCAACGCCGGAGCAGGCCCTGACGCCTGTTGGGATGGGATTATGCTCGCGGCGGGAGAGTTACTCTCACGCCAGCCAGGCATCGTCGGGATTCACAGTGTCACCAGTGCGAACGCACTTCGGTTCGCTGCCCAGACTACTCGCCGCGACGAAACGCACCTCCTCCTGCTCCTCCAAGCCGCCGGCTTCATGTCGCACTTCCGGAAGACTATGGAGGGTCGCGGCGCGATGGCGGACAGTCACCTGGACACCCTCACGCCGGATCCGATGAAGACAACGGGCCCCGCTGTCGTGGAGGAGATCTTCGCCACGGTGGGCAGCAGCCGATCCGACGCGGCACGGAAGACGCTCGCCTACCTGGAATCAGGCGGCGAGCCGGAAGCGCTGATGGCGTCGGCGCGCCGGCTGATCTTCTTAAAAGGCACCGACGCGCACGACTACAAGTTCAGCTCCGCGGCGCTGGAGGACTACCGCCGTGTTGGGCCCGTCCTCCGCAATCGTTATCTCGCCGCCGCGATGTTCAATCTGCGTGGGAGCGGCGATAGGGACAACGACCTGGTGGTCCGTGCTAGAGAGGCGCTGAAGGGATGAGAGCGTCGCCCCCGGCGAAGCCGGACGAGGAGCATCCGTCAGGGCCAAACGATGCCGCCGGGACCCGCTTCACTTCGGCTGACTCGCCGGTGAAGGCCTCACGATTCGTGCGTTCGAGCTTGCCGGCGTGCTTTGCAGTGCTGGCTTGCGCTGCAGCGCTGATCTCGTACTCCCGCGGTCTGCACTGCTATTTCATTGATGACGACTGGATCCTCATCAACGCCAGCGCCAGGGTTCCCCTCTCTCGCTGGTGGGAATTCTTCTCTCCCCACGTAGTCTGGTTCTATCGGCCGCTTCAGAGCTTGCAGCTCGGGCTTTTGTACCAGCTCTTCGGATGGAACGAACTGCCTTATAACGTGGTGCTGCTGGGCCTTCATTTCGCGGTGTGCATGCTCGCATACACCCTCCTCGTGCAGATCAGCCGGCGCCCGTGGTTTGCCGCTTGCGCGACGGCCGCGTTTGCCATCCAATGGATCTACTCACGAGAGGTTCTGTGGAAGGCGAATTTCAACACCCTTCAATGGGCAGTCATCACCCTTGCGGCGTGCGCTGCATTCAGCCGCTATCTTGCGACCAAGAGGCGCGGATGGTTCTATGCCGCCAACGCGCTGTGCGCTTTCGACTTTCTCGCTCGCGAGTCAGCGGTTACCACCCCGCTTCTTTTCATTCTCGTGTGGCTCGTCCAGTCAGGCGGAAAAGAGCAACTGCGCCAACGTGCATGGCGGCCGATCGTTTCCGAAACCGCTCGGCTCTTCGGGCCGGCAGTCCTTTTTAGCGTGGGCTATCTGATCTTTCACGGACTAGCGGTGCACAATGCCTACACGCCGCTCGCCGTGCCCGGTTACCGGCCGGCAGACCCCGGGCAGGTGCTCCGGCAGACCCTGGCGATCCTGGGATCTCCTTTCCTCTTTCTGACGGAGCACGTGGTCCTCGGGAGTAACAACCTTCGATTCCAGGTATTTACAGCGCTCCTCCGAGACCAGTACCCAGTTCCGCTCAATCTGTTGATACTGCCCGCGCTGCTTGTGGTGCTGACGTGGAAGAAGCGAGATCACCTTCTGGCATTCGGGATTGCGTGGCTGGTCGCGGCCTTCCTACCGGTGATTCTCTTCGCGGACGCCCTTGCCTACCGCTACTGTTACCTGCCTGCTCTCGGAATGGGTATCATTCTGGTACGGGTGATCGAGATCGGCTGGACCTCCGTACCTAGGATGCCCGCACTCCGCTGGACTCTCCGGTCGGCTCTGGCGGCGTTCGTGGCATACGCCGTGGCCGCGAATGTCGCGATGACCCACTTTCAGATTGAGCGCCGACAGAGCCTGTCGGATCGCGTGCTCACCGCGTTCGAGTTTCTCCGCGGTCAGCGTGAGAGGGTGGGGAAGGGCCCGCTCATTCTCTTCGGCCATCCGCCGGGAACGCTTTTCCGGTACGGATATGGTGCAGAGGAGATGGTTCAGACGGCGCTCGAGGACCCGACTGCGGAAGCGATCGTCCAGGACACCGGCGTGCCGCCCGGTCGGCTGGAGGCACTGAAGCAGATCAAGCGCGTTTACGTTCTGGAACTCGGAGGCGACAGAGTAACGCTCGATCCGGTCTCGCAATGGTCCGTGTCGGTCAGATCGCACCCGTGACCCGGGCTGCCATGGCAGTGACACCGCGCGGAGGCGGCGGCCTGTCCACAGCCGAAGATATGAGCGTGTCGTACGTTGACTTCCGAATTGCGCGATGACGCTGCTGCTGGGGCTGCTCGTCATCGGGGCCGCGGTTTATGCGGTCATGCGCCGGATCGACGCGCGCCTCGTGCTGCTCCTCGCCGCGTTTGCGCTCGGCGTGCTGGGCGGCAAGCCGCAATCGGTGCTGCAGAAGCTTCTCGCGACCCTGGTGTCCGAGCAGTTCGTCGTTCCGATCTGCTGCGCCATGGGCTTCGCCTATGTGCTGCGGCACACGGAGTGTGACCAGCATCTCGTCCATCTGCTCGTCGATCCGCTCCGCAAGGCGCGGCCCCTGTTGATTCCGGGGGCGGTGTTGACCGGCTTCATCGTCAACGTGCCGATCATCAGTCAGGCCAGCGCGACCATGGCGGTGGGGCCGGTGCTGATTCCGCTGATGCGGGCGGCTGGCATCTCACCGATCACCGCCGGGGCCTCGCTGCTTCTAGGCGCTTCGCTGGGAGGCGAGCTTTTGAACCCGGGGGCGCCGGAGTTCCGTACGGTGGTCCGCGAAGCCGGGATGGTGGGCCACACCATTACCGGCGCTGCCTGCGTTCAGGCCGCCCTGCCCCTCGACCTCCTGCACCTGGCGGTGGCTACCGGCGTCTTCTGGTTTCTCAGTGTTCGGTTTGAGGCCGTTCTTGCCGGACGGCCCCAGAAGGGAGATCCGGAAGAGGCGCTGCCCAATCGCGTCTCGTTCAAGGTGAATCTAGTCAAGGCGGCAGTGCCGATGGTCCCTCTGGTGCTCCTCTTTGTCGTCTCGCCGCCTTTTCAGCTCGTTCACGTGCCGGCCGGATGGTTGGTTGCGCCGACCGACGCCTCGAAACTCCTGGAACGGGCCGCTGCCGCGCTGCACGATCCCTCAATGCGCGCGGCAGCGCCGGACCCGTTCGACAGTCGCTTGATAGGAGCGGCCATGCTGGTGGGCGCCGTCGTGGCTGCGCTCACGGTCCCAAAGGCCACCCCGGGTTCGGCGGCGGCGTTCTTCGAGGGGACCGGCTACGCCTTCGGACGAATCATCTCAGTGATCGCCGTGGCCACCTGCTTCGGCGAAGGCGTCAAGCTCATTGGGGTCGATCGCGTGATTGGCAGCGTCATCCGAACCTATCCGGCGCTGCTGATGCCCTCCGCGGGGGTGCTGCCCCTTGGCTTCGCGGCGATCTCCGGGTCCGGCATGGCGGCGACGCAGAGCCTGTTCGGTTTTTTCGCGCCGCCGGCGGTGGCGCTGGGCGTACTTCCGCAGCAGGTGGGCGCCGTAGTTTCTCTCGCCGCGGCGGCAGGACGCACGATGTCGCCGGTGGCGGCGGTTTGCTTGATGTGCGCCTCGCTGACGAATACCGAGCCTGCGGACCTGGCTCGTCGAGTGGCCGTCCCGCTCCTCTCCGGAATCGCTCTGGTGATTGCCACGAGCATGGCCGCCCGCGCGCTTCATCCACGGACAGAGTTCCCCAACTCGATGCGCACTGGCCCCAGCTTGCCTGACCGCCGGTCGTACATGCGACTCCAGAACTCCAACTATCGGCCGATACTACGGTCTGGACTGTAGGGCGCTGTTCGATCAAGCGGCCTCCGCGAGCTATTGCAGGTGACCGGCCACCCGGCAAGGCATCATGCCTTCGTACGGCTTGTCGGCTTCGGTCGTACTGTATCGCCTCTGGCGACTCTCGCGCTGCCCGGCGCCCCCGGCTCGGAATTTGAAGCTAGGGAGCGATCACATGCGGCGTTACCCGGTCATGTTGTTGGGACTGGTGGCGTGTGCCCCAAAGGCATTCGCGGCCGATACGGATCTACACGGACACACGCTCGTCGGCACCAAGCCGTCACCCAATGCGGTGGTCTGGGTGGAGGCTTCGGGTGCGCCCCGAACCAGGTCCGCTCGGGTGGTTGTAGATCAGCGCGATCTCAATTTCTACCCGCACGTGTTGGCGGTTCGAGCCGGCACCGTAGTGGATTTCCCGAATAACGATCGGGTCTTCCACAACGTCTTCTCGTTTCGCGACGGCCGGGTGTTCGACCTCGGCATGTATCCTGTGGGGACGGTCAAGAAGGTCACGTTCGAAAAGCCCGGCTTGAGCCGCATCTTCTGCAACATCCACCCCAACATGTCGTGTTACGTGATGGCGGTGGACTCGGCGTTCTACGCGGTCTCGGATAAGAAGGGCGATTTCGTCATCAACGGCGTTCCGGACGGAACGCACAAATACCACGCCTGGCGACCCGGCGGAAGCGTTCTCAATGGAACCGTGACGGTGCGGCCGGGTGAGCCGCTCGAGGTACGGTGGCCATGATACGGCCAGCAACCCTCTTGCTGCTCATTCTCCTGACCGGCGTCCCTGCGAGCGCCGAAGAGCCCTTTCCCACGGTGGAAGTGACTAGCTTCGTCGGCTACTCTACGCAGGATCTGGCTGCCGGTGCCCTGGATCTGCGGGTGTTCGGATCGCTTCAATCCGGGCTGCGGTACCACATCGAGGGGGCCTGGGCCGCCCGCGGGGACGGCGAATCGGACGCGTTCGGAAACGCATTCCCCTACTCGAACCAGATCCTGCCGCTGGAGAACTACCTCGAGCAGGAGTACCACGTCGGAAAACGCCTGATCGGCTTCCGGGCGGGCCAGATCCGCCCCCCCTTCGGGATTTACAGCTTTAGCGATCAGTCCTACAACGGATTCCTCCGGCCGCCGCTGATTCGCTACTACGATAACTGGTCGCTCTCCAACTTCTGGTTGGACGGCGGCGCGAACCTCTTCGTTAGCGGTCGGAACCTCCAGTTCGAAGCGATGGTCGGCACGCCGACCGAGCGCTTCGGTGCGCGTAGGTCCGGGCTCGATCGGGTGTTTCGGCTGCAGGGATACCAGGGCCCGTTTATCCTCGGCGCGAGCTACATCCGGACCGAGCCTCCCGACAACGCCGAGTATGGTCCGGGTCATTCCGAGTTCTACGGCGTCGACGGCCGGTGGATGAGCGGCGGGATGCAGATCCGTGGCGAGTGGCTGCGAGGCAGCCAGTACCAGGGCAGCGGCACTGAAGGCTATTATGTCGACGGGATCTTTCACAAACCGGCAATGGGACCGGTTACGGCAGTGGCACGCTATGAGCATCTCAATTGGTCTGCCGGCCCGTATTCCGAAAAGATCAACCGTTACGTTGCCGGAGCCCGGGTGAGAATAACCCGCCACCTCATTGCGGACGTGAACGTGGTCCACAGCCCGAACGCTCTCGACGGTGGCCGCGCAAATACGGCGCTGGACCTCGGGCTCACGTATACGCGCCGGTTCAAATGACGAGCGGACTTTGAAAGGCACCAAGAATGGCGAGTAGCCCTGCCGTGAGACAGGGCCGGACGACGATTCCATGGCACCATCGCCTGGAAGGCCGCGTGCTCGTGTTTATTTTCCTGATCACCAGCCTGTGCCTCATCGCCTTCTCACTGGCGGCCCAATACGTGGTCACCAATGAGGCACTCCGGCAGGCGAATGCCGACTTCCTCGCCGCACGCGACATTTTCTACGGACTAGCGAAAGCGCGTGCGGAGAATGCCGCCGCACAGTGGCAGTTGGTGGCGGAGCATCCTGCCTTCCGAGGGGCGATCGTGCCGGACGACCGAAGCATGCCCGGCGGCGTGCACGGGTTCTACCGGAACACGGTTGAGCAAAGGGCGGACCAATACCGGGGCACTTTGGGTGCCGATTTCGTGGTGGTAACGAGCGCGGCGGGTCATTGGCTGACTTCGCCGGGTTGGCCGCGAGGCACCGCGCCTCCCCGGCCGCTCGTAGCGGCCCTCCGTGATTCTCGCGCGGGGAAAGCCGCGAGGGGCATCGTCGACATCGACGGCCGGCTCTTCCTGGTGGTGGTGGAGCCGGTTCGGATCTCCCCGGAGGAGGTCGGCGCCACCCTCGCAGCGGGGTACGTTCTGGACGACAACCTGGCGCAGGATCTCGCCAAAAAGACCCGATGCGAGGTCAGCTTCGTTTCCGCGGGACGCGTTTCCGCCAGCAGTCTCTCTCGCGATCAGCGGGTCGCCCTTCAGATGACAGTATCGTTCGATCCGATATCACTCTTCGATATCAGCGGCAAGCCCCTGGAGCTACGAGAGTTCGCCGGAGTCCGTTTTGTCGGCGGGTCCTATTCGGTGCTTCCGCCGGGCGAAAATCTCGATTCGGGGAGGCTCGTCTTCCTGCAGCGCTGGGCGCCGACCGAGCGATTTCTGGGCCGCATCCGCATCGCCCTGATCTTTGCCGGCGGGATCACTTGCATCTTCGCGGTAACCGCGGGCCTGTTCGTGAGCCGCCGGATCACTCGCGCGTTTCGCGATGTGGCTGAGGCGTCGGAGGAGGTAGCGGCCGGTAATTGGGAAGGCCGGGCACCCGTGCGCGGAACCGCGGAAGCCGCCATCATGGCCAGTGCGTTCAACAAGATGACGGATAATTTCCGCCATTGGCACCGGGAAGCGCTTCTGAAATCAGATCGTCTTGCGGAAACCCTCGAGCAGCTCCAAGAATCCTATTCGGCCACCTTACACGCCCTGTCCCGAGCGCTGGACGCACGCGATAACGAAACCGAAGGCCACTCCCTGCGGGTCACGCATTATGCCCTGTGCCTGGCGGATGCGATGCGTCTGGATCCGGAAACGCGCGCCACCCTCAAGCTCGGGGCTCTCCTTCACGATATCGGGAAGATTGGGGTTCCCGATGCCATCCTCCGGAGCCCGAAGAAGCTCACGCCGGAACAGATGGGAGTGATGGAGCGGCATTGCGAGTTCGGCCTGGACATCGTTCGCGACGTGCCGCATCTGCACCGGGCCGCGGACGTAATCCGACACCACCACGAGCGCTTCGACGGTCGCGGCTACCCGGACCGGCTGAAGGGCGAAGAGATACCGCTCGTCGCCAGGATTTTCGCCGTGGCGGACACGCTGGACGCGATGACGAGCGACCGTCCTTACCGGTGTGCGTGCCCGTTCGCGGAAGCGCTGGTGGAGATCCGGAACTGCGCGAGAACGCAGTTCGACCCCATCGTCGTGAACGCTCTGGAAACCATCATCGACCACCTGGAGGAGTGGCGGCGCAGTCTCGAGCCGCGCGGCCTCGGCGACGATCCGATGCTGATCGGCGAATCCCCGTGGGCGGTGGGCATTGAGGCGTGATCGCGGCAAAGCGTCCTGACCCCTAACCCCTGAACCCCTGAACCCCTAACCCCTAACCCCTAACACCCCTAACACCCGGTCAATGGCTGAACATGAACTCCCGGGAGTTCATCAACGCCCACAGAAGGTCTTCCAGGCCCTCCTTCTTCGTGTGCGCTCCGGCGACGGAGAGCTCAGCGCGGGACGTTTCTTCAGGCGTGGGCAGGCGACCGAATGTCAGCAGATAGAGCTCTTCCACGATCTCATCGTCGGTCTTTTTGGAAGCGAGTAGGCCGGCGACTCGCCCTTTGGGGTCGACTACCTTGTTCTGGATGAAATCGCTGTTCATCAGATGCAGGGCCTGGGCCATGTTTGGCTCAACGGAGCGCTCGCACTCGCAGGTGATCTCGCGCGCAGGGCGGCCGAACGTATCGAGGAAGTAGTTCTGCACGCCCGGGTCCGGGAGTTGGACGGCCCGCATTCCACTCGGAAGCGCTGAAAACTGCTCTCGCGAGCCGCTGGCAGCGTCAACCGCATCGAGTAGCACCTCGGCACCGAGTCGCTTCACGGCGTACTTCGTATAGAAGACCTCATCCTGCTTGTTGTCCCGGGTGGGGTTCGAGGAGAGCTGGTAGGTCTCGCTGGTCAGGATCGTTCGGATCAGGTGCTTGACGTCGAATTTGTGGTCTACGAAGTCTTTCGCCAGGGCGTCCAACAGCGCGGGGTTGCTGGGCGGGTTGGTGACCCTCAGGTCATCGATCGGTTCCACGATCCCCCGGCCCGTCAGGTATCCCCAGTAGCGGTTGACGATATTGCGTGCGAAGAGCGGATTCTCCGGACTCGACAGCCATCGGGCGAGCGCGCGGCGCCGGTCCACGGGATCGTCGGTGGGGAGCCCGTCGAGCGGGGTCGGCTTCATCGCCTGGCCCGTGCGCGGGTTGGCGACTTCCCCGCTGCTGCTCAGCCGGACGATCTGCTCCCCTCCGTAGAGACCGAATTCCTGGCTGCTTTTCAACCCTACGCGGGAGAAGAATGCCGCGAGCTGCCAGTAATCGTCCTGCGTCCACTTTTCAAACGGGTGGTGGTGGCAGCGCGCGCACTGAAGGCGGACCCCCAGGAACACCTGGCTGGTGGTCTCCGCCAGATCGGCCGGGGTGCTTACCACCCGGTAATAGTTGGCCGGCCCAACGCTGAAGGTGCTTCCCTGGGCGGTGATGAGGTCCTGCGCGAACTGGTCTAGCGGGAGGTTCCGGCGGAAAGCGGATCGCAGCCAGTTGTAGAAGCTCCACATACCCTTGTCGCCCAGCCGCGCGCGGTTCACGCGGAGGAGGTCGCCCCACTTTAGCGTCCAGTAATCGACGTACTCGGGCCGGGTGAGAATCTGGTCCACCAGCTTCTCGCGCTTCTGCGGATCGGTCGAACCAAGGAAAGTCCGGACTTCGTCGGGCTGCGGGAGGGTGCCGAGCACGTCGAGGAAGGCACGGCGCATGAACTCCGCATCCGTGCAGCGAGCGGACGGCTTGAGTCCCATCTCTCGCCAGCGAGCGGCAACCAGATCGTCGATGAAGTTGGCCCGGGCGAGCCGCGGGTACCCGGTCAGATTGAAGTAAGGGACCGAGAACCGCGCGATGTTCGCATTGCCCCGGTAGCGGACCATCACCGCCGTTGCCTTTCCAGCACATTGGGATCCTAAGCTTAGAATTCCACGTGGACAAGTTGTC
>JADMIO011216339.1_pt1 | contig 49236 bp, 39 predicted proteins | sample 8958161 | NCBI WGS metagenome assembly JADMIO01 (sample SAMN16585339, study PRJNA669376) | soil metagenome | isolation source: Crop rotation soil | place: USA: Cullars Rotation, Alabama | collected 2011
GCCGCGACTTCAAGTCACGTGAATTCCAAGCTTCGGATCCCACTGTGCTGGAAAGTGCCAAAAAAGTACAAACCTTACTCATAGAAAATATCCAAATCCAAGAAAAACAAGAAGCAGAATTATTAGCAACCAATCCCTTCTTAATTCTCTTAGACCGTCTCTCTAACGAAGCCCAAACCATTGCTTTTAAAGATTTTTTTAATCCCGACGTAGAAAAAGTCTGGATTGAAATCGGCAACTGGCAACAAGCTCTCAAAACTAACGACCAAGGCGTTTGGAGCGCTCTCGTTAAAATCTCCAATGAACAACGCGCTCAATCCCGCTATATCTCGCTGAAAGCAGCCTATACCGACGGATTTATCTACGAAAAAAGATTTTTATTGAATTAAATCTGCACCCTTGTAGGTGGTTTTTCAGACTGCTTTTCCATTAATGCATCGTATTCAGCCTTGGTGATTTTCTTACCATCGACTAATTTGTCCACATAGACAATGCCATCCAAATGATCATTTTCATGCTGAATCGCCCGGGCAAAAAAACCTTCCACTACAATTTCAAAAACTTGCCCCTCTATATCCCACGCTTGCACCAAAACCTTTTGCGATCTCTTCACCTTGCCATAATATCCCGGCACACTCAAACAGCCTTCAAAACCAATCTGCTCTCCAGAGCGCGAGACAATTTTGGGATTAACAAAAACAATCGCTTCATTTTGCTCGTCGCTCACATCCACCACAAAAACCCTTACAGGCACACCCACCTGCACGGCTGCCAAACCCACTCCAGGCGCGGCATACATAGTCTCAATCATATTTTGAACCAGCGTTTTTAATTCAAAATCAAACTTCTGTACTGGCTTAGATTTTTTATGCAATAAAGGATGTTCATCCGTTAAAATTTTAAGAATCATAGTTCTATTTTAAGAGATGTCCGCCTTGAGTTCAATTTGACCTGAGTTCAACTTGAAAAGAATGGATTTGTTTTCCCTCCAAAATCTTCTTTTTCTTCCAAAAAGTCGGGTAATGCTCCCAAGGGTCTTGAGAATAGGTCACAAAGGACTTAGGAAATACCTGGCCCAAAAGCTTATGAATAGCCTCCGCATAATCTAGATCATCCGTTTGAATCCAGATCTTCCCTTGAGGCTTTAAAACTTTCACACAAAGCTCAAAAAACGGCTGATTAATGAGCCGTCGCTTGAGATGCCGCCCTTTCCCCCAAGGATCGGGAAAAAATATATAGATATTAGAAAACACGCTCGCAGGAACCCATTTTTCAAAAAGAGTGGCCGCATGTCCATGCACCAAGGCAATGTTCTTATAATTGGCCGCATACTGCGTAGTCGTACTCAAAGATTGATGGCGGATCTCAATACCCAAATAATTTTTCTGAGGATTTTTTTTAGCTTGGTCCAATAAAAAAGTCCCATCCCAAAACCCGATTTCACAATCTATTTCCGCTGTGCTTGGCCATTGATCCAAAAAAGAAAATTCCGGCCATTTCTGGGTATAGAAAAACGGATTGATTAGTTTGCGAACTCTCTCGGTATAGATCTTCACGCCTTAGAGTTTAGGCTCTGGCTTTTCTAAAATCAAGCTTACTATCTAACTTGATGTTTCATTCTATTAATAACAACCTCTTTAAGTTCTTCGATTGTGAAAGGTTTGTTTAAAATAGGGATATTTTTCAATTGAGCATGGATCAGCATATCCTCCGCCCAGCCGCTTCCAGTGATAAAAACAACAGGAATATCTTTAGTATGAGGATCATCCTGTAATTGGTGATAGAGTTTCAAACCATTCATATCCGGCAAAATAAAATCGCTTAAAATCAACTGTGGATTTTGGCTCAAAGCTTGCCGCAACCCCTCTACTGCTGTATCCGCGGTAATAACCTCATAACCTTCGCTTTCCAAAACCATTTCCATGCTTAATAAAATCCCCGGACTATCATCAATCACCAAAATCTTTTCCATCGTTCTCCTCCTACTCCCCAATCTTTACTCTTTCCCTCAGTGTTCCCCCAAAAAAACTTTTTTACCCTTGCCCAAAAAAACTTATATAATCCTTATTGAAAGCCCTACAGACATCTGTCTGTACATATAAAGAAAGAGGAAAAAATGAAAAATATTCTACTCATGAAACAAAACGAAAAGATTAAAAAAATCTATCTCCCCGGGAAAACTTTTCCAGAGCTGCGCGTTCCCGCCAAAGAAATCATTTTATCCCCCTCCAAAACCCATACCAGTGAAAAAGAAGAAACCATCGGAGCCAACACAGAGAATCCTCCAATCACGGTTTACGATACCAGCGGCCCCTACACCGACCCAGCCGTTACCATCAATGTTCGTGATGGCTTGAAACCTGTACGCAAAGCCTGGATCGAACGCCGCGGCGATGCTGAAAAAACCGGAAAGTTTTTTAAAGCCAAACCCGGACGCAATGTCTCGCAAATGCACTATGCTAAAAAAGGCATTATTACCGAAGAGATGGAATATATCGCCATTCGAGAAAATCTCTCTGCTGAATTTGTACGCGATGAAGTCGCTCGCGGTCGCGCGATTATCCCCGCCAATATTAACCATCTGGAATTAGAACCCATGATTATCGGCAGAAATTTTTTGGTCAAGATCAACGCCAATATCGGCAATAGCGCTGTCACCTCTTCTATTGAAGAAGAAGTTGAAAAAATGATCTGGGCCATTCGCTGGGGATCTGACACCGTGATGGACCTCTCCACCGGAAAAAACATTCATCAAACCCGAGAATGGATTATCCGCAATTCTCCAGTTCCCATTGGCACCGTACCTATTTATCAAGCTCTGGAAAAAGTCGGAGGCAAAGCCGAAGACCTTACTTGGGAAATATATCGGGACACCTTAATCGAACAAGCCGAACAAGGCGTTTCTTATTTCACCATTCACGCCGGAGTGCGCATGGCCTATATCCCGCTTACGGCACAACGCGTAACCGGCATTGTTTCCCGCGGCGGATCCATTCATGCCAAATGGTCTATGGCCCATAAAAAAGAAAACTTTACCTATACGCATTTCGAAGAAATTTGTGAAATTATGAAAGCCTATGATGTTTCTTTTTCTTTAGGCGATGGTCTGCGTCCTGGAAGCATTGCCGACGCCAACGACAAAGCCCAATTCGCCGAACTCGAAACTTTGGGTGAGTTAACCAAAGTCGCTTGGAAACATGATATTCAAACCATGATCGAAGGCCCCGGGCATGTACCGATGCACTTGATCAAAATCAATATGGAAAAACAATTAGAAGAATGCGCGGAGGCGCCCTTTTATACCTTAGGGCCTCTGACCACTGATATCGCTCCCGGCTACGATCACATCACCTCGGGTATTGGTGCCGCCATGATTGGCTGGTATGGCTGCGCTATGCTCTGCTATGTCACCCCCAAAGAACATCTCGGTCTACCCAATAAAGAAGATGTGAAAGAAGGCGTGATCACTTACAAAATTGCCGCGCATGCCGCCGATCTCGCCAAAGGTCATCCTCATGCCCAAATCCGCGACAATGCTTTGAGCAAAGCCCGCTTTGAATTCCGCTGGGAAGATCAATTCAATCTCTCTCTCGATCCAGAAACGGCCAAAAGCTTTCATGATGAAACCTTACCGGCAGACAGCGCCAAACATGCTATGTTTTGTTCGATGTGCGGCCCGCATTTTTGCAGTATGAAAATCACACAAGAAATTCGCAATTTTGCTAAAAAAATATAAAATATAAGCAAGAACTATATAAATAAAAAGGAGGGAGAAAGATGGTTACCGGAAGAGAGGACGATAATGACTCGGATTATGATTTGCCTGATCCTATGGAAACCCCTGAAGGAGACGAGGAAGCTGATTTAGCAGAAGGCTTTCAAATCACCGACGGTGAAGAAGAGGAATCAGATATCGAAGATCTGGCTTAGTCCGCATTTTTTTCTTTTTTCTATATCACCATAGCCTGCTTTTTTCAGGGAGCTAGCAAAGTCAGCTGAAAAAAGAGTAAGCGTTTTTCCTGTTACTGGCTCAATCAACAGCCATTCTCCATAATTCGGCGAGCAAGCTAAAAAATAGTTGTTTTGCATCATCAATATTTCAAAATCCATTTGAGGAAAAGCCAAAACCAGCAGCTGGGAAAATAACAAGGCAGCCTCGATATGCCCACCCCTACGCCAGCGCAGAATTTCATTAAGCGTAAACGTCTTTTTTTTCTCAGCTAAAAGCTCATACTCTAAAAAAGCCTGTTGAAAAGCAAGCGCTAAATTCAAATAAGAAAAGAAATCCCCTCGAGGATCTAAAGACTTTAAAAAAGCAACAATATCCGTTAGCTGCGGAGCTTGGAAAATCTTTTTTTGCTGCTGCCATTCACTAAGAATTTTTTCCCCTCTCATACGCAGCTCTAGCTGATCTAAATCGGAGATTTCCGGTTGCAGTTGAGCCACTTTTTGGGACATTCGATTATTCATATTAAAGACTTACCCGATCTTTAATCTTTTTAATCAATTAAATTTTTAAGAAGAAAAGCGGTTAGATAGGATAAAATTAAGTATGGGCGGAATTAATCCTTATATTGAGCAATCAGATATACCAAAACCTAGTAAGAAATATCAGGTTACCTTTCTAATAGAAGATAAATCTCAAACCGTAGAAGTGGATCCTGCTGGTATTCCTTTTCAAGATAATGGCCTGCCAGGTTCTATCTTGGATATTGCACTGCATCATGATATTCATATTGACCATGCCTGCGGAGGCGTGGTGGCCTGTTCTACCTGCCATGTAAAAGTAAAACAAGGTCTGAACTCCTGCAATCCAGCATCTGATGATGAATTGGACCAATTGGACAATGCTCCCAATACCAGCACGATTTCCAGACTCTCCTGCCAGACTGTTGCTAATGGGTCAGAAGACCTGATCGTGGAAATCCCCAAATGGAATCGCAATCGTGTTAGTGAAGACCCGCATGTGGGTAAATAAATACTAGGTGCCATGTTGTTATTTAAAAAAAGAGGTCTACGTAAAAATAGAGGAAGCAGTTTTTCGCTTATCGTCACTTCTTCTAATTTAGACTATTACTTTCACTTTCAGATTTCTAAAAAAATCTTAGCGTTCTTAGTGCTTTTCCCGCTCTTTTGTCTGAGCTCAGCAGCTATTTCACAAAAAATAATCAATTCTATTCGGCAAGTGTTGGTCCACTATCAACCCACAAAAGAAATCTTCATCTCTCAACTCAAATCTATTCAAAGCTTTAAAAACGAAACTATTTTACTTAATGAAAATATGGGCGAAATTGAAAAAGATGACTTTCATCTACGCAGTCTCTTGGGACTGATTGAAACCAGTAGCCTCTCCGATGAAAAAACTGATGAGTTCTATCAACTACAAATAAAAGACCGTGCCGACCAGGGGTATCACTTTTCCTATCTCTCTCTTTGCGGACAAAATATTTTAAGAATTCGCAGCCATGGAGAAAATCTACGTATCCAACAAACAGCTGATCAAATCAAAAAAATAATCGCTGCCGATTTCTCGCCAGAAAAGCTCTATTACAAAACGCTGGAAGATCAAAAACAAGCTGTGATCTATTATGACAACGCAGAACTGATCCGTGTCTTGCCTGAAGACACAGAATACTACGAACTAGACCTGCTCACGCTCTCAGAAAAATGGGAAGAAGAATTACAAAATACTTTGCAAATCTATTTCAGTACCAAACAAAATCGAGTTAGTTTAAAAAAGAAATTAAAGTTTTTGTTTTTAGAAAAAGGAGCCTCGCTCGCGCCTATTCAAATGAAGCATCTGCCTAAATATCAAAATTTCTTAGGTGAAAATCAAGAAAATGAATCCATTCATTCCTTAAAAAAAGAAATGGCCTATCTCTCGCGCAAAATCAAAGGCAACCAAACTAGTTTTGAACATTTAAATCAAACCGTACATCAATTCCGGGCTCGGTTTGAAGTCACCCCTTCGCGTTGGCCGACTATGTACCGCCAAACCATTACTTCAGGATTCGGTTGGCGCTATCACCCTATCATCCATAGACTGCGCTATCACTCTGGAATTGATTTCGCAGCCACTCCCGGAGATCCTGTTTTTGCCACCGCTCAAGGCACGGTTATCTTTGCTGGCTGGAAAGGCGGCTATGGCTTTACTGTAGAGATCGATCACGGCTATGGCATCTCCACACTCTATGCGCATAATTCCAAACTCTTGGTCTATGAAGGTCAATTAGTTCAAAAAGGCGATATTATTTCTCGCTCAGGGGCCACCGGCTTTGCCAAAGGTCCGCATATTCATTATGAAGTCCGCAAGTTCAACAAACCCATTAGTCCAGCCCCTTATTTAAATCTCAATATTTTTTCTGCCGCGAAATCGTGGTAGCTTTAGCAAGTGCCAATCGCTACTATTTCTAAAAGAATATATTCTTTTCTATTATTTCTTTTTATCTTCTTTCCCATCTCCGCCGATCAAATCCAGGAAATCTATCGCATCCGCATTCAAAACGAATTAGGCGGCAATATCTGGGTCTCCAAAGATGAAGGAAAATCTTGGGAAATTATCGGCCATGTGCTCTACCCCGCCTCAGAGATCAATCCTCAAGGATTTACCGCCAGCAAATGGGGCAAAATATCCACCGTCGTGGCCTCGGCCGTAAACTCCATTCATATCAAGACCGCGCATGACCGCCGGCTCGACAAAGGTATGATTTTTACGCTTAAACCCAAAGATGAAATCAAAAAAAAAGTTTTAGTCTCCAAACAAACTGAATCTATTATCTTCACAGATATTGCAGCCGGCACCAAAATTTTTGGAGGAGACTGTCCGCCGCTTGTCGGCAGCCCTGTGGAATATAAGCGCGGCAGCCATTGGTCTTTTTTGGATGAGCATTTTCAACCTCAAACTGGCGACGAAATTCAAATACGTGCGCTTATCCCCAAACCCTATCCTGCGGCCATTATTTTTGAAAATTATTTTCAAGGTCGTATCCGCATGGTCTACGCCGATCAAACTGAAAAAATTATTGGCAAAGTTTTAAAACCGGTCCAAGGTGTGGGCCGCTTTATTGGAACTGAATACGCCAGCCCAGGCCGTATCCGCGCCAATCATACGGGCGTTATCGATATTTCTACCGCACCCAAAGGAGAGCTCGGGGGATTTCAGATCATCCCCGCCAATCACGGCAATAGCAAAGAAATGCAAAAGTCCAAACTCAAACCACAATGGATGGTGATTGAAAGCAGTGAAGACTTGAGCCAAAACACAGGTGAAGGAGTCTCCCCACTTTTCTCCGACTATCTCATCCCCAACAATATGCCTCTAGACGAAACCGATCAAAAACATTGGAAAGAACAACTGGCACAACGCTGTTTGGTGAAAATCCGTTATCTGGGAAAAAAAGACTGGGACATGATGCCTGCTTTTTCTTATTCTCTGGATCGCAAATTGCCGCCAGAAGCCGATGAAGCGCTGAAAAATATTGCCGAAATTAAAATCGAACTGCCGCAGTATTAACTAGAATACAAGTAGGCTGCTGCTCCGATCATCGCTGCGTTATCTGTGCAAAGGAACAATGGCGGAAGAAATAGTTTTAGATCAAAGCGTTCGGCTAGAGTTTGAAACTGCCGGCGAATTACTGAGTTAGACGCCACTCCTCCAGCCACAATCAGACTAGAAACGGGAAAAGATTTTTGAGCGAGTATCGCCGCCACTTGTGTAGTCAGCTGATTAGCCAGTGCTTGTTGAAAACTAGCTAGAAAATCTTCCAAACTTATTTCTTGTTTTACTTTTGGAAAAAGTTGAATAGCCGCTGTTTTCAATCCGCTAAAACTAAAACCAGGAACTCCATCTTTCAAAACAACTTCTGGAAAGCGTACTGCAGCAGCATTACCTTTTTGGGCCAAGCGATCAATCTCTGGGCCTGCCGGATAACCCAAACCTAAAAAACGCCCTACCTTATCAAAAGCTTCACCTACGGCATCATCCAAAGTATGCGCCACACAGGTAAACTCACCAAATTTTTTTCCATAAAACAAATGCGTATGTCCTCCGGAAATAACCAGCGCGAGATACGGCGCTTGCGGCTGCTCTTTCAGCCAAGATTTTTTTTGATCCTGTTTCAGCCAAGCCGCCGCCATATGTCCATGCAGATGATCGACAGCAATAGCTTTTTTATTTAACAAAACCGCCAAGGTCTCCGCCATCGCCTGCCCCACCAACAAAGAACCTTTGAGCCCAGGTTTTGCGGTAAACGCGATCTGATCAATCTCTGACCAAGCCAAACTTGATTCTTGAGTTAATTGCTCTAATAAAAAAGGAATTCTTTCAGCATGCGCTCGGGAAGCGATCTCCGGCACTACTCCACCATACAGCGCGTGTTCCGCAATTTGCGAAGCCACCACTTGGGCCAAGATCGTATCGGCATCTTTGACCAAGGCCAAAGCCGTCTCATCGCAAGAGCTCTCAATGCTAAGCGTAATCATCTATAGATGAAAATGATTGGCTAAAAATTCTGTGACAAATTTAATATATCCTGCCGCCGGCACCAATAAAAGCTGAGCCAAAATCAAAGTCGCGACCAACCGCCCTAACAACAGAAAAGAAACCATCGCCACCACATCTTCTTTATTTCTTTTGCCATGCACCGCCGCATCGGTAATATGTGCCGATTGCGGATCTACAAAAACCGTCAGCAAAATAGTCGCAATCCCATTCACAATCCCGGACAACTGGATTGCGGTAGAACGCAGCTCTGGCACAAAAGCTCCCGCCAGCAGAGAAGACAAAACCCCTACGGCATAAATCGCCACTAGAAAAAAGTTAAAAATTAAAAAGCCTTTGGGCAGCCGTTTGAAAGCACTCCAGAGATAAGCCGGAGGAACAGGAAAACGAAAAAGTTTAAAAATCTTCCACCAGGTTTTATACGAAAAAAGCCGAAAAACCGTTTTGGGGATCGAGCCCTGCTGTTGAAAATAAAGAATTCCTTTTTGAAAAACCTGGGCCATGGTCGGTGTCAAAAAAACACCCAAGACATTTCCCAAAAAAGCGGCCAGCAAAAAAAAGCGAAAAGAATGAACTAAGTCCGGCTGAGTCTGCTGACGAATCGCTGCATCCACCATCAGCCCCAACAGCGGGGCCTGGAACATATTGGAAAGCCGGGCCAACAAAAATGAAACATTCACAAAGGAAATCGAACTGGCTACCTGCTTGGTCTGCACGCCCGCATAACGCATACTCAAAGCCAAACTCTCAAAAAGATGGATGGCAAAGGTAAAAAAGAAAATAAATAGGATCACAACCTATCTATCCTAACGCTTCTAGGATTTTTAAAAAACAGCTAACTTAGAAAAAGAAGAGAAAAGGAGAACTAAAGACAGATTTTTTTAAATATTTTCAAATTTTCTCTTGCGGGCAGTTAGCCTTTACTATAAGATAACACGGGTCAATTTTAGTAAAAAAAAGTAAGAGGTGTGCCTTGACTGGAGAATTAAGTGTAAGAATCGCAGGAGCGGCCGGAGACGGTATTGCTTCCGCTGGAGAAATTTTATCAAAGGTAAGTTCCCGCATGGGACTGCATGTTTTTGCCTACAATAGCTTTCAATCTGCTATTCGCGGTGGCTATGTTTGGCTGCAAATGCGCATCGGCAATCATAAAATCTATACCGAAGGCGATAAAGCGGAGATTTTAATCCCTTTAAATCAAGCTAGCTTTGATTTGCATGTACATGAGATCGAAGACCATGGTTGCGTGATCTATAATCAAGACAAAATTAAGCCATCTGCCGAAACACCTAAAGATACTACTTTATATCCCCTTCCAGTAAATCAATTACTAGCTCCTTTCCCTAAGAATCCACTTGCTCAAAATACATTGGCGCTCGGAGCTGCAATGTTCATCGGCAGTTTTGAATTCGGTAAAGTAGCGGATGTTATTCGCGAACGCTTCCAACATAAAACAGCAGAAATTCAAGAACAAAATATAGCCGTGTGTAAAGCTGGCTATGATTACGCTCAAGCTAATTTCAAAGGTCTGGGCAAAAAGCTCAAAGGCGACGGTAAAGAGCGTCTTTTCTTAACTGGTAATATGGCCGCTGGTATCGGCGCTGCCGCAGCTGGTTGCAAAATGATTGCTGCTTATCCAATGAGCCCTTCTTCTGGCGTCCTGCACTGGATGGCCTCTCATGCTGATCTTTGCGGTATTTTAGTAAAACAAGTAGAAGATGAAATTGCTGCTATTAACTACGCTGTCAGCGCCGGCCAAATGGGTGTTCGAGCCATGACCTCTACCTCTGGTGGCGGTTTTGCTCTAATGACCGAAGCCATCGGCCTTGCCGGGATGTTTGAAGCTCCAGTTGTCGTGCTCACCTCACAAAGAGGCGGACCTTCCACAGGGCTACCAACCAAAACAGAACAAGGCGATCTCAATCAAATTTTTGGAGCTTCTCAAGGTGATTTCCCTAAAATTATGCTAGCCCCTAGAACAATCGAAGAATGCTTTTACAAAATGACTGAAGCTTTTAATTTAGCTGAAAAATATCAGGTTCCTGTAATCGTGGCTCTCGACCAATATCTCTCAGACTCTTTCGGTACTGTCGATGATCTGGATTTAAATCCTAAAATCGAACGTGGTGAGTTAGTGGCAGACAATGCTCCTAATTATTTACGCTTTAAGCTCACAGACAGCGGCGTTTCTCCTAGAGCACTTCCTGGACAACCTGGAAATATGTATACCGCCGCCAGCGATGAACATGATGAAAAAGGCGATGTTATTTCCGACGTGTTGGCTGGTCTCCCAGAATCCAACAAAATTCGAGAAAAAATCGTCATGAAAAGAGCTCGTAAATTAGAAGGTGCCAAAAAGGACATGGCCTTGCCTGAGTTTTATGGAGCCAAAGAAGCTGATATAACTCTAGTCGGCTGGGGATCTTCTTATAGCGCTATTTGCGAAGCAGTGGATCTTCTCACCTCACAAGGTGTTAAAGCCAATGCACTTACTTTCGCCAATATCTTTCCTTTAGATGTAGAAAGAACCAAAGCAGTCTTGCAAAAATGTCGCAAACTAGTGAGTGTGGAATTGAATTTTTCCAATCAATTCAACCGTCATTTGCGCGCTGAATTAGGCATTGATATTACTGAAAAAATTAACAAATGGGATGGAACACCGTTCTATCCACAAGAAATTGTAAAAAAAGTGAAGGAGGTACTAGCCCATGCCCGCTGAGATTAAAGAAAAAGTTGAATTAAAACAGTATGAAGGAATTAAACCTGACTGGTGTCCTGGTTGCGGTGATTTCGCTGTTCTCAATGCTCTGAAAAAAGCCTTAGTGAATTTGAATCTACAACCTCACGATGTGATGGTTGTTTCCGGGATTGGCTGTTCTTCTAACATTTCTGGTTATGTCGGCTCTTACGGTATGCATACTCTGCATGGACGCAGCATCCCGCTAGCTTCAGCCGCCAAACTATCTAATCATGCTATGACCGTAATCGCCGCAGGCGGAGACGGAGATGGCTACGGTATTGGCGTTGGCCACTTTATACATGCCTGCCGCAGAAATTACAATTTGACCTATATTGTTATGAACAACAGTATCTACGGCCTCACTACCGGTCAAGCTTCCCCTACCAGCAGCAAAAACATGAAAACAAAGTCTACTCCTCAAGGAAATCCTGAAACAGATCTAGATCCTCTTTCAATTTCTTTGGCAGCTGGCGCTACTTTTGTGGCTCGCGGGTTTTCTGGAAATATTGACCAGCTCACCAAAATCTTTGAAGCTGCTATTACCCACAAAGGCTTTGCTCACGTGGATGTATACAGCCCTTGCGTGACTTTTAATAAGATCAACACCTACCCTGCTTATCGCGAGCTTGTGTACGATATCAATGAAGCTGGCCACGATAGCAGCAATCTTGTAGATGCTTTTGCTAAAGCTAGAGAAGCTACTTCTAGCATGACTGGTAAACTCCCCACAGGGATCTTTTATCAAACTCAGCGTCCAACCTACGATGGCGAAGAAAGAACACTGAAGACAACTCCGTTGGTAAAACAGAAATTAGGATTGTCGAAAGAAGTTCAAGATAAGATTCTGCACGAGTTGAGATAGATCGTTTAAAAAAGTTTTTAAGTAGCAAAACCGCTTTCTATTTAGAAAGCGGTTTTGCTTTTGGGCGTGTGTAGGCTGGGGGATTCACCCCCTGTACCCCCGATTTAGAGGGGAGTAATGCGACTCCCCTCTAAAAACTCCCGCGCATTTACCCCGACTAGTCGGGGTAAAAATCTCCTACGGCATTATTTTTGGGGTATGTGATCACAACCCCAAAAGAATGCCTTTAAGTGTGTGCCTACCGGCACGATTAGATTGGGCATACGTCAGAATAATATTATTAATAAAAGGCCCCAGGCTTTAGCCTGGGGAGTACTCTCTCAAAAAAAAGAAAAACTACTGTCCCCTCCTTCGTAAGGAGGGGACACGTAATTTCACTAGTGCTATTCAATAAATCGGGAGGTCAACACAGACGCCTCTCCCCACATCGTGGGGCCAGGGGGAGGCTGAACGAAGAAACTCTACGCCTTCACCGTCGCAACTTGCGCCAGCAATTTATTCCATTCTCTAGCTTTGCGTTGTTTCCAAGAGCCTTTGTGGTAGGCATATCCAGCCAATAGCGGGAAGGTCACTGTGGCTTCGCCGTAGACCATTTGTTCATAGGTGGTTTCTACTTTGCCCCAAGAGCTGGCTTCACGCAGAGTAGAGCCAGACAAAGCTCCATCGCGTTCATCGGCTACAGTTAATTGCACAGCATATTTATGCATCGGAACAGATTTACCTAAAATATCAGCAGCTACCACAACGTCTTGCGTAAAATTCTTAGGGACTCCCCCACCGATCATTAGGATTCCAGTTTCTCCGGCGGCAATTTTGCATTGGGTTAGCTCTAGAAAATCTTTAGCTGAATCCAAGCTCATATGTTTGTCAGGATGATTATATTGATGATGGACCAATCCAAAACCCGCGCTGCAATCGCTAAACGCCGGTACAAAAATCGGTACATTTTTTTCATAGGCTGCAAGTACTACAGACTCTTTATTTTTGGCATTGCCGGCAGCCAGATATTTGCCCATTTCCCAGATAAATTCGCGGGAGGAATAGGGGCGAGGTTGTAAAGAATCGGCAATCTTGGCCAGAGTCATATCACAAACTCTCAATTCTTCTTCATCAATATAAGTATCATAGATGCGGTCAATTTCTAGTTCGCGCAGTTGATTGTCATCAGCATGAATATCACCTTGATAATGCTTAAAACCCAATCCTTCGAAGAAATCTTGGTCCACAATCACAGCACCCGTGGAAACAATGGCATCCACCATATTATTTTGAACCAGATCGTAGACAATCTTTTTCAGTCCCGCGCTAAACAAAGATCCTGCCAATGTCAAAATCACTGAACATTTAGGATCTGCCAACATTTGGTCATAAATTCCTGCCGCTCTAGCTAAGTTTCTAGCTTGAAAAGCGGTCTTGCCCATTTTATCCACCCAGCTAATAACGCCTGGATTTTGCGTCATATCAAATTGCTCCACAATTGCTTTCAAATGATCTTTCTTTTTCATAATCTTTAACCCCTTTTTTATGTTTCTTAATTAAAATTATTTTATCTGAAATTATTTTAGCGGAAATTAGCTTCTTGTCTAATCTTTCACTTATTTATATGCTAAGCATGTGATTCCCTATTGGAAACAATTTGTCGCGGCCGTAAATATTGTGCACAGCAAAGCTACTTCTGTTCAGGCTGGGCTAGGCGCTGTGGTCGGTATGTTTTTAGGCCTACTCCCCATGAGCATCAATAGCGTCATCATTATTTTAATTAGCACCTTTCTCAATTTAGATGCAGGGCTGATGGTCTGGTCTACTTTTTGTTTTGCGACTCTTAGCACTTTTTTAGATACTTTCGCTCATCATTTAGGTTTTTGGATGCTTTCGCTGCCTGCGTTAAAACCAATTTATACAACGCTTTATAATTTACCTTTTGCTCCTTTTAGCAATTTCAACAATACGCTGGTGATGGGCAATACGCTGTTAGGCATTATCTTTTTCTTCCCGGTGTATTTCTCAGGAAAAAAATTCATCAAAATGATTCAAACCGCTTCTTTTCAACAAAAAATTGAAAAATTCAAAGCTAATAAAATTATTATGAAAGTTTCTAGCTTCTTATCTTTATTTAATCTAAAAAAGAAATGGTTTGGCTAAATGAAAAATCTAATTAATTTTAAAAAGATCCTTACCACATTCATTCTACTTATTGTTTTATTAGTATTAGGCTTTTTCTTTCTCAATCCTCTCTTACGTTGGGGGCTAGAAAAAACATTGACCAGAACTTTTGCCGCAGAATCCCATGTAAAAAGCTTAAAACTCTCTTTTCGCAACACCTCACTCAAGATCAATGGAGTTTCCGTTGCCGATGCCGAAGATCTCTCACGCAATCTTTTTGAATTCAAAGAACTGGGCGGTGCCATCAATGTAAAACAGCTGGCCTATAAACGCGTAATTATGCCAGAGTTGAAATTATTGGAGCTACAGCTGCTCAACCCACGGACCAACTCTAAACAGATCAAAAAACAAAAAGCGGAATCCAATCTGCAAAATATCGTTGATCAACTTGATCTCAATTATGATAAAAAAGCGAAAACTTCTTGGGATGAAAAAAATATGTTGGCGCCCAAAGCCCTAGCCCAAGCCACTTCAGAAAATACAGCTCTGATCGCAGGCTCTGAAAAAAATTGGAAAGATCTGGATCTAGAAAACAGAATCAAAAACATTGACTGGAAAAGCGTGGAAATAGAAAAAAATGAAAAGAGTGCAACGGTTATCGCTCAAAAATTAGAAAACTTGAAAAAAATCCAAAAAGATTTTCAAACCATTCAAAAAGATGCAGCACAAACTCAAAAACAAATTCAGGATAACTCTAAAAAAATCCAAGACAATATTAAAAAAGTAGAAACGGCTAAAGATCAGGATCTCAAAAATGCGCTCTCTGTTTTTCAAGCTCCTAAAATCAATTACAAAGCGCTTACCAATGAATTAATCGGCGATCGCATTAAAAAATACAGTGGTAACTTTTCTAATTTTCTAGCTCAAAGCCAAGATTTCGCCAAACCTAAAAACCCCACCCCGAAAAAAATAAAGAAACCCCGTGGCGGACAAAATATTACGTTTGGAACCCCTGGGAAATTGCCTCGCCTCTGGATCCAAAAAACCGATCTCAGCGGCATTCATAACAAAAATACGCCTTATGAGATCCGTCTCGAGGGCTATATTCAAGACATTACTTCTGAACCCGCTGTGCTAGGAAAGCCCACATTGATTGATATCAAAGGACAATTCGCACAGGCGCCGGATTCAGCTCTTTCGATCAAAGGCATTTTGGATCACACTCAAGAAAAAGCTCAGGATCAGATTGATTTTTATTTAACCAAAGTTCCGTTGAAAGAATTCAAACTCAATGATGATGAGAAATTTCCAGTTCATTTAAAGTCTGCTCTGGCCAATATTTTAGGAACTGCAACGATTAGCGGTGAAACCATTCAAGGCAAAATTTCTTTAGATCTCTTCAAAATGGATTTTGACCTAGGAACAGCACCCACTGCAAATCAAGAAAGCTTTTTGAGCTTTATCCTAAAGGCTTTGGAAAAAACCGATAAGTTAGAAGTAGTCGGCAAAATCTCTGGCGCGGTTAAAAAACCAGATATTGAAATAGAAACCAATGCCGAAGCCATTATCTCCAAAGCGATTCAGCAAAGAATTGACGAAGAATTTAAAAAGGCCAAAGATCAAATTGAAAAAGAATACAATGCCAAAATCGCTGAACAAAAGAAAAAGCTCGACGAGCAAGTCAAAGCATTTCAGGATTCCACTCAAAAAGAATTAGATAAGCAGAAAAAGGCTTTGAAAGATTATGAAGATCAAATCGATAAGCAGAAAAAAGAACTAGAACAGAAAATAAAAGGCGAACAAAAGAAAACTCAGAAGCAGATCAATCAAGAAAAGAAAAAAGCGGAAGATCAGCTGAAGAAGCAGTTAGGTTTCTAGATATTGGATGGATGCCATCATTCTCATCATCGGCGAAGAAATTCTCAGCGGCCAAACCACTGACCGCAATATCCCCTTTCTCACCAAAAAACTTTTCGAGCAAGGCATTAAAGTCAAAGAAATCCGTGTTCTACCAGATGTGTTAGAAACCATTGTCCCCACGATTCAATGGGCAAAAACACAGGCCCGCTATATTTTTATCACCGGCGGGATTGGCGGCACGCATGACGATGTCACCCGCAAAGCCATTGCTCTGGCTCTCAATAAAAAGTTCGATTATCACTCTGCCGCCAGAGAGTATTATGAAAAACTCAAAGGCGCCAAACTTTCCCCCTATCATCTAGAATCCACCAAACTTCCAGAAGGCTCTAAGCTTGTGATCGACCCCCGCACCAAAGCCACCGGTTTTGAGATTGAAAATGTTTTTTGTTTCCCAGGATTTCCAGAAATGGTGGAAGGTATGTTTGAGTCCATTCAAAATCAGCTCATCGGAGAAAAGTTTTATAAAACCAGCATTGCCTGTCCTCGAGGAGAAAGCGTTTATGGCGATTATTTAACCCAGCTGGCGATGGAAATGCCAGAAGTAAGCTTTGGCTCTTATCCGCATCTCAAAAAAGACCAAAGCGGTTTTACAGCCACTATCACAATTACAAGTAGAAAAGAGTCTCTGGTAAAAGAAGCCGCTGAAAAAATAACTGCGTATTTAAAAAGTAAAAATATTATCTAAAAAATGCGTTAAGCGTATGTTAAAATAATCTGTGCTTTTCACTAAGTTTATTCTGGCTGAAGCCATTGAAGAAATTCAAACAATTCATTTTGCCAAGCCTCATTTACAAGCCTGTGAAACAAAAATAGAAACCCTAGGTCCCGCACTATTCGATAATCCTAAAAAAGGGCGTTATGTTGATGACAGCTCCAAATCCCTTGTTTCCTCTTTTTTAGACGATGTTATCTTTTATAACGAACAAGGCCTAACCCCTCCTGCTTTTGAATTGGCCGGACCGCGTCAAAAAATATTTTTTGATCCTCAAAAAACCAAAGTAGGTATTGTGAGCTGCGGAGGCATGTGTCCCGGCATCAATGCTGTTATACGCGGCATTTATTATGCATCGATGGCAGAATACAAAATTCAACAAGTTATCGGTTATCGAGGTGGTTATGATGGCTTGAGAAAAATCCCCACTCACTCACCGCTTGTGTTAGAAGAATATATTATCGGTAGCATTCATGAAGAAGGCGGAAGTATTTTAAAAAATTCGCGTGGTAATCAAAATATTAGTGAAATGGTAGATACTTTAGTCCGCGATGGAATTAGTATTTTATTTACCATTGGCGGCGATGGCACACAACATGGCGCTTTAGAATTAACTAAAGAAATCAAACGCAGAGGTCTTGCTATCAGCGTTATTGGAATTCCCAAAACCATTGATAATGACATACTCTACTTAGACTATTCTTTCGGTTTTCTAACTGCTGTAGAAAAAGTAACAGATTTCTTAAAAGCTGCCCATAATGAAGCAACTTCTGATCTTAATCGCGGTATTAGCTTAGTAAAAGTCATGGGTAGAAGCAGCGGCTATATTGCTGCCGAAGCTGCACTGCAAAGCCGCTTAGCTAACTTTTGTCTGATCCCCGAAGCAGCCTTTGAAGAAGATCTCTTTTTCGCTGCCTTAGAAAATAGACTGGCCAATGAAGACCATGCCGTTATTTTATTGGCAGAAGGTGTTCTAGAGGATCATTTAGCTCAACAAGCCAAAGATGCCAGCGGCAATACTATTTTGGGAGATGTCGGCATTTATTTAAAAGAGCAAACAATTAAATATTTAAAATCCAGAAAAATAGCTCATAAAATGTTCTACCTTGATCCCAGCTATTATATTCGCGGAGCAAATCCTATTCCCCATGACATTTCTTATGCTTCTACTTTAGGGAATTTTGCCGTACATGCTGGTATGGCTGGAAAAACGGGGATTATTGTGGGGCAGAATCAAAATAAATATGTTCATATTCCTATTGAACTCTCAACAGCCAAACGTAAAAAAATCAATCTCAATGGCGGATTTTGGAATAATGTCAAAGAAGTGACCGGACAGGAATATCCAATATAGCCTGCAATTTTTAGCGACTAAAGACGATAAACTATATGAAATATTATCGTCTTATCGCCTACCACTCAGAATCCTTTTCACCAGAAGAAACAGCATTTTTTAATCTGGCTAAAGGTTTTATCTACAACACCGCCAAAGAAAATCTTTCTAGTATAGAAAACTTAGGCAATAAAGCCAAAAATTTACTCATTGCCCAGGCCTTTGGCATGCCAGTGCCTCCCTTTTTTGTCATTCGCGGAGAACAAATAGCGGCAGGAAATTTATTCTCCGAATACCCAGACTCCATGCCACTCCCCTTCCCTGTTTTTGTGCGTTCAGCACCACCAATATCTATGCCCGGATGCATGGTCAGTATTCCAGATATCACAAACTTTGGAGAACTGCGCGCAGCTATCAATGAAGTATTTGCCTCTTGGAACTCGCCCAAAGCGCTGAGTTTTAGAAAAAGAAATAAGTTATCTTCAACTATTTTTCCAGACGTGATTGTGCAAAAAATAATTTACGGCAATCAAAACATAGATGCAGGAAGTGGCGTTCTCTTTACCAGAAATCCTCAAAACGGTAATAAAGAACTGGTAGGGAAAATAGCTTGGGGAAGTATGGGAGATAAAGTTGTGCAAATCTATAAAAATGTTCAACTCAGCAATCTTCAAGAGATTTGGGAAAAATATCCTTTTCTAAAAAATGAATTTGCAACAATAGCCGAACAATTAGAAAACTTATTCTTAGGAATTCAAGATGTCGAGTTCGTCATTGCCAATCAAAAATTATGGATTCTACAAACAAGAAAGCTAAAGGTGCATCCTTCTATCGAAGCCAAGGTCACTTTAGAACTAGCTCAAAATAATAAAATAAACCGCTTTGATTTAGTTTCTAAAATACTCGAATTACCTTCTAAAGAATATGCAATTAATTCAAGAAACAATTTACAGCTTATGGACCAAGGAATTTCTTTTAGTCCAGGAATAGCGCAGGGATATGGTCAAACAAGCCTTAAACAGCCGGGCCAGATTATTTTCTTAAGCGCAGAGCCTAGTGATGAAATGTTAATAGCCCTGATCGAAGGAAAAATTCAGGGCTTAGTTACAACCTATGGTCATGAGTTCTCTCACGAAGCTGTTCTTTGTCGGGGACTAGATATTCCTTATATCTCTATTGCTGGAGATTTACAAAAACTAGCAAATCAAAGTCTCGTCATCGATGGCAATGCAGGGAAAGTTTATCTAGGGGCAGCATTCGAATCCTCAAACACAAGACTAGAACCACTCACATTATCTGGACTAACACCAGAATATATAAAGTCCCAAGTTCGTTACACGCACCGAGAATTTACACTAGATTCAATTATTGAACATGCCCTACTTATTGTAGAAATCTCTGAAGCTCAATCCTTTACAACTGAAATACTCCAAAAAAACTTTTATGCTCATTTTCTCCATCAAGTTATTGTAGAAAAAGCCCTTAATATAGGAATTTCCAGGGGCAATATCGAAACCTTGATCGAAATCGGAACAACAGCCGCATTAGAGAAAAAAACAGCTGAAGAAATACTAAAAGCAATCTCAGAAGAATCTTTAGAACAACAAACCTCAAATCCTTTTAATCATGCCAATCTCATTTTTTTAAAAAAGGATGAAGCCATTCAGTTTTTTAAATTTAAAAACGTCCCTGAGGAACATATTAAAACAAAAACATTTAGCGATCCTAAAAATAAAATTTATATTTCTCAAGTTCCCGGAGATCAAGGCAGAATTATGTACAGACAAGAGGCAGAACTCGATAAACGTATAGAAGAAGCGGATCAATTTGCCCAAAAGTACAGTGGCGTTATCCTTGTTTCAAGAGATTTCCATTCACAGATCGCAGCCGATGATTTAGAAAAATGTAAACATTTTCATGCTCAAGGCTATGAAGTCACTGTCATGGTTTATTACGATGATAGAGTTGAACCCACCGGCTCAACTAAAATCTAAACAGCCCTCACCGTCTCCAGCCGCATCGTGAAATACTTCGCCTCTGGATGATGCACAATCAAAGCCGAAGTACTCTGATCCGGATTAATCTGACAAGCTTCGGTGAGATGAATCCCTTCTTTATCAGCCTGTAAGATCTGCCACATTTTTTTCTGTTCGGTGAGATCCGGCAAAATGGGATAGCCATAGCTATAGCGCTGTCCGCGGCCAGCTTCTAACCCTAGTTCTTTGCGGATCCGTGAGTGATTATATGCCGCCAGCGCCTCTGCCATCTCTGAAGCAAAGCCATGCAGATAATAGGCTTCGGTAATTTTTTCTTGAGCGTTCAGCTCTTCGCATAGACGGCTAACTTTATGGCCCACAGTCACCACCTGCATCGGCAGCACATCCATTTTTTTATAGCGGCTGGGCAGAAAATAGTCGGCAAAACATAAATGCTCATCTTGATTTTGGCGGGGAAAATCCAAACGGAATAATTCTACTTTTTTATCTTTTTTCAATTGTTCTGGATCATAGACAATCAGCTGATTACCTTCAGACTGTGTCGGCCAATAGCCCCAGATAATCACCGGCTCAAACCATTGCTCGGCAATCGCTCTTTGTTGATATTCTTTTAACAGCCGATCAAATTCGCCACTCTCTAAAAATTCCTTTTTCTGTTCGCCACGAATGCCCCAGCTGAGATTAATCAACGATTTCATATCTAGAAATGGATAAACTTTTTGCAGATCTACTTTTTTCAAAACCATCCGTCCCCAAAACGGCGGCTTCGGAACGCTTTTCAAGGGTTTCAGACCAGAGTGTTTCGACGCGTCCGCTGAAATCACTTTGCGTTCAGGTTTTTGGCCTTCTTGTAATACATTTACTTTATATTTTTCCAATAAAAGTTTGCGCTGAGCAGGGTCCATCAGTTGGGTCATCACATCTAAGCCACCAAAAGCATCATTGGCGTACATCACGCCCGGTTCATACACTTTATTTTCATTGGGGATCAAAATACTAATGCGGCGACTATAGGCGCTATTAATCGCAGCACCACCTACAATCACAGGAAAAGTCAGCCCTTGGCGAGAAAGCTCTTCCACCACAAATTGCATTTGCTTACTGGTGGAAACCAGCAATGCCGACAAACCAATGGCATCCGCGTTCACTTCTTTGGCTTTTTCAATAATCGTATTCACCGGGACCTGTTTCCCCAGATCATAAACTTCATAGCCATTGTTAGAAAAAACAGTTTTTACCAAATTTTTCCCAATATCATGCACGTCCCCATACACTGTCGCAAGAACTAGCCTACCCTTTTTCACAGAAACACTTTTATCCAAAAACTGCTCCACATGCGCCACGGCTTTTTTCATCACTTCCGCGCTTTGTAGCACAAACGGCAAAATCAATTCGCCCGCGCCGAATTTATCGCCTACTTCTTTCATGGCTGGAAGCAATATATCGTTGATGACTTGCACGGCAGTTCTACTTTTTAGACAGTCATTTAAATATTCTTCGATTTGATCTTTGATACGGTTCACAATGCAGAAATGAATTTTCTTTTCCGCAGGCCAACTGGGATCTACTTCAATCCGTTTTTTAGTAACCGTTGTGCCACCAGACTGATTTTCCTCATAGTAGAGAATAAAATTCGGCAACGCGTCTGGTACTTTGTTAAAAATCAAATCCTCGGCCAATTGGCGCTCTTTTTCTGTAAGACTGCTGTAAGGAACGGTCTCTTTAGCATTCACAATCGCCGTATCCAGACCCGCTTTCACACAATAATAAAGAAAAACACAGTTCAAAACTTTGCGCGCGGCTGGCTTGAGACCAAAGCTCACATTGCTCAACCCCAGCGTGGTAAAAACTCCCGGGAATTTTTCTTTGACCAGACGAATTCCTTCTATTGTTTCCAGCGCGCTATTTTTAAATTCATCTTCTCCGGTAGCCAGCGTAAAAGTCAGTACATCAAATACCAATTGATCTGGAGATAGGCCATACTGGCCAATACAGAGATCATAAATTTTTTGGGCCGCTTCAACTTTTCTCTCGCGTGTTTTGGCCATACCTAGCTCATCAATTGTCATGGCCACCGCCGGCACACCGTATTTTTTCATCAAGGGAGCCAGCTTATGCAAACGACTGCCGTCGCCTTCTAAATTAATTGAGTTAATCATGCAGCGGCCAGGCACTATTTTTAAAGCCGCTTCAATCACATCCACTTCAGTACTATCAATTACCAAAGGATTGGGCACAGAGGCCGACAACATTTTGACCAAGGCACACATGGTTTCTTTTTCATCGGCGCGTTCAGTCAGCGCCACACAGACATCCAAAAGATGCGCACCATCTTCACTTTGTTGTCTGGCCAATTGAGTAAGTTCATCAAAATTTTGATTGAGCACATATTCTTTAGCTTTTTTAGAGCCTTGAGTATTCAACCGTTCGCCAATCAACGTCGGCGCCGGCTCCTGCTGCAGATCCATCACCGCCATGCCAGACGATAAAAAAGATCTGGGCATATTGTCTGCTTTTAAAATATCTCTCGATTTGAACGGAATCTCTTGCAGACGTTGCGCAAAAACCTGAATATATTCCGGAGCAGTCCCGCAACAACCACCAATCATATTCACGCCAAACTCCGCCACAAAACGCATTAACAAATCCGCCATCGGTTCTGGTTGCAGACGATAACAGGCAATGCCATTAATATTTTCCGGCATCCCGGCATTGGGAACGATAGAGATTGGCAGCGGAATATTTTGACAAATCCATTGCACGGTTTGAATCATTTCCGCAGGCCCTGTCGAACAGTTCAGACCAATTCCATCGGGTTTAAGCGCATACATCGTAGTCGCTGCAGACGCAATATCGGTGCCCAACAACATCCGTCCGGTTTGATCCAGCGTCACATGCGAGATGAGAAAAACATCACGCCCACAATCCGCAATCGCACGTTTAGAGCCAATAATCGCCGCACGCACTTCTAAAATATCCTGACTCGTTTCGATCAAGAGCGCGTCCACGCCACCGGCAATCAACGCAACTGATTGTTCCCAATAAATTTGTTCTAATTCATCAAATGTAATTTTGCTCAGCGCTGGATCGGTAGAACTCGGTAGCATGCCCGTCGGCCCCATCGAGCCCACCACATAGCGAGGTTTTTCTGCCGAGGCAAATTTTTCACAGGCCTGTCTGGCCAACTCGGCCGCTTTTTTGTTAACTTCGAAAACTTCTTCGCCTTTGCCATACTCTTCAAGCTTTAAACGGCTGCTGCCAAAAGTATTGGTCTCCACACAGTCCGCGCCAGCCGCTAGATAAGATTCATGAATTCCCAGAATAATATCCGGCCGAGTCACAACCAAATAATCATTAAAACCTTCCTGCCCGCCGAAGTCAGCAGCAGTTAGTTGTTTTTTCTGAATCTCGGTTCCCATCGCTCCGTCAAAGAGCAATACCTTTTGTTTCAGAATTTCACGGAATGAGGGTTTGGACATAATGTTTATTTTAGCAATATCGCTGCTTCAACAGGCTCAAGGGTTTAAAAACTTGGCATCAAAAATGCGGCTAGGCTTATATTCGACTCCATGGGTTTACTTTGAAAAAACCTGTGGTAGATTGAAAATAATGACAAATGAGGAACAAATGATTGAAGACCACTTTTTAAACGAGTTTTTAGAAAATAGGGTTCAAAAAGCCAAAGAAAACATCCAGCAAAAAGGGCGATTAGAAACAGAAGATGCCATTCCGTTGATGCTGAAATCTCAGTTCAACCACATCGCCCATTTAGAGCAGGAGATGGTCACAAAAACTGAGTTTGCAGGATTGAAACAACAATTTGAAGGATTAAATTCCCGTTTTACTTTTAGCATCTGGCTCATCACCTTTGGCTTTACTTTTTTAGGGGCCTTACAGACCTATCTGGCCTTAAGATAAAAAATCCCAGCCATTTCTGCTACGATTAATAGCATATGTTTTCCGACATTCAAGCCGCGTTTAAAGGAGATCCCGCCGCCAAAAATATTTTTGAGGTTTTGTTGTATCAGGGACTCTATGCCATCTGGTTTCACCGCTTAGCTCATTTTTTATACAAATTAAAAGTTCCTTTTGTCCCTCGCCTGATCTCGCAAATCAGCCGCTTTCTGACGCAAATCGAAATCCATCCCGGAGCCACCATCGGCAAAGCCGTCTTTATCGACCATGGTTGCGGCACAGTGATCGGCGAAACAGCTGTGATTGGAGACTATGTCATCATCTATCATCAAGTCACCTTAGGCGGTACTGGTATCAGAAAAGGCAAACGCCATCCCAGTATCGGCAATCATGTGGTCATCGGGGCCGGAGCCAAAGTCTTGGGCAATATTCATGTGGGCGATCATTCCAAAGTCGGGGCCGGATCAGTCGTCACCAAAGATGTCCCCGCGCATTCCACCGTCGTCGGCAATCCCGCCAGAGTGATCCACCGCAAAGATTCCTCAGAGCCCGAAGAAAAACTCGATCACAGCAATCTACCCGATCCTTTGGAAAAAGAGCTGCATGAGTTGAGACAGCGAATTGTGGAATTGGAAAAAAATATAAAGAAATAATTATATTTCTTTTTGGAGAACCCCTTCAGAATCAGGCCCCCACCCAAATAATTTCTGAGTCAACGGTAACAGCTTATGCCCCACAACCATTTTCATAAAAAAGTCTTCATGTTCTTTTTCAGCCATGGACATAGCCAATAGCTGTTTTTGAAATTTCACTAACTGGAGATCTGCCGCGCAGTCCGCTGCCACTTTGTATTCATCCGTATTAGCGCTCTCTAATCTACCCGCAAAATACATCGGAAAAAACCATCCTGTGCAATGACATAAAAAACCAATGATCCGTCCCACCAGCCAGCATTTAATTTCTTTTAATTTTTGGGGTTTTGCCTGCAAAGTATTTAGCATTTGACCGACCATTCGGCGATGCAGCCATTCTTCGTCTTCAATTTTTTGAATACTCTTTTTTTCCAAATCGTTTTTAACAGATTGATGATGGCCGCGATAGGCATAGGCCGCGGCTAGTTCTCCAGAATAAGCCCCCTGAAGAATTTTAATTAAGATATCCCGGCTATTTCTCTGTTGCACTCAATAGCTCCTTGCACTCAACTTAGCATTATCCTTTTTGTTGGAGAAGGGTAAATCCTAGCAGAATCTAGTAAACTTTAATGAATGAAAATTTATAATACTCTTAGCCAAAAGCTCGAAGAACTCGTCCCCATCCAGCCCGGCAAAATAAATATGTATGTCTGCGGCGTCACGGTCTACGATCATTGTCATCTCGGTCACGGCAGGGCTTATGTGGTTTTTGATAGCTTGCGCCGCTATTTAGAGCACTGCGGATTCGCAGTTACCCATATTCAAAACTTCACCGATATTGACGACAAGATTATTAAAAAAGTGATTGAGGAAAAAACCGAGTTGAAAAATATTACAGAAAAATATATTCAGTCTTATTTTGAAGATATGGAAAAACTGAATATTAAAAAAGCCTCAAACTATCCGCGCGTGGTAGATCATCTGCCGGAAATTATTCAAATGATCCAAACACTCATTCAAAAAAACTATGCCTATGAAAAACAAGGAGAAGTTTTTTATCGCATTCATCAATTTAAAGAATACGGCAAACTCTCCAAAAAAAATATCGAACAGCTACTGGCCGGAGCGCGTGTAGAAACCAATCATCTCAAAGAACATGCCTTAGATTTTTCACTCTGGAAAGCTTCCAAACCCGGAGAACCTTTCTGGGAAAGCCCCTGGGGCCCAGGCCGTCCTGGCTGGCATATTGAATGCTCGGCCATGGCCCAAAAGTTTTTAGGCGCGCAGTTTGATATTCACGGCGGTGGTATGGATCTTATTTTCCCCCATCATGAAAATGAAATCGCTCAGTCCGAAGCCGCCAGCGGAAAAAAGTTTGCCAATTACTGGGTGCACAACGGTTTTGTTTCTATCAACCAAGAAAAAATGTCCAAATCCAAAGGAAACTTTTTCTCGCTTAAAGAGCTTTTACAAAAATTCCCCGGAGAAGTTTTGCGCTTCTTTTTACTCTCCACGCATTATCATCATCCCATCAACTTTTCATTAGAAAGCGTTGAAGAATGCGGACGCGGCATGGAAAGCCTCTATCACGCCGTAGAAAGTGATTTTCAAAACACACAAGAATTGCCCGAGCTTTTAGAGCATGAAAAAAAATTCTTAAGCTTTCTGGAAGAAGATTTAAATACAGCCGGCGCGATCGGTGTTCTGTTCGACATCGCCCGTCTCGTCAATCGTGAACAATCGTTGACTGGGCAAATAAAACTAAAAAAACTGGGAAACATTTTAGGTTTTTTTGAAAAAGACCGAGAAAAAGAAAATTTAGACCAAGCTATTCAGCTATTGGTCGAGCAGCGCGAAACTGCCCGCAAAAATAAAGATTTTGCTACCTCCGACCGTATCCGCGACGAACTCAAAGCCCAAGGTATTGTGCTCGAAGATACCGCGCAAGGAATCCGTTGGAAGAAAAAGTGAACTCTGAAAATATTTTCCGCTACTCTCGCCAAACCATGCTACCTGGATTTGGGGCCTATGGGCAAAAAAAGTTGGCTCAGGCCAAAGTCTTAGTCATCGGTGCCGGCGGATTAGGTTGCCCAGCTATTCAAGCTCTGGCAGCCATGGGCGTGGGTACTTTAGGCATCTCTGATGGGGACCGGGTCGATCTCACCAATCTCCCACGACAAACACTTTACTCTAATGAAGATGTAGGACAATTCAAAGTTGTAGCCGCGGAAAAAAAAATAAAAAGCTTACAACCAGAAATTAAATTAATTCCTATTCCAGAATTTATCACCGCAGAAAATGCTGAAAAACATTTAACCGATTTTGATTTTATTCTAGACGGCACCGACAATCTGGAAATCAAATTACTGATTCACGATCTCTGCCTTCAATTAAAAAAACCTCTTTCCCACGGCGCGGCTATTCAATTCGAAGGACAGACCACGACTATTCTGCCCGGAGGCCCCTGTTATCGCTGCTTCTTCCAAGAAATCCCTGCAGATGTCTGCTTCGACAAATGCGAAGACATTGGTGTTTTCAGCACCTTACCCACTACCATCGGTCTCATCCAAGCTTCCGAAGCCGCCAAATGGATTTTAGGAATCGGCGATCTGCTTTCTGGGAAAATCTTTATCTACAATGTCTATCAGCAAAATGGCAGAACCGTTGCTTTTGAAAAAAGAGCAGGATGTATTTGTTCTAAAAATTAAAGATTTCTCACGTTCCTCACATTGCCTTTTTCAATTTGAATTTCGCGTCTTAACTGATAATACTGATTATCAAAAACTCTCAACACCAATTCCAACTTTTGAGAATCAATACCCAGCTGAAGTAGAAGATCTTGAAATCCCTTTAAACAATCAATATCTTTACTATTCATAAAAACAGGGTAGCTTTTAGAGGAAACAAAGTACTGCTTTAAGTTCTCATTTTTTCTCAGGGCCTGCAAAATAGTTTTAATATACTTTTGATGCACATCATAAATAATGGTCTGCCCTCCCGCTTTTTCCGTTAAAGAGAAGCAGGTCCCATACCGATCATCGCCAATCTCTAAGGTAAACGTTCTAGACTGCATCACCAGTTCTATATATCCGTGATTGGCAAATTCAGCTTTATACAAAGACATAGAACTACTTTTAATTGTTGCTTTTTCAAAATCCTCTGGACTGAAAACCACTGCTTTGGGTTTGTAGACCGGAAGTTGCTTTTCAACACCACAATAGCGATCCACCTCTATGGCAGAGTAAATCTTTTCATTCTCTTCTTTATTTTTATCATCTGGTTTTTTCTTAATGTAATGATCCCACAAAACTCTAGAACCTATACTCAAACCATACCCAGACATCCCTGTCGGTCTTTTTCCAGCATCTTCTGGAGCATAATCTTGATAAATAATCCCCAACTGCCGGCCATAACTACGTCCCTGATCATCCCAAACTTCGCCGCGGTTTTTCATCTTAGCCAATTCCTCTTGGCGAATAGAAAGCCCCGCAGAATAAATAGAAGACCATTGCAACCCATCCCAAAGCTGCGCCCAATCTTTTTTGGTCTCTAATTCCAAAACTTTTTTATCATCTACTTTATCTTTATCCTTGAGGCCCGTAGCCACACGAAAACCTCCAGGCATGATTTCAAAATAGTTCACCGCTTTTTGATATTTTTTTTCCGCATCGACTTTGAAAAAATGCTCCGACATGGTCAAAACTTCTACCTTTACTAATGGATTTCCTTGAGGGGTTTTTCCCAAATAATTAACTGAATAGTTAACTTGATTTTTGAGATCCGGGTTTTTACGTGTGACTAGCAACATATTCTTCCCCGTGATATCGATCCCAAATCGACGCATTACATCAAACAAAGCAATACTAGGATCCTCTTGATTATCCGACAAAACCATTTCGACTGGCTTATCCTGAAACTGTTGCTGAAATTGCACATTTTCCTTAATCGCTTTTAAAAAAGAGGGAATATAACTTTCATGAAAATCATAAATAGTTCTATCGGCTAATTCATAACGGGCCACGAATCTATTCTCTGCCTCATCCTCTTCAATCACAAAATGACAGGTCTCTCCACGAATAATCAAATCAAAGGACAATGTTCGAACCGGAAAATTAAGCCCGCTCAGCGTTTCCACACCAATAGAAAAATTCCTCATTTCTGCCTGCTGCATCTCTTGAATAAAAAAAACCTTATCCGGAGGCAAAGATCTGCTTTTATCATAAAGCGTGGCCGTCACTTCTTTTAGCTGATCAGGGATATTTTCATTTTTTCCCCACATGAAATCATCCCCCAGAAATCTGGAGTTTGTTTGATTCCCTACACGATAGTCTGGGCCATCCATATAGAGCTTTTTTCCCTCTACAAAAACAAAAAAAACCTGGGAAAAACACTTTCAGCTAGAAAGCGTGAAGTGTGAGTTTAAATTTTTACTTTATTCAGGAGAAAAAACGTCAAACAGCTCAAACTGTGGATACTCCAGTTTACTTTTTATGACGGTACTGTTAAAAAATATTAACAGCTTTATCTTAAGGAGAAGATGATCAAATGGTAAAACTAAAACAATTACTCTTAATCCCCGGCCCCACCCCCACACCAACCCAAGTACGCTTGGCAGGAGCAGAGGAGATGATCAATCACCGCAGCGCTGATTTTAAAAAAATCTATGAAGAAACCATAGAAAATCTGCGTTGGGCCTATCAAACCAAAAATGATATTTTTATTCTTCCCTCTTCCGGGACCGGCGGTATGGAAGCCGCTGTGGCCAATTGCATTTCTCCCGGCGATAAAGTTTTGGTACTTGTCACCGGTGCTTTCGGACAGCGCTTTGCCGGCATTGCCAAAGCCTACAATGCCAATGTCGAAACGATTGAATTCGACGCTGGAAAAGCCGTAGACATTCAAAAGTTAAAAGAGCGTTTGGACAGCGATAAAAATAAAGAAATCAAAGCAGTCTTGTTTCAACAAAATGAAACTTCCACTGCTGTGATCAATCCTGTGCAAAAAATAGCCGAACTCGTCCAAGCCCATGGTGCTTTGATTATTGTAGATGCGGTCAGCGGCATGTTGGCCACCGATATGAAAACAGATCAATGGGGATTAGATGTGGTTGTTTCCGGATCACAAAAAGCTTTTATGATGGCACCCGGGATTGCTTTAGTTTCGGTCAGCGCCAAAGCTTATAGCGTGATTGAAAAAAATAAAAACTCTCGTTTTTATTTTGATCTACTTAAATATCGCGAATTCTCCAAAAAAGGCGAAACCCCTTGGACACCGCCTATTTCGCTGATCTACTCTTTGCACAAATCTCTACAAATTTTAAAACAAGAAGGTTTAGAATCTATTTTCCGCCGCCATCAGCTTTTGAAAAAAGCCGTACGCAGCGCCGCTCAATCCCTAGGTTTTGATCTCCTGGTAAAAGATGAAGCGGTTGCCTCTAATTCTGTCAGCGCCATTGTGCCGATGAACGGGATTGATGCCGAACAATTGCGCAAAACCTGCCGCGAACATTACGGAGTGATTTTGGCCGGAGGCCAGGGCGCTTTGACCGGGAAAATTTTCCGCATCGGACATTTAGGTTATGTGGACCAGCTAGATATTCTGGCTGCTTTTTCCGCCATTGAAATGACTCTCTATCGCTTAGGTCATAAAAAATTTAGTCTTGGTACCAGTGTGAAAGCGATTCAAGAAATTTTGCTCGAAGCTTCGCTGGTTAAAGCATAACTATGGCGCCAAAAATTTTAGTCAGTGATGCTTTAGCCCCGGAAGGAATTAAAATTCTTTCTCAAGGTTTTCAGGTCGATCAAAAAACCAATCTCAAAGAAGACGAACTATGCAAAATCATCGGCGAATATGACGCCTTAGTTATTCGCAGCGGCACTACGGTGACTAAAAAAATAATTGAGCAGGCCAAAAATCTCAAAGTGATCGCACGCGCCGGTGTCGGCGTAGACAATGTCGATCTAGAAGCCGCCACCAAAAAGGGCATTGTGGTGGTCAACTCTCCCGAAGGCAACACTACAGCCGCCGCAGAACATACCATTGCCTTGCTATTCGCCTTAGCGCGTTCTGTACCTCAAGCTACTGAATCCATGCATCAAAAAAAATGGGATCGTAAATCTTTTACTGGCGTAGAAGTCTATAACAAAACCTTAGGTGTGGTCGGGCTAGGCAAAATCGGACGCCGTGTCGCCAAATACGCTCAAGGCCTGGATATGAAAGTCATTGGCTATGATCCTTTTCTCCCTGCAGAAATCGCCGCTCAGCAAGATATTAAATTACTACCTTTAGATCAGGTGATTGCTCAGGCTGACTTTCTCACCTTGCATATTCCCAAAACCGAAGAAACACACAATCTTTTAAATATGGCCAAACTCAAAACCATGAAAAAAACAGCGCGGATTATTAATTGCGCGCGCGGTGGATTGATTAATGAAACCGATCTGGCTGAAGCTTTGAAACAAAAAATCATTGGCGGTGCCGCTCTCGATGTTTTCGAGCAAGAACCCCCAGATTTTAATCATGCCCTCTTTCAAGCCCCTAATCTCATTTACACTCCGCACTTAGGCGCTGCCACTGAAGAAGCCCAGGTCAATGTTGCCATTGATGTGGCCGAGCAAGTGGTCGAAGTCCTTTCCGGCGGACAAGCTCGCGCCGCTGTGAATATTCCATTTATGAAAGCCGATCAACTCAATGCGGTAAAACCTTATATAGAATCCGCAGAAAAAGTAGGTTCGTTTGTTGCACAGTTAACTCTCGGCGAAAAACTAGAGTCGATTGAAATTGAATTTTTAGGAGAAGTGGCCAATCTAGATACCTCTCCGCTCAAACTGATTATTATGAAAACCATTTTAGAGAAAATTTATAGCGATGAACGGATTAGTTTTGTAAACGCTCAACTGCTGGCCAATGAACGCGGCCTGAAAGTAACCGAAGTACGCAACACCAAAACCGAAAATTATGCCCATCTCATTCGCGTCACTGCCAAAACCTCCAAAAGCCAGAAACAAGCCGCTTCTGCTAATTTTGAAAAATTAGGCGTGCGCATTGTGAGCATTAATGGTTTTAAGGTGAATATTGCTACAGAAGGCCAGCTGATCTTGGCCCCCAACTATGACCGTCCCGGCGTCATTGCGCGTGTCAGCAAAATCCTAGGTGACAGCCAAGTCAATATTGCCAGCATGATTGTGGCCCGCGAATCCGTTGGCGGCGACGCTATTATGCTGATCTCCGTCGACAACCCCATTGATCAAGCAACGCTCGATAAAATCTCCAAAGCAGAAGGCATTCGCGCCGAAGCAAAGACAGTAAAATTCTAACTTCCCCTCTCCCTCTGGGAGAGGGTGGCGCGAAGCAGCCGGGTGAGGGGGATGTTTGATCCCTTTTTTAAAGGGGTATAATGAAACGCAATGATAAAGGATGACTCAAAACGGATTGTCGAAGAATTTAAAAGAATTAACTCCGCGTATGTTCTTTCTCATGTGGATGCAGAAGGCGATAATTTAGGTTCATCTCTTGCCATCTACTGGGCGCTTAAAAAACAAGGCGCTGAAGTGGATCTGGTCAATAGTTCCGGAGCTCCTTCTTATCTCAGTTTTCTTCCAGGATTTGAAAAAGTGATTAGCAAAACCCCTGAACTAGCCAGAAAATACGCTGTTATTTTAGATTCCTCTAATTTTGACCGCTTAGGCGCACATAAGCATCTCGCTCAAAAAGCCGATATTTCCATCAATCTAGACCATCATACCGACAATCAATGTCTAGCCACTTATAACTGGGTGGAAGAAACCGCTGCCACTGGAGTGGTGGTCTATCATCTGCTAAAAAAACTCCAAGTCCCTTTAGATAAAAATATCGCCACCTGTCTCTATACCGCCATCATGACCGATACCGGCAACTTCCAATATGGAAGAGTCGACGCTGAGCTTTTTGCCATCGCCTCAGAGCTGATCGCCACAGGCATCAATCCCATCCATATCCACGATGAAGTTTTCAATCAAAAAGATTTTTTAGAAATGAAATGCCTCGGAGAAGCGCTAGACCATCTCACCTATGAAAAAGATATCAAACTAGCTTGGACCTGGTTTCGGGAAATTAAAGACGAGTTTTCGCATATGGCTTCCGAACAGCTTATCCGTATCAAAGATGTGGATCTCATTATTATTTTCAAACAAGTTTCCCCACAATTAGTCAAAATCAGCTTTCGCAGCAAAAGTGAAAAAGTCTCCTCTAGACTAATCGCTCAAGCTTTGGGAGGAGGAGGTCATATCAAAATGGCCGCCACCGTTCTCTCGCTGCCTATTGAACAAGCCATTGAAAAAACACTCGAAGTCGCCCGCAATCATCTCTACGATTTGACGCATACCCGCTAAGTTCTTTACAATTAAGCTATGACAGTTAAAAAAGTATGGATAGATGATGGATGTATCTCCTGCTCCGCTTGCGAAGGCGAAGCCCCGGAAGTCTTCGAAGTCACCGATAATTGCAAGGTTAAAGAAGGCATCGACGTGGCCGCCAATACCGGATTAATCAAAACAGCCGCTGAGGTTTGCCCAGTATCTGTAATTAAGTATGAGGAAGAATAGTCTAATTATTTAGACTAAAAAACTCCCAGGTTGGCAGCTTATTTGAAAACATCTCTATCTATTTAAAACCCCATGGAATCTAAGCTATTTAACGCTCTCCAAGAATTCCAGCCCGCCAAGGTCTATTCTCTTGCACCTAAAGACTATGTAGAACGCGGCTATCGTTACTATGCCGAGAACAAAACCCTGACCTTGGAATGGAATAAAACTCAAACCAAACTAACCGCCTATGTACAAGGCAATCATGTTTATCGCGCCTACTATCTACTGCAAAACGGTAAGCTGCGTATGGTCTGTAACTGTCCTGTATGGGATTCTGAAAACCATTGCAAACATATTATTTGCTCTTTGATGACTATCAAAAACCTGCTAAACCCTGTTGATTTCCCACTCAATCATACGGACCCGTCTCTGCATCAGCAGTTGCGGCAACAGCTTCTAGATAATCTTTCAACGGAGAACACTGTCCCAAACACTGAAAAACCTGAGATGACTGTGCTGATCAAAAAATACTTTGGAGATAGATTTGAATTTAGCGTACTTGTCCCGGGTCGTTCTCTTACCGCAGGAGATAAGGATTTCCCTGCTCAACTTTTACCTTTTACAGAATACAGCTATAGAACAAACCATGTTATTTCAGAATCTGAACTTCTGAAAATACTACAGAAAATAGAGAACCATTACAGTATTTTATTCTCGGTCCAAGACAATAAAATCCCTGTTGTTTGGGATCCCCATATCTCCTGGCAAGGACAGATTATTTTAGATCTCGATAATGAAAAAAATATAAAAATAGAAAAAGCGATTTGGGATCCGCATAAAAAAATCGCCGACGTTTTGATTTTAGGCAGCTCTTTAGCTCTAGACCTGCGCCAAAAGAAAATAGGCACCTTCCAAAAAAAAGTTGCCTGGGACGCACTTCAGAATTTCAATCTGAAATTTTCAATGAAGGAAAACAATCAAATCCTAATCTCTACTCAAGACTACAATAAAACACCCCTTACTCAGTCTAAACAAAAACCAATTTCCGAGGAAACCCTGCTACTGCAAAAAAATGGGGCTCTCTTGGAACCGCAAAGCGGTGAGTACGATTATAAATTAGTTATCACTTCTACCGAGAATCCAGACTGGTTACGCTTGCAGGCCGTGATGCATTATAAAAATAATCCAACCAATCTCTTGCAAATCTTGCAGCCCTATCTTCAGCAGCTCAATACCGCCAAGCTAAGTTCTCAAAGAAGAAGAAAAGCATTAGCCAACTGTTTTTTAAAACTACTCCATTGCGCAACTGAAGAAGATGGAAAAATCATCATCACAAAATGTATAGAAGAATTGGATTTAGTCCATTACCGTCTGGAAAAAGAAGTACGCAATACTTTTAAAGATTTTTTTAAAAATATTGTTTTAGATCCTCAAACCCAGTTAATGGCCGATGAAAACGGCTGGGCTTGGGTTCCAATTGATGAAAAAAAAGCTATCACACTCTCCATGACGCCCTGCATCCTTTTTGCTATCGGCTGGGAATACCCGTTATTTAAAGAAGGCATTCGAATTCCCCAAAAAGAATTTTTAAAACAACTCTCGCCATTAATGGAGATCATGAATCAAGCTGGCATCCCTATCTCTCTAGACAACCATCCTTTGAATTTCACCAAGTTGGATTTTTACTTTGATGCTTCAGCCAGTCATGGCATCGACTGGTTTGAAATTCATCCAGAAATCTACTCCAATGGAAAATTAATTTCAGAGAATCAATGGCGAGAAATCCTACAGTCAGTATCCGGCAATACCGTACAAATCAATGGAAGATTACAACTTCTAGACGACCCTACTTTCAAAATATTGAGCAAACTCCAAGAACTGCTACAGCAAAATCCCAAGACCAAACGCCAGAAACGAGAAATCGTGCAAATCCCGCGCCTGCAGATTTTTGACTGGCTAGAATTGGAAAAATTAGGCGTGAAAATCAAACTAAGTCCAGCAGATCAAAATATCATCAACAGCCTGAAAAATTTCCAAAACATTCCTCAGCAAACCTTGCCCGAATCTTTGCAGAAAACACTTCGTCCCTATCAAAAAGAAGGCGTCAATTGGTTAACCTTTCTTTATCAACACCGCTTTGGAGCTTGTTTGGCAGATGATATGGGCTTGGGGAAAACCCTGCAGGTGATTTCCTTCTTAGCCGCTCTACAAGAAAAAAAGATTCAGTCACTCTCCTCAAAGTCTACCGGACCGCATTTGATTGTGGTTCCGCCCAGCCTAGTTTTCAATTGGGAAAATGAATTCGCCCGCTTCTATCCAGAGATGAAGATTCAGGTTTATGCCGGCGGCCAGCGTTCTCAGAATGCTTTCCAGGCTGATGTAGTGATTACAACCTACGGTATTTTGCAACGCGACATTGCCTTGCTCAAAAATTATCAGTTTCAAACCGTAGTCTTTGACGAAGCGCAAATGATCAAAAATATTTTGGCTTCGCGCACAGGAGCTGCTCGACAAATTTCAGCTCAATTCAAGATCTGTCTCACCGGTACTCCTTTGGAAAATCATTTGGGAGAGTATTTTTCTATATTGGATTTAGCTGTCCCTGGATTATTGAGCAAACATCAAGCGCTGCGACCTAAAACGGTTTCTCCAGAAACTATATCCGCCATCGTTGCCCGCACCAAACCCTTTGTTCTGCGCCGCAAAAAAGAAAATATTCTTTCCGAACTTCCCGCCAAAATCGAAATGGATTTTTATTTAGAGCTCACAGACAAACAAAAAGCTTTTTATAACCGCATGGTTGCTGAAATCCGCCAAACGGTTGAAACGGCGTATCAGCAAAAAAATCAGGCTCAAGCCGGCATCATTGCTTTAACCGCCATTTTAAAATTGCGGCAGATCTGTATCTCTCCCCAGATCATTGATACTCATTCCACATTGGAATCCCCTAAAATTGATTATCTAATTCTCAAAACCCAGGAGCTGTTGTCTGAAAATCATAGTCTGTTGATCTTCTCTCAATTTGTCTCCACATTAGATCTTTTAGAAACCGAACTTAAAAAATCAGCTATCCGTTTCTTCCGCTTGGACGGCAGCACCCCTCAAGCTCAGCGGAAAATCGCGGTAGAAACTTTTCAAACAGCTGCTGAACCTGCCGTATTTTTAATCAGCTTAAAATCCGGAGGCTTTGGGCTCAATCTAACTAAAGCCAGCTATGTCTTTCATCTCGATCCTTGGTGGAACCCTGCTGTGGAAAATCAGGCTTCTGACCGCGCTCACCGCATCGGACAAAAAAAACAGGTTTTTATTACGCGACTGATTATGCGGCATACTATCGAAGAAAAAATGATGCAGCTTAAAAAAAAGAAATTAAAACTATTTCAAGAAATAGTTGAAGAAACCACAGCCCCTTCTGGAACCTCGCCTATCACCAAAGAAGATTTTGATTTTTTGCTAAGTACACCGGACTCATAATCAAAATAAAAACTTGGCATCGAAAATGCAGCATTAAAAATTGAGACTCCATCAAAGTCTCGGAGTGCTGGATGGCGGGCGTGGGAAGCTTAAAAGGCACTTTTGTGAACATGCATGTTATTTTTTGAAAGCTCATGAAAGTGGGAGAGGGAAAACTATTGTCTTTTTAAAAAGCGTGGGTCCCACCCGGTAGGACAAAGTATGCCTTACTTCAAAATCTCCATCATCCCCACCGGCAACCTCACCGGCCTCCCCTCTCGATTCACCAGCGCCATCAGCGTTTCCGCTTCCACAATACATTTTCCAGTTGCCGTTTGCACAAGCTCATAACCAAAAAGCAAAGAAACTTTGCGCTTTTCTTTTAAAAAAAGTTTAATCTCAATTTCCTCATCAAAGTTGGCATAGCCCAGATATTTGATCTGCGCCTCGGCCACTACAAAAAATAAACCCTGATCTTCCATCTCTTTATATGAAAAACCTAACTTGCGTAAAAATTCCGTGCGCGCCATATCCAACCAGACAAAATAATTAGCATGATAGACCCGGCCCATGCGGTCTACTTCGGCATATCGAACTTTCACCTTAATACTGAAATCACTCAAAGTTCTGTATATTCCCCAAATTTTCGGAAACGTTGATATCTTTGTTCCACTAAATCTTTAGCGGATAGTCCTGATAGGCTTTTTAATTCTGCAAGTAAATATTCTTTTAATGAACCCGCTGCCGTTTCCAAATCTTGATGCGCGCCACCAAAAGGTTCAGGGATAATCGTTTCCACAATTCCCAACGCTTTCAAATCTGGAGCCGTCATCTTCATTTTTTCTGCCGCTTCCGGCGCTTTAGCAGCATCGCGCCACAGAATCGCCGCACAGCCTTCAGGAGAAATCACCGAATAAACTCCATACTGTAATATCGCCACACGATTAGAGACAGCAATGCCCAAAGCTCCACCGCTACCGCCTTCTCCTGTGATTACAGAAATCACCGGCACGGTGAGCTGGGCCATCTCACGTAAATTTCTGGCAATCGCTTCGCCTTGGCCATGTTCTTCGGCTTCAATTCCAGGATAAGCTCCCGGAGTATCTACCAACGTGATAATCGGTCGATTAAATTTTTCTGCCAGTTTCATCAAACGCAGCGCTTTGCGATAGCCTTCGGGCTGGGCCATACCGAAATTGCGCAAGAGATTGGATTTGGTGTCATAGCCTTTTTGATGTCCCAATACTAATACAGTCTGCTCTGCTAATTTGGCAAAACCGCCCACAATCGCCAGATCATCACGGAAAAGCCGATCGCCATGTAGCTCGATAAAACCTTCAAACAAAACATCCACATATTCCAATGTAGAAGGACGCAAAGGATGCCGCGCAATCTGCATCACTTGATAGGGCGTCAGATTTTCAAATATTTTATGCCGGAGCGTTGAGGCGCGTTTTTCCATCTGAGCAATTTCTTCGCTCATATCCACGCCTTGATCGACGGTCAGCTTGCGGAGTTCTTCTATTTTGGAATAAAGCTCCTCTAACGGTTTTTCAAATTCTAAAAGTATTTTTCTAGCCATTGTTTTAACCCACCAACAAACGCAAGATCTGCGCCAGTTTCGCCTTCAGTTCTAAACGATGCACCACTAAATCCACCATGCCATGTTCTTGTAAGTACTCTGAGGTTTGAAAACCTTTAGGCAGTTTTTGACGAATGGTTTGTTCAATCACCCGCGGTCCAGCAAAGCCAATCAAAGCTCCCGGCTCAGCAAGATGAATATCGCCCAACATCGCAAAACTAGCAGTTGTGCCACCGGTTGTAGGGTCTGTCAAAATCGAAATAAACGGAAGCTTGGCCTCAGCCAATCTGGCCAGAGCCGCTGAAGTCTTGGCCATTTGCATTAAGGAAAAAATCCCCTCTTGCATACGGGCGCCCCCAGAAGAAGAAACAATAATCATCGGCCATTTCTTTTGAGTAGCCATTTCAATCATGCGGGTAATTTTTTCCCCTACCCCAGAATTCATGCTGCCGCCCATATAGGCAAAATCCATCACTGCCAAACCTACGGTCATGCCTTCAACCTGACCTTTGCCGGTGATGACCGCTTCTTTGGTCTTGTTTTTGGCCTGAGCTTTTTGAATGCGAATATTATATTTTTCCAAATCACTAAATCCCAAAATATCTTTAGAACCCACTTGTTGAAAATGTTCTTCGAAAGTACCGGGATCGATTAGTAATTCTTTACGTTCTTGAGCCGATAACCGGAAATGATAGTCGCATTTAGGGCAAACCTTTTGATTTTCCTCAAGATCCTTGTTGTAAATGATCTCATTACACTTAAAGCATTTAATCCAAAGATCTCCAGGAATATCCAGCTTATGGGCTGTTTTTTCATTTCCTTCTCGATCTTCTTTACGCTCAGAAAGCCATTGCAGAATAGACATGAGATTAAATTATATCAGGTCTGGGGGTTATGAAGATCGGGTTTTCGGGTAAAATAAATAAAAAAGCCGGGGTGTGTAAAGTGAAAGTAGAACGTTATAAACGCGAAGAAAATTTAGTGAGCTTTGAAGTTGAAGCTGACTTTGCCAAAGTTTTGGAAAATGAAGAACAGGCCTTTCAAGACCTTTCTTCAGATTTAAAAATTCCAGGCTTCCGCCAAGGAAAAGTACCGAGAGGTATTTTTGAAGCCAAATTCGGCAGAGAGATGATTCTGTCCCGCGCCGCGGAAAAAGCAGCCAATCATCTTTATCCAGAAGCTTTAAAAATTCAGAAAATCGATCCCGTGGATTTCCCCACGAAATTTGAGATCACTCAGCTTGAACAAGACAAACCTTTTCGATTTTCTATTGAAGTAGAAGTCAAACCCGAAGTGAAGCTCGGCAAATATAAAGGCATCAAAGTAGAAGTAGAAAAAGAAAAAGTAGACGCGCAAAAAGTAGAACAGTCCTTAGATCAATATCGTTCACGTTTTGCTGTTTATGAAAAAACAGATAAAGCTGCTGGCGACCAAAGTGAGGTTGTGCTGCAATTAGAATGTTTTGAAGGCGACCAGCTCGTCCCCGAACTCCAGCTCAAAGAGCAAGTCGTGCGTATCGGCGGCCGTTTCTTCCCTGAAAAATTAGAAAAAGAAATCTTGGGACTTAAAGCTGGCGGAGAAAAAGAATTTGATCTCAGTCTCGGACAAGAATTAGCTTTTGAACATTTACGCGACAAAACTTTGCATTACAAATTAAAAATCAGCGAAGTCCGTGAAAAAATCCTGCCGGAATGGAATCAAGAATTGCTGGATAAGCTGAATATCAAAGACAAAACCGTAGATCAGCTGCGCGAAGAAACCAAACAAAATTTGGAAAAACAGGCTGAGCAGCAATATCAAGAAAAGATCACGGATGAAATCATTAAAGAGATTATTGAAAACTCTAAATTCACTGTTCCAGAAATTATGATTAAGAAAGAACAAGAAAATCAGCTACATCGTTTAAAAGAATCAGTAGGCCGCATGGGTATTTCTTATGAGCAATATTTAAATATTATTCAAAAACCCGAACAGGCTTTATTTGATGAATTTAAACCGCAAGCTGAAAAAAATGTGCGCGCGGACCTGATTTTAGAAGCCATTGAAGAGAAAGAAGAGATCAAAGCTTCAGAAGAAGACGTGCAAAAGGAATTAGAAAAAATCAAACCCGCCGAACAAAGCATGGAAGATTTCAAGCAAAAGATCCATGAAAGCTGGGTAGAACAGATCAAGCATCATCTGCAAAGAAAAAAGACGCTTGATTTCATCGTAGAGCAAGCTAAGGTAAAATAATAAACCTACGGTACAAACCGAGGAAAAATGAGGGGAGTCATCACATGAGTATCATACCGATGGTTATTGAACAGACAGGACGCGGAGAAAGATCTTACGATATTTTTTCCAGACTGCTGAAAGAAAGAATTATCTTTTTAGGTTCTGAAATTAATGATGTTATTTCCAATTTAGTCATTGCTCAGCTGTTGTTTTTAGAAGCTGAAGATTCTAGTAAAGACGCTTATCTCTATATCAATAGCCCTGGTGGTGTAGTGACTGCTGGCTTAGCTATTTACGATACGATGCAGCATATTAAAACCAAGGTTTCCACCATCTGTCTCGGACAAGCCGCCAGTATGGGCGCAGTCCTACTCGCCGCAGGTGCCAAGGGAAAACGTTTTGCTTTGCCGAATGCCAGAATCATGATCCACCAACCATTGGGCGGAGCACAAGGACAAGCCACTGATATTGAAATCCAAACCAAAGAAATCTTGCGCTTGAAAACAGTACTCAATCAGATTTTAGTTGATCATACCGGACAGCCTATAGAAAAAATTAAAAAAGATACTGATCGCGATTTCTTCTTAGGCGCTGATGAAGCCAAAGCTTATGGTTTAGTGGATGAAGTTCTCACCACCACCAGTCAGATCCCGACTAAAAAAGATAAAGGATAAATCATGGTTAAGCCTTTTAATACTGAAATTCCCAAGTGCTCCTTTTGTGGAAAAGCACAGGATCAGGTCAAAAGGCTGATTGCCGGCCCCGATCATATCTACATCTGCGACGAATGCGTCAAACTTTGTGATTCTGTTTTAGAAGAAGAACTCGGCATTAAAAAGAAAGTCCGCAAAGAAGAATGGGTGGCTGATCTCAAAGAAGTCCCCAATCCTCATGAAATCCACCGGCATTTAGATCAATATGTGATCGGCCAAGACAAAGCTAAAAAAGTACTATCGGTAGCTGTCTACAATCATTACAAACGACTGCTACATACCAAAGATCGTACTGAAGGTGATGTAGAACTGGGGAAAAGCAACATTTTGCTTTTAGGGTCCACCGGAACAGGCAAAACGCTTTTGGCCCAAACCCTCGCCAAATATCTCAAAGTCCCCTTTGCTATTGCTGATGCGACTACACTGACTGAAGCAGGCTATGTTGGCGAAGATGTGGAAAATATTATTTTAAGATTGCTACAAAATGCTGGCGGCAATCCTAAGCTGGCTGAACAAGGCATTATTTATGTAGACGAAATCGACAAGATCGGCCGCAAATCCGAAAATCCTTCGATTACCCGAGATGTCTCTGGCGAAGGCGTTCAGCAGGCGCTGCTGAAAATTTTTGAAGGTTCCACTGTACATGTCTCCCCTGCCGGCGGCCGCAAACATCCGCAACATGAATATATCCCCATCGACACCACCAATATTTTATTTATCTGCGGCGGCTCATTCGAAGGTCTGGAAAAAATGATTGCCAAACGCATCAATCAATCAATGATCGGCTTTGTGCAAAAAGAAGAAGAAAGTCTTGGCGAAGGAGCTCAAACCAAAGAAATGAAAATGTTTGAAGCGGTACAGCCCGAAGATCTCATGCACTTTGGCATGATCCCAGAATTAGTCGGACGTATCCCGATTATTGCCACACTGCATCCTCTAGACGAAAAAGCCTTGATCCGGATTTTAAAAGAGCCTAAAAACGCGCTCACCAAACAATACCAAGCCTTGATGAAAATGGACGGCATTGAACTCAAGTTTGAAGAAGACGCGCTTTCTTTAATCGCTCATGAAGCAGCCAAGAAAAAAGTTGGCGCCAGAGCTTTGCGCACGCTATTTGAATCCACCATGTTGGAAACGATGTATGACCTCCCCTCTAAAAAAACCATTAGCAATGTGCTTGTGGATGAAGATTTTGTAAAAAAACAATTAAAAATTGATAAAAAAAATAGTGAGTCTACTCCTGCGGAAAATACAGAATCTTCCAAAAGCTCCAAGAAAAAGGCAGCTTAATTTTTTATGAAAAAGACGGATTTACCTGAAATCGTCCCGCTTATTCCCCTTCGAGATATGGTGGTTTTTCCCAAAATGCTGCTGCCCGTCTTTATTGGCCGCTCCAAATCCAAAATCGCTTTAGGGCCAGAGCCGGAAAAATTTCAAGGAAAGCATCTTTTCTTAGCCACACAAAAAGACGATCAATTTTTAGATCCTTCTCAAGAAAATATTTACTCGATAGGAACCTTGGTTGAAGTGCTACAAGTGATCAAACTCCAAGACGGAAATTTAAAAATCTTGGTCGAGGGTATTATTCGCGGCAAGCCTCAGGAGTTCACCCAAATAGACCCCTATTTCTTAGTGCGTCTGGACTATCTGGGTTCAACCTCTCAACTAACCGAAGAAATTCAAACTAAAGTCCGTATCTGTCTCGATCTATTTGAACGCTATATCAAATTGCATAAAAAAATACCGCTGGAAACATTGATGTCGGTGGCACATGTGGATGACCCCAACCATCTAGCTGACCTAGTCTGTTCTTATCTCACCATCAAAACCGAACAAAAACAAAGTCTCTTAGAAACTTTGGATTTGCAAGAACGTTTGAGTAAAATTATCAAAATTCTTGATCATGAAATCAATCTGCTCAATGTGGAAGATCAGCTGCACTCTAAAGTTAAAAATCAATTGGAAAAAGTTCAAAAAGAATATTATTTAAAAGAAAAGCTCAAAGCCATTCAAGAAGAACTCGGCCATGAAACAGGTTTAGGCGACAGCAATGAATTCCAAGACAAACTCCAAAAGCTAAGTTGCACTCCTGTTGTGGAAGAAAAAATAAAAAAAGAAATTGATCGTCTTTCCAAAGCATCTTCACTCTCAGCTGAGGCAGGCGTCATCCGCAATTATCTAGATTGGGTTTTGGAAATGCCCTGGAAACAGTCCGAAGTTTTGGATATTGATATTCAAGTGGTCAAAGCTTTGCTGGATCAAAATCATTTTGGTCTAGAAAAAGTAAAAGAAAGAATTTTGGAATATTTGTCCGTTTATAAACGCACGAAAAAAAATCAGGCCACCATTCTCTGCCTCTCCGGTCCTCCCGGCGTGGGCAAAACTTCGATTGTCCGCTCTGTGGCCGAAGCTTTGGGCCGACCTTTCACACGCGTCTCGCTAGCCGGGATCCGCGATCAGGCAGAACTACGCGGCCACCGCAAAACTTATGTCGGAGCGATGCCCGGGCGCATTATCCAGGCAGTACACCGCGTGAAAAGCAATTCTCCTGTCTTTTTATTAGACGAGGTCGACAAAATGTCCGCGTCTTTTGAAGGCGATCCCTCGGCGGTTTTGCTGGAAATTTTAGATCCAGAGCAGAATAAACATTTTTATGATCATTATCTAGAACTAGAATTTGATCTCTCCCAAATTTTATTTATTGCCACCGCCAATCAAGTTTTTAATCTCCCCAAACCGTTGCTCGACCGTTTTGAAGTCATCCCCATCAGCGGCTATACCGATTTTGAAAAAGTGAGAATTGCCCAAGACTTCTTAGTGCCTAAACAATTAAAAGCGCATGGATTTGAACCGAATGAAATCACTGTCACCAAAGAACAGCTTTTAAATATTATCCGCGACTATACTCAGGAATCAGGTTTGAGAAATCTCGACCGCTCCATTGCCAAAATCTTCCGCAAAACAGCCAAAGAACTACTTACCAACAATGATGCGGAAAAAAAGATTAGCGATGAAAAAATCAAAGATTATCTGGGTAAAAAAAGAAATTTCGCTGGCAAAGTACTCTCGTCCCCGCAAATTGGAGTCGCTACAGGTCTAGCCTGGACCGAGTCTGGCGGAGATTTAATTCTCATCGAAACCAGCATTGTTCCCGGCAAAGGACAACTCCATCTCACCGGACGCATGGGCGAAGTGATGCAGGAATCCGCCCAGGCCGCTTTGACCTATATTCGCAGCAAAGAACAAAATAATATTGACCCTGCTTTTTTTAGAAAAAATGATTTGCATATTCATATACCCGAAGGCGCCATCCCCAAAGACGGCCCTTCAGCCGGCGTAACGCTAGCTGTCGCCATCTATTCTGCTGTAAAACAACAAAAAGTCCGCCACGACGTGGCCATGACTGGAGAGATCACGCTCTCCGGGCGGGTTTTGCCTGTAGGCGGGATTAAAGAGAAATTGTTGGCAGCCGAACGCTTTCATTTGAAAGAGATTTTTATTCCCAAAGATAATGAGCAGGATTTGGATGATCTGCCGCAGGAGATTCGGGATCAATTGAAGATCCATTTGGTGGAACATTTGGAAGAGATTATTGAGAAGGTGATTCTTTAGTTTTTTAGCGTACGTTGCAATAGAGAAATTCAAGTTAGCTAATTTTTTATTTTTAACCAGAGCAGGTTTATGCTGTTAGGCTTGGGGGCTTCACCCCCAAACCCCCGATTTAGAGGGGTGTTGTGCGACACCCCTCTAAAAACTCCCGCGCATTTAAGAACCCAGGTTCTTAAAAATCTCCTACGGCATTATTTTTGGGGTATGTGATCACAACCCCAAAAGAATGCCTTTAACGGTGTGCCTACCGGCACGATTAGATTGGGCTTAAGAAAAAATGGGATGTTAAAAAACCTTCAGGCTAAAGCCCGAAGAGCAATCTCTCAAAAAATGTATTCATCCTACTTCCTAATTCCCAATTCCTAATCACTCGAAAAAAGTGGACTTAAAAGTTTAGTCTATGGCTCAATAGCTTTCGCTTTTTTCGCGGGGGGTCAGCACGGGCGACGTACTTTTCTACATAAGCATCTCCCCACATTGTGGGGTCGGGGGACGGGCCGGACGAAGCAGCCGGGTGAGGGCACTGAGCTTGTCGAAGTGCCCGGTTTTATCCAACTATCCCTTTTCAAAAAACAAGTTATTAAGTAAAAAATCTCTGGAAATTTTAAAAAGGCATAGGTAAAATGACTTGTCAAGTTAAGCAATAAATAAAAAGGAGGGGGTTCAGATGAGTATATCAATATCAACCTATAAACCTTTACAGCAAAGATGTGATGTGACTCCGTTCGCGAAGGTCATTGATAAAAACTTCAGCATGCCCAGTCCGTTTGTTCCGTTAAAGTCAGGTACTGTTTATGAAAGGCTTGTTACCCTCGATCAAGGAAAGTTTGGAAATAAAGATGGTACTTTGAGTTCTCATGAATTATTACTCTTTTTTCTTTTAGATCCTGATGCTGATAAAAAATTTCCTGGAGTAGATGCTGTATTTAATAATCTCGATAAGAAAAATTCGGATCAACTCAAACATAATGCAATGGTTTCATTACTCAATGCCAAATTTTCTAAATATGTACAAGGTCAAGATTTATCAGAAGTAGAAAAAGGAATTGTTGCTCTTAAAGATTATTGCAAATATTCAGATGATGATTTTCAAAAAGTGTTAAAAGACGCTGCGGTTACTTTTATTCAAGATGGAATTTATGGGAATACCAGCATAGAACCAGAACTAGTTCCTCAGTATAGAAAAACATTAGAAGCTATTGATATGGAACCATTAGTGAATATTGTGATGGCACTAGGAACTGATCAAATGCCTAAACGAGTTAAAGAGTTTGAAAAATTTATAAGAGATTTTTATCTAAAACCTACCCCAGGAATGGGGAAGGATATTGTCTATAAGAAATCTTATCTTGAAGATAAAAAAATGCCAGCTGTTACTTTTAGTGGAATTGAAGAACCTCTAGCTAGTAAATTTAAGTTTTTTGATGCTCTAAAAAAATTAATAAATTTCACAAAATTAGAATTAGTATTAAGAGGCGGGGGAATGCTTTCTAATGGGGTTAAAACGGATGACATAACTATAGGAGATATTGTTAGGCGCTATGCTCTCCTATACACCGCAACATTTCCTCGAAATTTAGGAGTTCCGGATAAGATTCTCAGTATGCTTCTTGACAGAAAAGGCGATTTTTTTGGAAATCTTTCTTCCGTGCTTGAATTAGACCTTAGCGGTAGCCTTCTTTGTGATTCGATAGAGGAAAAATTAGCACAAAAGAAAAACATAAAAAATTAACCCCTCTCTATTTTTATTTGAATACTAATAAAAGCCCTCGAAAGAGGGCTTTTATATTTGAAGTCTAGAAGTACTTTTCACAAAAAATTCTTGTTTAAAACCGTCGTGAAGTGGGCATACATATATCATAGCTTTAAAGGGGAAGGTGTATGTATGGGTATAAATATCGGTGGAGATATATTCAAATCTCAAACCCCTCAAAACAACCCTATCAATACAAATAAACCTGTAGATACTACAGAAACCCCTCCTGTTATTAATGATGAACTAAACAAAACCATATACGATTTAGGAGAAAAACTAAAAAATATGCCTGAGGTTCAGAAACAAGATACTATCAAAGAATTTTTGTCAAAAAACCTATTCGAAGAAGACCAAAAAACTCTGAAAAGTAATTATATAGATATTCTTAAAGAGACTCTCAATCAAATAAAAGGAACAATTAAAGATTTTGAAACTAAAATAATTAAAACTTTTGTTCAAAACATCCTTTTAGGACAGGCTTTACAAGATCCAGCAGATTTTAATAAAATCAAAACTCAGTTAAACGATCTAGAAAAAACAGGGCTTATTACCTCCCAAGACCGCAATCAATTAAGCGAGAAATTTGATTGTTTGAAAAAGTTAATAACCTATGAACCTAAAGATAAGGATGGAAATCCTAGCTACACCGGGTTAGCAAAAATTATCGGCTCTGCTGCTACCAATGCTACCAATCAAAAATCAGAAGGAATCGTGGGCACTCTCAAAAGTGGCAACAATTTAGGACAATCTCATTTAACAGCTATTTTTGAAAACGCGACCAAACAAACTCCACCTCCATTTAAGGAATTAATGGAACTGGTTCAAAAATCTGGACTAGGAGATATCATGAACCAAGGTTCTCAAGTATTGGATTTGAGAGACATGATTCAAAAGCTTTTTTCTGATCCTACAAAAGGAAAAGCTACGCTTAAAATTCTAGAAATACTTTTAAAGTCTGTTTCTTTTAAAGCAGAAAAAAATTTCTTCGAAAAATTGACGCAAGTAATCTCCGACCCAGAGATTGTGGGTTTATCAACATTATTAAAAGTAAAGCCAAACGAAATCTATAAAGCTTTTGGATATGAAGATAAAAAAGTATTTATTGATGATTTAAAAACAATCCAGAGTTTTTTAATAAAAATACAAAACAAACAAGAGCTAAATTCTCAGGCTTGGGAACAATTTTCTAAATCTGCAGGTAGATTTTTACAGGGGGCTTCTGCAAACCCCTCCCTAAAAGATTTTCTTGGTTCAGAAGATATCCTTTCAGGAATAATGGAATTGAACCCTAATCAACTTTCTTCATTCCAAAATCTTATTTCCAAAGGCGAAACTCTAAAAATCAACAACTCCATGCAGCTTTTAATGCTTGGTGCGGATGACTCCCTTAAACAAGTAGGCGAAAAACTAAAACAGGCAAAGACCAAAGAAGATGTTCAAAAATTAATTCCAGATCCAGAAACAGCCTTAGTCCTTTTTTCTTATATTGAAAAATTAGGATTAGAATCTTTACCTCCAGATCAACGCTTAAATGTTTTCAGTGTTTTATTCGGACATCTGGAAAAAATAGTTAAAGATGGGCAAGTTCAATCTGGTGTTTTAAAAAACTTAGGAGCTTTTAAACCTGAAGAGGTTTTTAGACAGTTGATGGGAATTATGAATAATTTTACTTCTCAATATGCAGAAGGCATTGACCCCAAAGCGTTCTCTGAAGAGATCACTAAATTATTAAATGTCATTAGTTCTGTTCCACCTAGTCTAGTCGGCGGTTTGGAAAATCAAGTTGAAATGTTGGATATGGGCATTACCATTTTGCAATTTATTAATAAAAATCTCGATATTAATGATAAAAAAGAAGCTGAAAAATATCTCGATGAATTAAAACTAGTCTTAAAGAATGTACTTAATAAATACCCTCAAGCAGTTAATTTACTACCTAAAGAAAGAATCAAAGAGTTAGGTATTGAATTAAAACAATCCGGAAAACATTGCAATGATATTAAAAATAAATACAAAGACGATCCTAATATAGTCAAAAAAGCTGAAAATAATCTAAATCTTATTCTCATAACATCTATCAATCTACGAGCAAATCTCACTGGAGAAAATCTAGATATCTTTTTAGCAGTCACTTTTAATGATCCCAGTTTTCTACAAATGCTTGGATTACCTCCTCCTAAGAGTTTTTTAGCTCAGGATTCTGTTATTCCTTATGGTTGGAATCAAAATGGAGATTTTTGGTTAAAGATTAATGGACAAACCATTACTCTCAATAATTTGGCCTCTGAGATCCAAGATTTTCTATTAGATACAGCTATTTGGACATGGAAGCTAGAAGAAGAAGTGCTCAAAAAAAGAGAAGTCTCAAAAGAAGAAGTAGAAAAACTAGAAAATAAAAAAGCTCAAGTTTTGGAATTAACCCAACATGTTCTTAAAGCTATTGAGGCAGATAAAATTGAATATGAACATATTACTGCAATTCTCAGAATAACCGCTCAAATAGCTCAATCTGAATCTTTAAACAAGGTTATTGGTTTAACAGCAAATATGTTATTGCAGCTTCTTTCCAAAGACACCTTTCCAGCACATTGGGATCCTAAGCTTAGAATTCCACGTGGACAAGTTGTCGCG
>JADMIO011385347.1_pt1 | contig 49232 bp, 38 predicted proteins | sample 8958161 | NCBI WGS metagenome assembly JADMIO01 (sample SAMN16585339, study PRJNA669376) | soil metagenome | isolation source: Crop rotation soil | place: USA: Cullars Rotation, Alabama | collected 2011
CCGCCTGCATTAGGCGTAGTCGACGATGCAAGCCAACGGCGGGTGTGAATCGTGGATGAAGACCCTGAAATATGAGGAGGTCTTCCGGCAAGAGTATCGCGACCTGGCAGAAGCTCGAACCTGCCTGGAACGGTTCATTGAGAAGGTCTACAACCAGCAGCGTCTACACTCCGCATTGGGCTACCGACCGCCCGTAGAGTTCGAGCAAGCGTTGCGAGCGGAGAAACACGCAGGAGGGAGTGAATGCTGAAATTCACTTTAGCCGCCTGTCAGCGCTGCGGTTTCGGAGGGAGGCAAAGGCGCCCTTTCCAGGGAAACCCTGCAAGCGACCGGATGCTACGTGGGCCGGGTTGTAATCGCCACAGCAGTGTTTGCGCCGATACCTCCATTCCATTTGCCGGTTTACCCCGGCGGTGTCAATCCGACGGCCATCGGGATGCGTTTTCGAGGCATGACGGAATCTATCGGTCCGATGTGGTCCAAAACCAAAAACCAAACCCTGGGACCGGGACCGTGCCGCCTCCCGTCGGTCGGCCCCGAGCCCAGGTAAAAGAACGTGCCGGGAGGATCACGTCCTTCTCATCGTCCGCGATGAGTTCCGGCCGGCTATTCCTTGATCGGGTTGGTCGCCACCAGAGCCCGTCTCCGCTTCACCGACGTGACCAGAATAATTTAGTTGCCCGATCCGAGCTAACGATTTATCATCGAACGGTAACCAGTGTCTTAACTGGTTGTCTCACCCTTCGGGACAAGCGCATCCTTCAGGTCCGGCTCTACGATGTTGTCGCGGTTTAACACAGCAACTTCATCCGCCCCAAGAGCAAGAAGCAAGGCCCTGCAGCCCCATAGATAAACGCTGCGCGACTTATCCGGCCTATCTCTGCCCGCTCCATCGTGGCGGCGCGGTGAGGCATTCAAGACGGCGCACGACCATTCTGCACAGTGAATGCGGGGACTGCAAGACGTTTTGTGAGCACCTGACCACCAAACCTCGGGAGCCCCGCCCAGACGGCCTTCGAATGGCCTCGCTGGTAAGAGAGCTAAAAAAAAAAAAAGGAAATGAGGGCCTATCCATCGGACCTTGAGTGCCGCGTCCAACGGGCGACCTCAAATGGAAGATTGGCCGGTCTAAAACGACTTTGCGCGATGTGTGGTTCTCTTACATGTCGCGCCGGAAATCATAGAAGACACGAATGAGGTTGCCATCAAGATCGCCGGCCATAAACTCCCGCAGCTTCCACGGTTTGTCCTCGGGCTCGGAAACGACCTTCGCTTGTGCGGCCTTCCACTGTGCGAAGAGTTCGTCCACCTCAGCCTTGCTGTCGAGATTGAGCCAGAAAACGATAGGACCTATGTTGCCGTAGGACTCCCGGAAGGAGCGATTGGTGATAAACAGTCTGCAACTCCCCCTTGAGATGCCTGCAATGCCGCCTTGATCGTCCCCCCAATCGAAGGTGAAGCCCAGCGTGTTGACATAATAGGCCGCGGCTTTGTCGACGTTGGACACGGGGATCTCAGGGACAGGAGCGGGGAACGTCATGGGGTTATCGGGTTCATCGTAGCACGGGCACGCGGCTTAGACGTCTCCCGGAAGTTGAGCCCACGCCATCGTCGAACTTGTTTTTCGCCGCCGTATTAACGCCTCCGAATCGATTAGAGGGCATAATTTGGCGGTGACGCCGTTACGGCTGCTGCTGAGCAAAACCGCATCCCGCTAAGTGTGTCGATGAGTAGAAACAATGTGTGTCCATGCTCCACGTAGCCCGCCGAATTTACGGCCCGGCGGAGCGCGTTGGCAGCATACGCGCCGAATATCCTGATGATGGGCTGCGCACTTTAGTGGAAACCGGGTGTGCGCAATCGATGGGGGTGGTAAGGCCGACATGCCGGCCGACGTCGCTACCGATATCAAGCGGTGAATTCTCATCGCGCAGGGCCATTATGCGCTGGGCGCGCTGCTGTGCCTGATGAATACCTGGATTCATGGCGCCGATGCAACTCCATGCCATCGCGCCGCCCCGTCCCGGCGGGGTGGATCGGGTGTAACCCTCCGACCGGCTGGCGCATCTTACTGTGACAGAATCTCCTTAAGGTTGGGAAAAGAGGGATAGCCTTGGAGAAACGCCGATTGACGCGAATTGAAAAGAAACAGGAGTCGTCGCATTGATCCGCGTTTATCCCGGCCTCAAACCAAATGACGTCTAAATTCGACTTTCGCGGCGAGCGTTTGTCCCGGCGGCAGCTACTGTTCGCTCTTTCTGCCGCAGTTCCGGGCGCGCGCCTGCTGGGCGCAGATACCAAGTTTTCCACCGACGTCAAGGTGGTCAGCGTGTTCGCCACCGTGCGCGACAAGCAGGGAAAGATCGTCCGTAATCTCACCCAGGACGACTTCAGTCTGACGGAGGACGGCAGGCCGCAGACGATCCGCTATTTTTCGCAGCAGAGCGACCTTCCGCTCACCCTGGGGCTGCTGGTGGACACCAGCATGAGCCAACGCCGCCTGATCGACACGGAGCGCGATGCCAGCTACCGTTTCTTCGGGCAGGTGCTGCGTGAAGACAAGGATATGGCGTTTGTCATCCACTTCGATCGCGAGGTGGAACTGCTGCAAGACCTGACCGGTTCGCGCAAACAACTCCAGAAGGCGCTCGATCTGTTGAAGACGCCTGATGGGGGCGGCGGACAGAGGCGAAATCCCCAGGGCGGCGGTTACCCCGGGGGCGGCGGGGCCGGGCGGTATCCGCAGGGCGGAGGGCGCGGGCGCGGAGGCGGCGGGACGGCCCTCTACGATTCGGTGCTGCTGGCTTCAGACGAGCTGATGAAGAAGCAATCCGGACGAAAGGCGGATATCCTGCTCACGGACGGCGTGGATGCCGGGAGCAAAGTTTCCATGTCGACCGCGATCGAAGCGGCGCAACGTGCCGACACACTGCTTTACTCGGTGCGTTTTTACGATGAGGCTGCTTACGGGGGCGGCGGCAGACCTGGCGGGTATGGACGGCGCGGCGGCCGCCGCATGCCTCCGCAGGGGAGCAACCGGCCCGACGGTAAGAAGATTCTGGAGCGAATGTCCAAAGAAACCGGCGGGGGTTATTTTGAAGTGTCGAAGAAGCATTCGATCGAGGATATTTATCGGCAGATCGAGGAGGAATTGCGCAACCAGTACAGCATCGGGTACACCTCTGATAAGGCGACTGGATCCGGAGAGTTTCGTAAAATTCAGATTGCTTTGAAGCCAAAGGGGTTTACTGTGCGGGCTCGCGATGGGTATTACGCCGGGGCGTAGATTCTAGCCGGCAAAATCTGAGAATTCCTCTCTCAGAGCTGTCAGCAATCAGCCAAAAGCACGGACCGCCTTGTTGGCCCAATTTGTCTCCCCCCGGCGGTTTCGTAATTCCATCCGCCAGGCTGAAGGCTGAAAGCTCCCGTCCCGAAGATTTCGAATGTACTGGCTATGCCTACGCGGCAGGCGAAACCGCCTGCCCCACTAAGCAGTGCGCTCCAACCACTAAGTAAAGACAAATTACACGAACGCGGGCTTGATACGCGAGAATTCGAATTTTTTCGCGTCCAGGCCGCGGGCTGTGAGTTGGCGGATGCAGTCGTCTACCGTGTCGCCCAACGCTTCTATGCGCCGCGATGGCAGCGTTTCGGGCGAATAGATTTCCATCGCGATGAATTTGCCCGCCAGCGCGTGTTGCTCTTCGAGCGTCAGGCGCTCAGGGGCGCGTCCCAGGATCTTTTTGGTGTCAATCGTCACAGCGGCTGCCATTGGAAACGACAGGATATCACGAACCGCGGACGATTTAGAATTTGTTCAATTCCTCGATGAGCGCGGCCAGGCCCTTCTTTTTGTATAGCTCCGTAAGCCGCTGCTCTTCGGTCGAGGGTGCGAGCACGCGCAGCAGTTGCAGGTTCTGCAGTGATTTGCGGTCCGGAACCCAGATCTTGCCGTTGTCGAACTCCACTTGGCTGACGAAGCCGGTCATGCCGGAGATGGCCACCGGTTCGCCCGCGTTGCGCGTGAAGCGCAGCGACGAGTTCTGGAGCACCCGCGCGGTCTGGCCGCCAGGCAGGTATAGCTCGGGGCCCGAGGCCGGCACCGAGGCCGCCATGAACTCCGCGCCTTTGGAATCGCGCACCAGCCAGCCGATCTCCACGTAGCGCACCGGTCTGCTGGATTTATTGCGGATTTCGATATCCGGAGTGCGGGCTTCGTTTCCGGATATTTGCGCCGAGCCCTGGATGGGCTCTACGGGCGAATCCGGAAACTGGAGGAAGGCGAACTTAGCCAGGTGCTCGTTGCCCGAAACTACCGAAGACGCCACCGCCCGGCCACCGCCCCGGCGAACCGTGACGTTGAGGCGCGGGCGCTCGGCTTGCCGCGCCAGGCTGGCGAGCACGTCCTGCTGCAATCCCTGGGGTCCGGCGGCTGCCAGCATCTGCTTGAAGTATTGCCGGTCGCGCTGCGCTTCCACTTCGTACGCCGTCAGCGATCGCTTTGAATCCAGCCGGTTCTTGCCATAGAAGTTCAGGTTTTTGAAGAGCACACCGTCCAGATCGACCTCGACCAAAGGACCGCCGGTAGAACGGCCGGGACGCAGCAACTGCATAGCAGCCTGCATGGTAAACGACTGTCCGGGCTCCACGTTGAGATTGGGCAGCGTGACCGACCCTTTGCCACCGGGTGTCACTTCCTGCGCCAGCACCAGCAGCGTCACGCCGCGGATGGTGTCGTTGCTGGCATTACGCAAGGTGAGTGCCATGTGCAGGTCGAGTTCGATGGCGCTGCCTCGGCCTACCGCGCGCGACTCACCCATATTGGCCGACATCAAGGCCAGCGGCGAATCGGCGGGAAGGTTGATCTTGATCGAGCTTTGGTCGAGTGGCGTATCTTGCGCGTATAGCGCCATGAGCGCTACAGCGCAGAACGCGAGAATACGGCTGCTCCATTTATTGGACATAAACGGTATTGATCGTCACGTAGCCGGTTGTCCGGTCGACGAAACGAGCTCCTATGGATCCCTGGGCTCCCGCCGAATAGGTCACATCCCCGGCCGAGCCGTTCTTCAGCACAAATCTCTGATCGCCGTCGCGCATTTCGAGTCCGCTGCCGATGGCTTGGATGAACACGCCAGCCTGCTGTTCGGCGACTGCGACCGGCGCCGGCCTTTCCAGCCACATGCCCGCCAGCAGCAAAATCGCCACCGAGGCACAAGCCAAAGCTGCGCGCATTCCCTGGAAAGAGGCCGCTCCCACGCGGCTGTTGCGAACGCATTCTCCCGCTGCCAGCCCGACGTTGATATTCGCCCTCATCTCCGCAGCCAGACGATTCCAGTTGACGCCCGGCAGTTCGGTTAGATCGCCCACTTCCTGACGCAGTCCGGAGAAGTCCGCCACTTCCGCGGTGCACCGCGGGCAGCGGTCGAGATGCCGCTGGGTGCGCCAGCGGTCGAAGGGCCCGAGGTCCTTCCCCGCAAACAACGCCAGCCTCGCTTCACCTGGATGTTTCATATCGTTACCGTTTCCTCTGCTCCATATACCGCCGGAATTTGGTGCGCGCATTGGCAATGTGGGAACGCACCGTCGCTTTGGAGCAATCCAGCCGCCGCGCCACTTCTTCGGCCGGCAGGCCTTCCACGTCACGCAGCATGAGCGCCGCCCTCTCCCGCGGAGTGAGCAGGCGCAACCCATCCTCCAGGTAGTCCCGATGCTCGGAGCGCAGCAACGACTGCTCGGGGCTTTCCGCATGGCTTACCGGCGCCGCATCGATCTCGCAGAAGGAGACCCTGCCATGGCGGCGCAGAAAATCAATGGCCGTGTTAGTGGCGATGCGGGATAACCAATGGGCCGCTTTTTGTTCGTCCTTGAGCTGGTCCTGACGTTGCAGGGCTTTGATGAACGCTTCCTGGGTGAGGTCCTGCGCGTCCGCCACATTTCCAACGATCCGATAGATCTGGACGAAAATCCGGCGCAGGTGGTCGGAGACAAACCTATTTTGCCGCTCCAACAGTTCCAGACTGGGCTCTACGGCATCGTTCATCTTGACGCAGGTCGCAGTATCCACGGCTATACCAAACATGACGCTGGAACTTCGAAAACGTGGAAGCCGCTTAAGGCAATTTTAGCAGGGGGGACCGGGAAAAGGCTGGCCGCCGACAAACGGCGGAGAACGGCGATTAAGGAAATTGAAAACACAGAGGTTATGCGTCTTCCTGATCTGGCCTGCGCGCTCTTGAGGGAAAATAGGCTGATGGCTGAGCGCGGCTCCGGGCTCTATCGGACGATTGGCGGGACAGACGCGTGCCGGAAGCTTTCGGCCGCGTTTTATGCGCGGGTGGCGCGCGATCCTGTATTGCGGCCACTGTTCCCCGGCAAGACTATGACGTGCGCCATCGAAGCGTTCGCTGCCTTCCTGGTGCAGTTCCTGGGTGGGCCGAGCGGGGATTCCGTGCGGCGGTGGTGGCTGAGTCTGCGCGAATCGCATCTGCGTTTCCGCATTGGGCCAAGGGAACGGGATGCGTGGATGGCCAATATGCTCGCAGCCCTGGACGAGGTGGGAATCGGGGAGCCGGGACGCCAGGCCTTGGTGGGGTTATTCGAGCGATCTTCCGCGTATGTGATGAATGCCGGGGAATCGCCTACTTTGGATGGTGGAAGCATGCACCCGGAAATCGGGCGACGTTGGGATGTCCAACTCAGGCTGGACGAAGCCGTGGCAGCCGTGCGCGCGGGCGACGTGCTGAAAGTCTTGACACTGGCCGATGGGCTACGTGCGCAGGGCTGCGATCGCGCAGTTTTTTCCGGGTTGTTGGGGGTCATGATCGCTTGCGGGGACGGCGAGATGATGGTCTATGTGCGCGACAAGGTAACGGACGATCCGGCGCTTGTGCGGGAGCGCTACGCCGGACTTACTTTGTTGCATCGCGCGTCCGCCGCGGGCTGTCTGGCCGTCGTGGAACTGCTGTTGCGCCTGGGCGCGGACCCCAACGCGGCGGACGGAGGCGAGCACACGCCGCTCTATTCGGTGGGCAACGAATGCAAGGCTTCGGGCGGCGGCGATGTGGTCCGGGCGCTGGTTCGGGGCGGGGCGAAGGTGGATGCGCGGGATGGCGTGAAGCACTGCACGGCGCTGCACATGGCGGCGCGGCGGGGCAATGTGGAGGTGGCCGAGGCTCTATTGGACTGCGGGGCGGATATCGAGGTGCGCGACAGCCTGGGCGAGACGCCGCTGCGCCGCGCCGTCAATTGCAACAAGCCGGGGGTGGCTTCCCTCCTGCTATCCCGCGGGGCGGATGCGAATTCAAAGGGAAGCAAGGGGCTGACGCCGTTGCTGGCGGCGCGCAGCAGCGCGATGAAGCAGGTGCTGCGAGGTGCAGGCCGATCAACCCTCACGTGAAGGGCAATCCAGCGGAACCCGCGTGGACGACTGATCAGGCTCGCCCTGTAATGCTCACGATTCGGGGCCAGGGCTCGTTATCACAAGACTGTGGCAGCCCGTATCGAAGCGCTTAGGACTCACGCAATAATAACCTAACATCCGGGTGCCACTGTGGGCGGAGCCCTTGACTCGCTTCTGCGAGCTGTGATGCATTCACGACGCCGACCAAGGCGTCGGCCGCGGACGGGGGGACCGCCCACCGGCCACGGCCAAACTGAGCACTTATTCTTGCGCGCCCTTAGCGTCGAATGTCAGTTTGCGAGCTAGTCCCGCCGGACGTAAGCTTTTCTACATCGACGCAGCCTAAATGGAGGTGCGCCAACTTCGCTCCTACTTCAGTCAGTCCCAGCTTTCCGGGAGTAAGCCGATGACAAGCCACGCAACCGAATTCCTGAAAGCGTTCCGCCTTCTGGCGCTGCTGAGGCGAGCGCTTGTCCTCTGGCACTTGGACAATTACAGTCATCGCCGTCAGCATCTTAATGCACCCCTCAAAACCCTGAGCTTTTTCCTTGCCCTTCGCCGTGAAGCCTAGCTTGCCATCGTGGCCCATGGTATGGCAATTCTTGCAACCATGGGTGTCGAAGACGTATTGGGCGAGCTGTTTAGAGCTTGCGCCGGCGGCGATCATCTGGTCCAGCTTGTCCGCAGTCTGCTTCGCTGCGGCCGGAGACGAAGCGGAGGAAGGAACGGTTTGGCTCGTTTGGGCTAACGCCGTTCCCTGCGAGAAGCTGAGCCCGACCACCGCCAGTAAGGCTGCGCCCCTCAGAGCAATCCGGACGCGTTTCCTGCGCGACGCATATTGAACCGGAGCAATCCCACACAGGGCAAGACACAGCAGCATCGCGGAGGCGCCAAACGCCCAGGTGTGAGGTTTCCCTGGGAGATGCAGGCCGGCTGTGCCGCTACGCTGCAAATGAACAACGAGGGTCGCCAGCGTGTAGTCCGAGGTCAACGGCTTGCCGTCGGTCACATCCTGCAGGTAGAAGGTCATGCCTTCCACCACCCAGAGGCCAGTTTGTGCCGATCCGCGACTTCCCTCTCCGACGAAGAGTGGTCCGCTCGGATTGCCGATGTGAATCTCGACATCCCGCGCATCCGGCGCATTCCAATTGAGGGTGGTCGCTCCAAAGATGCCGTTGCCCGCGACTGGAATGGGATTTGGATTCGCGGTCAGAGACGGTCCGACCGATGGACAAGGAGCGTTGACCGAGGTCATGCAAATATTGCCCTCGAACGTATTTGCGCCCACGTCGGCGAGATTCTTAATATCGAACCCACTGTTTGCGGTGTGATCCACGGCGGCCTGCACGGGTGGGTTGCCGACGATCGTGTTTCTTCGAATGGTATTGCCCTGGACTCCCGCAGTCATGAAGATTCCATTGGCATTCCCCACGATCTCGTTTTCCTCAATCGTGTTGTCGGTGTTGGCGGCAACCACTACGCCAATCCCGAAGTTGTTCGCTTGCGCTAGGTATCCATTTCCACTGATCCGGTTCGCACGGAGCCGGTTATGGCTTGCGCCACCCGACAGTCATATACCGCCGCAGGGCGCACTGAGGTTTCCGTTTGCTATTGAGATATTGTTCTCAAGCACGTTGGATTCGCCAGCTACGAGAATGCCCGCTTGGCAGTTGGTGGATGTGGTCACGCCCGTGACTGTGGTAGCCGTACTGGCATTGATTATGATGCCGTGGACACGGAACCGTTGAACGATACCCGGTCCGCGAATGACGACTCCGGTCTGGTTCAGAATCCGAATACCCTGTTCGGCTCCAGCGGCATTGCTTCCCGCGCAGCCGGTTTGTGGATCGGCCAGCCCCGTGATACTGAATCCGTTCAAGTCGAGCACGATGTTGGAGGCAGCGATATCGAGGCAGGGGACTCCGGTGACCGTGCACGTCACGTCCCCTACGAGTTGGCTGTCCTCGTTGATCGTCAACGTTGCAGAAATGGTCCCACTGATCTTTGCCGCCTGGGCGGTTCCCGCACAGATACCGAAGCTCGCGATAAGAACGGAGGTAGAGCATGTCAGCGTATTTAACCTATTCATCATTTCCCCTCTCCTGATAAACTGTGTCCCGGAAGGACGCGGCCCTCCCCTTAGGAATCGCCGGGCCAGAATTCGCGGTATACTCCGCGAAGGTCTTTGCCTATGCGTATCGCTGATCCGTCTCCCCGAAAGCCTAACGGTGCTGGCCAGCCGGAGTCTTCAGAGAATTCTCAAAGTTTTCTAAAATCAACGAACGCTGCGGAAACAAAGGACTTTTACGAATTCGGGCCTTACCGCCTCTATCGCCAGCCTCTGGTTCTTCTGCGAGACGAAACTCTCGTACCGCTTACACCCAAGGTGCTGGAGACATTAAAGAAGCTGATCGAAAATGCCGGACGGGCGGTTTCCAAGGAGGAATTGCTGCGATCAGTTTGGCCTGACACCTTCGTCGAGGAGAGCAATCTGGCGCAGAACGTCTCTGTGCTGCGAAAGGCCCTGGGAGCCGCGCAGGGAGGCGGAGCCTACATCGAAACGATCGCCAAGAGAGGATATCGTTTCATCGGGGAAATGCGCAACGTCCCAGCCATCCCACCTCCGGTCGTCCCGGAACCGGAGGCCGACGCAGCCGTTCCGGATCGCCGGTCCGTCAAAAGATTGGCTGTCATCATCGCCGTGGTACTGCTTCTGTGCGCAGCTGGCGTCATCCTATACAATCAACTACGCACTGCAGGCGATTTGACGATTCATTCCGTCGCTGTCCTTCCGCTGGAGAATTTATCGGGCGACGCCGGACAGGAATATATTGCTCATGGCATCACCGAGTTACTGACCACGGAATTATCCAAAGCCCTTCCCGTGCGAGTCACCTCGGCAACATCCGCAATGCAGTTGCGCGGCCAACCAGTGCCGGTGATCGCTCGAAAGCTTCATGTCGACGCCTTGGTGGAAGGTTCGGTGGTTCGCGCGGGCGACCACTTGCGAGTCACAGTACGACTGATTCAACCTTCTTCAGACCGGCAACTTTGGGCCGAGACTTACGACCGCGATATCACGGACGCCTTGCTCGTCGAGGAGGGGATCGCGCAGGCTATTGCCCGTCAAATTAAGCTCGTGGCTGCACCCTTGCGCCAGAATCGCACCGCCCGCGTGAACCGTGACGCTTTTGAGGCATACTTGCGCGCGCGATATTACATAAGCCAGCGGACCGATGTCGATGTGAGGAAGGCGGTTACCTGGTATGAGAAGGCCATCGAGGCAGACCCTGCCTACGCGGCTCCCCACGCAGGGCTGGCCGATTGTTATAACCAGCAAGGCACTGTAATGATCGGCAACCGCTCGCCGGCGGAGAGTCGCAAGCGGGCGATTGCCGCCGCCATGCGCGCGCTGGAGATCGATCCGGACCTGGCTGAAGCTCATGCCGCGCTCGGTTACTCAAATCTGTACGCGTGGAACTGGGCTGCGGCAGAGGAGGGCTTCGAGCGGGCTATCCGCCTCAACCCCAACTATCCCTTTGCCCACCTGTGGCTTGCCCACTATCACACGGCACGCGGGCATTTCGACCGCGCCTTAGAGGAAGCACGTCTGGCGTGCGACCTGGATCCGTTGTCCGAGATCATGCCGACGCAGACCGCCTGGCTGCTGGAGAAGGCCCGGCGCTATGACGAGGCAATCCGAGGGTTCCAGCAAGTCTTGGCGGATCATCCGACGTATCAGTGGGCGCTTTGGCAGCTTGGGTCGGCACAGATCGCTACGCGCGACTACGACTCTGCCATCGCAACTCTCAAGAAAGCAGCCGAGGCCGGCCACCGGAACCCGTCGGCGCTGGGAACGCTTGGAGAGGCGTATGCAGTCGCTGGCCGGCGGAGCGAGGCCCAAGGCCTGCTCGACGAGCTGGTGCGGGAATCTGGTGAACGCTACGTTCCGCCGCATGCATTCGTGCACATCTATATCGGATTGGGGCAGAAGGATAAAGCGTTCGAGTGGCTTGAAAAGTCGTACCAGGAGGGTTCCAACAGCTTGTTATGGCTGGGCGTAAGCCCTCTGTTTGACCCAATACGCTCGGATCCGCGATTCGACAACCTGCTGCGTCGAGTCGGTCTGAAGTAAGGGGGCAGACGGCCTCGATGTCTGCTTCCAGACGGGAGCAAAGACGCGGCCGCCTCGATCACGGGACGTAGAGCCTCCTGTCGCCTTAGTATCGACTGTCCACCATTTCCAGAATCGTCGGCTGAAGCCCAATTCGGCCCAATTGGTGATGTCGAGGCGTCCACCTTGGGTTGGGCCGCGAACACGACAGACGACGCGCACTGCGCGGGCTTTACAGAGCGTGCGAAAAACACACAGATAACACTAAAAATAAAGCCCTTATTTGTGTTCATCCGTATGCATCTGTGGCCGAAGTTGTTTTTTTCAGCAACTGTTAGGAATTCGTCCCGTCAAGTTGTCTTGAACGCCTCTCGCGGACCAGGGGTCCGCCATACTATTTTCGCCTGATTCTGCCGATCGTTATTTTAGAAACAGATTTTAAGCTTTTCAAATCTTATTATCTGTGATACGCTTAAATCGAGAAAAGCTTCTCGATAAAGTTTTCTCGATAAAGACTTCTCGATATGAAGATTCCTGGTTCCAATCCGCCGGTTCGTGCGATTCCGGAGGCGAGTCTGCGACGGCTGCCGATTTATCACCACCTGTTGCAGGCCATGTTGCTCACCGGGGTTTCCAACGTCTCCTGCACAACGATCGCCGCCGCTCTGGACCTGGATTCCACGCAGGTTCGCAAGGATATTGAAGCTACGGGAATTGTGGGGAAACCCAAAGTCGGCTATTCGCTGGTGGTGCTGGCGCGCTGGATTGAGCATTTTTTGGGGTGGAACAACACGAATGAGGCGGTTCTTGTCGGGGCTGGGAGCCTGGGCAGCGCACTGCTGGGGTATGAGAAATTTCGCCAGTTGGGCTTCAACCTCGTCGCGGCTTTCGACACCGATCCCCGCAAAGTGGGTAACTCAATTGCGGGAAAAGAGATTCTGCATCTGGACAACATGGTCGATGTCGCCCGTCGGCTGCATATCCATCTCGGCGTGATCGCCACGCCTTCGGTAGCGGCGCAGCACATTGCCGATTTGATGGTGGAGGCGGGGATAAGGGCGATTTGGAATTTCGCTCCCGTGCATCTGCGTGTTCCTGGATTCGTGATCCTGCAGAACGAGGATCTGTACCACTCGCTGGCCTCCCTCTCGTTCCGGCTGGAACGAATGATGTTGGCCGAACGGGCCATCGCAACGCAAGCCAATGAGGCCGTCACGGTCCCTCCTGGGGAGCCCGTTGAATGAAAGAAATTATGCCAAAAAAGATTGAAGTAACCGAACTCATCCTACGTGACGCGCACCAGAGTCTGATGGCGACGCGAATGGCTATGGAAGACATGGTTCCGGCCTGCGCGGACCTGGACCAGGCGGGCTACTGGTCTGTGGAATGCTGGGGAGGCGCCACATTCGACGCCTGCATCCGGTTTTTGAACGAGGACCCGTGGGAACGGCTGCGGATCTATCGCAAGTTGATGCCCAACACCAGACTGCAGATGCTCTTGCGCGGGCAGAACCTGCTGGGCTACCGGCACTACGAAGACACGGTGGTAGATCGTTTTGTCGATAAAGCTGCTGAAAACGGAATGGACGTGTTTCGTGTGTTCGACGCTCTGAACGATATCCGCAACCTGCGGCGCGCGGTGGCGGCGGTCCGGCGTACGGGCAAGCACGCGCAGGGGACGATCTGCTACACGGTGAGCCCGCTGCACACCACCACCCTGTTCGTGGAGATGGCAGAACGGCTGCTCGAACTCGGCTGCGATTCCATCTGCATCAAGGACATGGCGGCGCTGTTGAAGCCGCAACCGGCTTACGAGATCGTGAAAGGAATCAAAGAGGCCTGCGGTGAGGATGTCCGCATCCACGTTCATGTGCATGCCACTACCGGCGTGACCATGGTCAGCCTGATGAAGGCGATCGAAGCCGGCGCCGATTGCGTGGACACTTCGATCAGTTCGCTCAGCCTGGGGCCCGGCCACAATCCCACCGAAAGCCTGGTGGAGATGCTGGAGGGCACCGGGTACACCACGGCTCTCGATTCGCAGCGGCTGCTGAACATCAAACGCTATTTCAATACCGTGCGGCCCCGGTATAAGGAGTTTCTTTCCAACATCACGGGCGTGGAAACAGAGATCTTCACAAGTCAGATCCCCGGCGGGATGATCTCCAACATGGAGAGCCAGTTGAAGCAGCAGGGCGCGGGCGACAAACTCCAGGAAGTGCTGGACGAAGTGCCGCGCGTTCGAGAGGATGCCGGGTATCCTCCGCTGGTCACGCCTTCCAGCCAGATTGTGGGCTCGCAGGCGGTCTTCAACGTGATGATGGGTCGCTATAAGGTGCTTACCGGTGAGTTTGCCGACCTCATGTTGGGTTACTACGGGGAAACTATCGGGCGGCGCGACCGCCAGCTTATCGAGCAGGCGGCTAAACAGACGAAGAAAAACCTGATCGATACCCGTCCCGCCGACCTGCTGAAACCCGAGTGGCAGGCACTGCGATCCGCGGCTCTCGAAACCAAGGGCTGCAACGGCTCCGATGAGGATGTGCTGACACACGCTATGTTCCCGCAGGTGGCTCCTAAGTTTTTCGGCACGCGCGACCAGGGACCCAGGAATCTGGGGAAGGATCCCGATGCCAAACCGGCTGCTCCCGCGGCGGCCGCCCCGGCGCCGGCTGCGGAAAACGGCAAGGGTCCGGTGCGGACCACCATCACCTACGACGTCAAGGTCAACGACAACACTCATAAGGTGACGGTCTCGCCGGCCTGAGACGTCGGGTGGATAAAAGCGAAATCGAATCAGATAGGGCGAAACATATGGCAACTATTACAGTGCAGCAGCAAGGCATGCAGGAAAAAATCGAAGAACTGAAAAAACGCACCAAAAAGGTAATGCTCGGCGGCGGCGCGGACAAACTGGAAAAACAGCGCCAGGCAGGCAAGTTGACGGCGCGGGAGAGAATCGATGCGTTGATCGATCCGGAGAGTTTCGATGAGACCGGACTGTTTGCCGAGCATCGTTCGGTTCTTTTCGGAATGCAGGGTAAGGATATGCCGGCGGACGGCGTGGTCACCGGCGCGGCTTCGGTCAACGGCCGCCTGGTGCACCTGGCCAGCCAGGACTTCACGGTGGCCGGTGGCTCGGCGGGAGAGGTCCACTCCATCAAAGTCGCCGAGATCATGATGCAGTCTTTAAAGACCGGAACTCCCTTCGTCTTCATGAACGATTCGGGCGGCGCGCGCGTGCAGGAGGGCATCGATTCGCTCTCGGGCTACGGGAAAGTCTTCTACACCAACGTCATGCTCTCCGGCGTGGTGCCCCAGATCTCGCTGATCCTGGGACCGTGCGCGGGTGGCGCGGCTTACAGTCCGGCGCTGACGGATTTCATCATTCAAGCGCGCGGGGCGCAGATGTTCATTACCGGCCCGCAAGTCATCAAGGGCGTGACGGGAGAGAACGTTAGCGCTGAAGAACTGGGCGGCGCCGAATCCCACATGGTGAATTCGGGCGTGATCCATTTCATCGCGGAGAACGATGTGCACGCGGTTCAACTCTGCCAGAAGCTGCTGAGTTTCCTGCCCAGCAACAACCTGGAAGATCCGCCGCGGGTGGAAGGCGACCACAATGTGGATCCGAACCCGGCGCTCGAGGACGTGGCGCCGGTGGAGATGAAGAAGAGCTACGACGTGCGCGCCGTTATCACCAAGGTGGTTGATTTCGCGGACTTCTTCGAAGTGCAGTCCGGCTATGCGACCAATATTGTGGTGGGCTTCGCCAGAATCAACGGGCGCACCGTAGGCATCATCGCCAACCAGCCCTGCTCGCAGGCCGGCGTGCTCGATATCAACTGTTCGAATAAGGCGGCGCGCTTCATTCGCTTCTGCAACGCTTTCAATATTTCGCTGTTGACCTTTGTGGATGTGCCTGGGTTCCTGCCCGGGGTGCAGCAGGAATACGGCGGCATCATCCGCCATGGCGCCAAAATGCTGTTCGCTTATTCGGCCGCTACGGTTCCGAAAGTCACCGTGATCCTGCGCAAGTGCTATGGCGGCGCGTATCTTGCCATGTGCGGCAAGGATCTGGGCGCCGATCGTGTCTTCGCCTGGCCTACGGCCGAAGTGGCTGTTATGGGCGCCGAAGGCGCGGCCGAGATCGTGTTCCGCAAGGAAATTCAGGAAGCCGAAGACAAGCCGGCCAAGCGCAAGGAACTGATCGAGCGGTATCGGGAGGCCTTTTCGAATCCCTATGTCGCCGCCGGCCGCCGACTGGTGGACGCCGTGATCGAGCCCTCGCTCACCCGCCGTCATGTGGCCCAGGCGCTGGAATACCTGCATACAAAACGCGAACTCCGTCCGGCCAAGAAGCACGGACTGATGCCGCTGTAAAAGGAGAATCAATATGGTAGAAACGATTCCCCAGGAACTCTTAAGCGTAATCGAAGACCTTCGCCGCCAGGTGGCGACGCTTTCGGCGCGCGTCGGGGGCATGGAACAGCCCGCGCCCGTTCCGCCGCCCGTAGCAGCGGAGCCCATGGCGCCTCGGCCGGAAACACAGGCAGGCATATCGGAAGAAGATCTTCTGGCGATCTCCGGGGCGCTGGCAGCGTACCTGGGCGTTCGGGTTCACATTCGGCAGATCCGGTTGATCAGCTCTCACGCATGGGCCCAGCAAGGGCGCGCGACGATTCAAGCTTCTCACCGGCTGCACAGTTAGGATACCGCCGTGAAACTAAATATTACGATCGATAAGAAAACGTACGAAGTAGAAGTGGAAGCGTCGGAGCGCGAGACTCCGGCGGCGGCGCCCGTGCGCGGTCCTGTGATGGAATCTTCGCCTGTGCGCGTCCCGGCGGCGGCCCCCCTGAAGCCGGTGGACGCCACACCCGTCAATGAAGCCAAGGTCTGCCGCAGTCCCGTCACCGGCATCGTGGTTCGCGTGGCCACACAGGTGGGCCAGACCCTGCAAGTGGGTGATGTGCTGCTGATGCTCGAAGCCATGAAGATGGAGACGAGCGTCACCTCTCCCGTCGCCGGCAAGGTGGCGGCCATCAAAGTAGCCCATGGCGAAACCGTGCAGAATGGGCAGGTTGTGGTGGAGTTTGAGTGATGAATCCAGAATTGAAACAAATCCCGGGATTTCTGTTTTTTGACCATGTCGCCATCTCGGTGAAGCCGGGCGAACTGGAAGCGCACGTATCGGCGTACCGCACGCTCGGCTTTCAGGAAGTGCATCGGGAAGACGTGCTGGGCGGCGACCAGGTGCGTGAAGTGCTGCTGCAGGTGGGCGAGGGCCCGAACCTGGTGCAGTTGCTGGAACCGCTGGGGCCGGAATCGCCGGTCTCGAAGCAGATTGAGAAGAACGGCGGCCGCTGCGGTCTGGCGCACGTCGCGCTGCGCGTGGCCGATATCGGGAAGGCTTACGATTACATGAAGCAGAACGGCTTCAAGCTGATCGATGCGGCGCCCCGCAAGGGTTCGCGCGGCACCACGGTATTCTTCGTCCATCCCAAGACCACCGAGACTGCGGCGTTCGGCTATCTGCTCGAAGTGGTGCAGGAGGGCAGCCATGCCTGAGGAGGACACGGGCGTCGAGATCCTGAACCTCAGCCAGGACTTTCCGCCGGTTCCCACGGCGGACTGGGAAGCCGCCATACAGAAGGACCTGAAGGGCGCAGATTACGAGAAAAAGCTGGTATGGCGCACTGATGAGGGCATTCCGGTGCGTCCTTATTACCGGCGTGAGAACCTTGCGGGACTGGGAGACGAACTGCAGGCTGCGCGTGGCGGCGGCAACGGTTGGGAGACGCGGCAGGAGGGAGATTTTCCTGCCGCCGCCATTCGCGCCGATCGTCTGCACGATTCGGGCGCGCATGCGGCCCAGGAGCTGGGCTATGCGCTAGCCGAGGGTGTGGAGCGGCTCGCGGCGGACCTCACTACCCCGCAAATGGAGTTCGTCTACGCCGTCGGCTCCAACTATTTCTTCGAAATCGCCAAGCTGCGCGCTGCGCGGATGTTATGGGCGCAGGCCGTCGCCGCGTTCGGGCTCGATTCCTGCGGCGCGCGCATCTACGTGCGCACGTCGCGGCTCAACAAGAGCATCTACGACCGCTACACGAACTTACTGCGCGTGACCACGGAAGCTATGTCCGGCGTGATTGGAGGCTGCGATGCCTTGACCGTTGAGCCGTTTGGCTTCTCGCCGCAACTTGCACTCGGCGTACAGCGCGTACTGCGCGAAGAAGCGCATCTGGACGCCGTGGCCGATCCCGCCGGCGGGTCCTATTACATCGAGGCGCTGACCGATGCGCTGGCGCGTAACGCGTGGAAGTTGTTCCAAGCCGTCGAGGCGGAAGGCGGCTATGCCAAGGCGGTGGCAGCCGGCGCTATCGGGAAGGCAATCGGGGAAACCCGGGCGGCCCGGCAGAAGGCCGTCTCCTCGCGCCGCCGCACCCTGGTGGGCGTCAACAATTATCCCAACCTGAATGAGAAGACGTCCGAGTGCGAAGCGCCGCCGGGTTTGCGCCTGGCCGAGCTGTTCGAAAAAATCCGCGCCCGCACCGCACGGCACGCAGTTCTCACCGGCCGATATCCCAAGGTGCTTTTACTGAAGCGCGGCGATCTCAAAATGCGCATGGCGCGCGCCAACTTCTCGATCAACTTTCTCGGTTGCGCGGGATTCGACATCGTGGAGGCCGAGGAAATCGCCGGCGCTGCCGCCGATCTCATTGTGCTGTGCAGTTCCGATCCGGAATACCTTGCCCTGGCCCACGAAGTCTGCGCTCAGGTTTCCGTGCCGGTGCTGGTCGCGGGCAATCCAAAGGATCAGATCGATGCGTTGAAGGCGGCCGGCATTGAGGGATTCATTCACATCGGCAGCGACGCGGTAGAGACACTCACCGAATGGCAAACCCGGATGGGGATGAAGGAATAACCAATGAAACCGGATTTCTCAAAGATCGATTATGACCCGCGGGTGACGCCCGCGGCGCCGGGTGACAACGACGCGCCCGTGTGGATGACCTCGGAGCGCATCCCGGTGAAGGCCAGCTATACCGCCGACGATCTGTACGCGATGGAGCACCTGGACTACGCCGCGGGCGTGGCGCCCTTTCTGCGTGGACCGTACTCCACCATGTACGCCATGCAACCCTGGACCATCCGCCAATACGCCGGGTTCTCCACCGCCGAAGAGTCGAACGCGTTCTATCGCCGGAATCTTGCCGCCGGCCAGAAGGGCCTCTCGGTCGCCTTCGATCTGGCTACGCACCGCGGCTACGATTCCGATAACGAGCGCGTGGTCGGCGACGTAGGCAAGGCCGGGGTGGCGATCGATTCCGTCGAAGACATGAAGATTCTCTTCGACCAGATCCCGCTCGACCAGATGTCCGTTTCCATGACCATGAACGGGGCGGTGCTGCCGATCATGGCGTTCTACATTGTAGCTGGGGAAGAGCAGGGTGTCGCGCCCGCCAAACTCAGCGGCACCATTCAGAACGACATTCTGAAAGAGTTCATGGTGCGCAACACCTACATCTATCCGCCGTTGCCCTCCATGCGCCTGATTGGCGATATTTTCCGCTACTCGTCGGCGAATATGCCGAAGTTCAACTGCATTTCGATCAGCGGTTACCACATGCAGGAGGCGGGCGCCACCGCCGATATCGAACTGGGCTACACGCTGGCCGACGGTCTGGAATACATCCGCACAGGCATCGCCGCCGGTTTGGATATCGATAGTTTCGCGCCGCGGCTCAGCTTCTTCTGGGGCATCGGCATGAACCATTTCATGGAGATCGCCAAACTGCGCGCGGCGCGCGTGTTGTGGGCCAAGATCATTAAGAGCTTTCACCCGAAGAATCCCAAGTCGATGGCGCTCCGCACGCATTCGCAGACTTCCGGCTGGAGTCTCACGGCACAAGACGTATTTAATAATGTGCCGCGGACGTGCGTGGAAGCCCTGGCCGCCGTCCTGGGGCACACGCAGTCGCTGCATACGAATGCGCTCGATGAAGCCATCGCGCTGCCCAGCGATTTTTCGGCGCGCATCGCCCGCAACACCCAGATCTACCTGCAGGAAGAGACAGGCATCACGAAGGTGGTGGATCCATGGGCCGGCAGCTACTATGTGGAGAGCCTGACGCATGAGCTGATGCACAAGGCCTGGCATCATATTCAGGAGATCGAAGCGCTCGGCGGGATGGCGAAGGCCATAGAAACCGGTATTCCGAAGATGCGCATTGAAGAGGCCGCGGCGCGGCGGCAGGCGCAGATCGATTCCGGGCGCGAGACCATCGTCGGCGTCAATAAGTATCGGCTGGCGGAAGAGGCGCGGCTCGACGTGCGCGAGGTGGATAACTGTGCTGTGCGCGATTCGCAACTGCGGCGGCTCGCCGAAATCCGCCGTACCCGGAATCAGGTCGCCGTGGACGAAGCGCTCGCTGCGCTTACGCATGCCGCCAAAACATCCACTGCCAACCTGCTGGACCTGGCCATCAACGCCGCGCGGGTTCGGGCCACGTTGGGCGAGATTTCTTCCGCGCTCGAAGGAGTTTTCGGACGCTATCAGGCGGTCAGCCGCACTATCTCCGGTGTCTATTCGTCGGAAAGTGAAGGCGACCCCGAGTTTCAGAAGGCGCGCACGCTGGCCGCGGAGTTTGCTACGGAAGAAGGGCGGCGGCCGCGGATCCTGGTGGCTAAGATGGGCCAGGACGGTCACGATCGCGGGGCCAAAGTCATCGCCACCGCTTTCGCCGATCTGGGCTTCGATGTCGATGTGGGGCCTCTGTTTCAAACTCCTCGGGAGGCTGCCCGTATGGCCGTGGAAAACGACGTGCACGTGCTTGGCATTTCCAGCCTCGCCGGCGGGCACAAGACGCTGGTTCCCAATGTGATCGCGGAATTGAAGCAACTCGGCCGTGAGGATATTCTGGTCTTCGTCGGCGGCGTGATTCCGCCCCAGGATTACGATTATCTGTATCAGGCCGGCGTCGTCGGCGTGTTCGGGCCGGGTACGGTCATCCCGAACTGCGCACAGAAGATCCTGGCCGCGCTCAAGAGCAGTATCCGTGCGGTGTAGGTTACTTTCCTTTTTGGGTTGGACCTCCTGGTCGGCATCCAGCCGCCCTGTCGGCTTCTGCAAACGACTACTGACGATCGGGGTGACGGGGCGGTCAGGAAATCTTCGCGGTCTGAGAAGAGATCAGGCTCAGGCTCTAGCGTGCGGAGAGAAGGATTGGCCACAAATAAACACAGATGAACACAGATCAAAAACAAAGACTTTATCTGTGTTCATCCGTGTGCATCCGTGGCTGAAATTGGTTTTCAGGAGCTTGCTATTAGCGCGAGACTGCCATGACGCATAGGGGCCGGATACCTTTGGAACGCTATCTCGAGGGGATCCTGCGCGGAGACCGGGTCACCCTCGCGCGCGCCATCACCTTAATTGAAAGCGAACGTCCGGCGGATGCGGAACTGGCGGCCCGGCTGCTGGATTCCATCCTGCCGCATACGGGCAAGTCGCGGCGCGTCGGCATCACCGGCGTCCCCGGGGCGGGGAAGAGCACCTTCATCGACGCGCTCGGGATGCACCTGATTCGGGAGTATGCGGAGAGAATCGCGGTGTTGAGCATCGACCCTTCCAGTCCGATTTCGGGCGGCAGCATCCTCGGCGATAAGACACGTATGGAGCGTCTGTGCGTGGAGGAGCGTGCCTTCATCCGGCCGTCGCCCGCGCGTGGCCATCTGGGGGGTGTGGCCCGGCGCACGCGCGAAACTATCCTGCTCTGCGAGGCAGCGGGCTTTGAGAATATTCTGATTGAAACTGTCGGCGTTGGCCAGTCCGAAACGGCCGTCCGCTCAATGGCGGATTTCTTTCTGCTGCTGATGCTGGCCGGGGCCGGGGATGAGTTGCAGGGGATGAAGCGCGGCATCATCGAGATGATCGACGGCCTGGCCATTAACAAGGCTGATGGCGACAATCTGCCAAAGGCCGAGCGCGCGCGGGTTGAGTACGCGGGGGCCCTGCACCTTTTTCCGGCATCCGCTGATGGCTGGACGCCGCGGGTGCTCACGTGTTCCGCGCTCGGCGGGCAGGGCATTGCGGAAATCTGGCAGATCGTGCTGGAGCATCGCCGGCAACTGGAACAGAACGGACATATGGCGCGGCGCCGCAGCCGTCAGGCTTCCCAATGGATGAACGAGTTGATTACTGTCGGACTGGAAGAATCTTTCCACCGCGACCACGCCGTAGCCGCGCGCCTGCCCGCATTGCAGGCGGCGGTAGATGCAGGCCAGGTGACGCCCCTCGCCGCCAGTCGCGAGTTGCTGGCGCTTTTCGATTCCAAAGAACGGTTGTGATCTTATGATTGCCTCATTTCCTGTTTTATCGGCGGCTGAAGCCGCGGCCATGATTCACCATGGAGAGACGGTCGGTTTCAGCGGCTTCACTCCGGCGGGCGCTCCCAAAGCGATTCCGCTGGCATTGGCGGACTGCGCCAATGCGCAGCACCAGGCCGGCCGCGAATTCCAGATCGGCGTATTGACCGGCGCCTCCACCGGCCCTTCTCTGGATGGCGCCCTTGCCAAGGCCAGCGCCATCAGTTTTCGAACTCCATATCAGACCAACGACGATCTGCGCGACCGCATCAACCAGGGCAAGACCGCCTTCTGCGATATGCATCTTTCGTTGATGCCGCAGGTGACGCGGTACGGTTTCCTGGGCCATGTGGATTGGGCCGTGGTGGAGGCCTGCGACGTAACCGCGGGCGGCGGGATCGTGCTCACCTCGGCGGTTGGAACCGCGCCCACGTTCTGTAATCAGGCGGATAAAATTCTGATTGAGTTGAACCGCCGCAGTCCGCCTACGCTGCTGGGCATCCACGATATTTACGAGCCCGCCGATCCGCCCAACCGCCGTCAAATCCCCATCTACTCTCCAAGCGACCGCATCGGCTCGCCCATCATCGCCGTTCCCCCTTCCAAGATCGTGGGCCTTGTGGAAACCAACCTCGAGGATGAAGCCCGCGGTTTCAGCGCAGTCAGCCCGATCACACGACAGATTGGCGCCAATGTGGCCGAATTTCTGGCGGGCCAACTTGCCTCGGGCCGCCTGCCCCACGGCTTCCTGCCGATTCAGTCCGGTGTCGGCGACATTGCGAACTCCGTGCTGGCGGCGCTCGGCAGCCATCCCGATATCCCGGCCTTCCAGATGTACACCGAAGTGATTCAGGATGCCGTGATCGAACTGATTGAGCGGGAGCGCGTGACTTTCGCCAGCAGTTGCTCCCTCACGGTCACGAACCAGGTTTTGAAAAAGGTCTACGACAACCTGGATTGGTTCCGCTCGCGTATTGTGTTGCGGCCGCAGGAGATCAGCAACAATCCCGAGGTCATCCGGCGGTTGGGCATCATTTCCATCAACACCGCGATCGAGGTGGATATCTTCGGCAACGTCAACAGCACTCACGTGATGGGCCGCAAGCTCATGAATGGCATCGGCGGCAGCGGGGACTTTACGCGCAACGCCTATCTTTCGACGTTCACCTGCCCGTCCACGGCCAAGGGCGGTAGGATCACGACCATCGTGCCGCTGGTCACGCACGTGGACCACAGCGAGCATTCGGTGCAGATCATCGCCACGGAGCAGGGTGTCGCGGACCTGCGCGGCAAGTCGCCTTACCAGCGCGCCATCGAGATCATTAACAACTGCGCGCATCCGGAATTCCGGGACTTACTCATGAGTTACTTGACGATCGTGGAAGGCGGGTACACGCCGCATACGCTGTCGGCCGCGTTCCGCATGCACGAGCAGTTTCAGCAGACCGGGGATATGCGCGGTGTGACTTGGGACGACCGGGTGCTGGCTCGATCCTAGCCAGGCTGCTTTTGCACGCCGCCGTCGGCCGTAGAGAAGATCCGGAGTCGGGCTGAAGCCCACCGCAGGCTAAAGCCTACCCACAAAGTTAGTGACGGCGCCAGGCCACCGGGGTCACATCGCCTGATGAGTTCGAGAGCCGGCGGTATGCGAGCACTACCTCAAAAGACGGAATATGGCCGTTCACCGCGATCTTCTCGTAAAAAGGCGCCCAAAGGGTTTCCGTCATCAGAAAGCGGATGGCCGATTCGGTTCCCGGCACATCGGCTCCCGACACAATCATTACCTTGCCCGATTGCGCGGGGTTCGGAAACAGGGCGACCGTCGCAAATCCCTGGGTGGGGTTCACCTTTTTTGGGTCGCCTAAGTAATATCTCTCTGGTTCGCCACGCTCCGGATGCAGGTTCGCAATCGATATCGCCTTGCTGGCGGGATCGATATCCATCACAAAGTTGATCGACTGCTGAAATACCTCGACCCAGGGGTTTGACAGCCCATAACCTATCAGAATGCTATTGGAACTGTTCAGATCGCGAATCCGGAAATCTCGCGCAACCACGATGTTCAACATTGCCGGATCGCTCATGCCCAGGGCGGTAATACGGCGGACGAGTTCGAGATCCGAAAGCGTCGTCAGTTGGGCGGACGTCACTCCCTGCACAAACGACTTATACTGAGGTTCGGCATCCATCGATTCCAGTCGGCTCAAAAAGAGGCGATCGCCTAAATCCGGGAAATGAATGCGGCGGCCGGTCGCATTCGACAGCATCACGATACCCGGATCGGAGAGCACAACCTGGGTAGTTTTGCCCGGTGTGAGAACCTGGGACCACAGGTTGGCCACCGAGGACGATTGCCGCATGCTCTTGTTTTGCCATGGCGCGCCCTGGGACCATTCGACAGCCATGATCGCGACGAGCACGAGCAAAACCGCACAAATTACAGCCAGAACCAGTGCCGGTCGTCCAATCTGTTTTGCCGCGGGCCGGATGGGTGTTGCCGGCACACTGATCAGGGCCGGCGCAATAGAATCGGCTGCCCTGGGCTGCCATAGCGCCAGATATCTACCCCTGGGAATTGTCAGGATCAAGTCGTCCCGGGCGCCCTCGGCTTCGTAGTAGCGCTCCAGTTTCTTACGAAGCTGGGCAATTTGCACCCGGACGATGGTGTCATGACTTGTGTCGTAATCAGGCCCTCGACCGTACACCTCGTGGCCGATGTCTTGTTCGCGGACCGGCCGGGCAGGAGCGACGGATGCCTGCTTCAACAGGTATGTGAGCAATTCTCTCAGCCTGCCGGAACGACGCAACCCCTCGCTATCCAGGATACGCCGCGCCGCCTGGTCGATATAGGCGTGCGATCCCTCCGGCAGAAGTTCCGACGGTGAACTCTGGCCTCCCACTTTCTCCATCTGTGTCTCAATTGTACACCGTTGGTGGCGCCAAGAAAGGCGATGCGCCACCCGGCGGCCCCGGGCCACCATCCCCGCGACGCGGGATCAGGGCATTGTGTAAGCACTTGAAGAATAAAGATTATTAACGTTAACGCAACGGAGAAGTAGCGAGAATTGTCTTGCTTTCATCACCCTCCTGGGAGGATGCTACTGGAAGTCTCGGCAAAGAATTCAGGAGTGTTCCATGATGAACAGAATCACGCTAACGGCATTTGCGTTCATGTTTGCGACAGCCCCCGTAATGGTTTTCGCGCAAGGGGTGACGGGGAACATTGCGGGCAACGTGAGCGACGCTTCGGGCGGCCGGCTCGCGCAAACCATGGTTCGGGCAGTGAACGAACTGACGGGTGAAAAACGGGAGAAAACAACCGATGCGACCGGCGAGTATCTTTTTCCCAACCTGCCCATCGGGCGGTATAGTGTCGAAGCGGAATTGGCGGGATTCCGGAAATTCACGCAGCAGGGCATCCAGCTGAATGTGAATCAGAATGCGCGCGTGGATATCCGGCTGGAAGTCGGGGCCATCAACCAGGAGGTCAAGGTAACGGGCGGAGCGCCGCTGGTGGATACCCGGGAAGTGCAGCTGGGTGGCGTGATCGAGACACGGCGGGTGAACGACCTGCCGCTGAACGGGCGCAACGTGTATCAACTGGTGACCACACTGCCGGGCGTGACGAATGCCAGGATCGCCGCCGGACCCGACGACACAGGGAATTATCTCAATGTGAACGGAAGCCGCAGCCGGCAAAGCACCTTCTTTCTGGACGGCAACATGAATAACAGCCACTTCCGGAACAGCGGCAATGAGGCACCAAATCCGGACGCAGTGGAAGAGTTCCGGCTGATCACCAGCAACTTCAACGCGGAATTTGGACGCTCGTCCGGCGCCGTAGTCAACGTGATCACCCGATCCGGCACCAACCAGTTTCACGGCTCGGCTTTCGAGTTCCTCCGCAACAACCATCTCAATGCGCGCAACTTCTTTCAGCCGACGGTGCAGCCGCTGCACCAGAACCAGTTCGGCGGCAGCTTTGGCGGTCCGATCAGGCACGACAGGCTCTTCTTCTTCGGCTCCATCCAAGGTCTCCGCTCCAGAAGCAGCGCCTTCCAAAACAGCGCCCTCACTCCTACCGCAGCGGAACGGCTGGGCGATTTCTCGGCTGCTCCGGCCAGCCAAAGACCCAAAGATCCACTTACCGGCCAACTTTTTGCCGGTGGAATCATACCTGGGAACCGGCTGGATCCGGTGGCTTCTAAGATCCTGTCGCAGATGGTCCCGCTGCCTAACACAGCCGACGGCCGGTTCGAAACCTTCCAGCCCAGTTGGAATAATGGCAATCAAGGCCTGGTCAAATTGGATTATCAGGCTACCGCTTCGAACCGCTTGAACGGTAGTTGGTTCATCGACCGCATGACTTCACTGGGACCATTCGCCGGCGTGTCACAAATTCCGAACTATAGCCCTATCAACGAGAACGTTTATCAGCAGAACTACGTGCTGAACGACAGCTGGATTTTGAATCCCTCCATGTTGAACGAGGGGCGTTTCGGCTACACCATCCGGCAGAGGATCAACTCGGGACCGATTCGCACAAGCTGGTCCGACTTCGGCAGCAACGTAACCTACGGCGCGCTGCCGCCCCGGCCGCCGCAGATGTTCATCAACGGGCGCTGGACTATGGGCACGTTTGACGAAACCGACCGCCCGGAACAGACTTTTTCGTGGTCGGATACGTTCTCATGGACTCGCAGCCGGCACGCCATCAAGCTGGGCACCTGGCTTGCCTACAACCGGTATGAAGAATACTCCAACTGGCTCGGATCCGGACAGATCCGCTTCACCGGCGCATTCACAGGGAACACGCTAGCCGACTACGAACTAGGACAGGCGGCATCGTTCCGCCAGAACAATGGCAACAACCGCGACTTCCGCAGCAAGAACTGGGACACTTTCGTGCAGGACGACTGGAAGGTGAGTTCGCGCATCGTGCTGAATCTCGGATTGCGCTACGAACTCAATACTCCCTGGGTCAGCACGGCCGACGCCTTCCAGACATTCGCCTACGGAGCGCATTCGCAAAGGTTCCCGAAGGCTCCTGTGGGGATGCTGTTCGCCGGCGATCCGGGCATCCCGCGCGGCGTCTGGAAGACCGACTACAACAATTTCGCGCCGCGATTGGGAGTTGCGATCGATCCTTTCGGGAACGGCAAAACGGCTATTCGCGCCGGATACGGCATCTTCTATGCGATCGGCTTTACGAACATGGCGATGGACATGCAAGGTCAGCCATTCCTGGTTGACGTGACGGTCTTCGGAACGCCGAATCTGGTCAATCCGTATGCGAATGTTCCGGGCGGCAGTCCGTTCCCTTATAAGCTCGATGCCCAGAATCCGATTTTCGCGCTGCCGATCACCGCGAGCTACCAGTCGCCCAACATCTCCACTCCCTACGTGCAGCACTACAGCTTCACCATCGAGCAGCAGTTTTTGAAAGACATCGGTGTCACGGTGGGGTATGTCGGAAACACGTCGCGGAAATTGATGCTGCAGAGCGATGCCAACTCGCCGGTGTTCATCCCGGGCCAGTCCACCGCCGGCAACATCAACGCCCGCCGGCCGTATCTGCCCGGCACCTACGCGCAGATCTCGTTTGCCGAGACGGCTTCAAACGCCCACTACGATTCGCTTCAGACTACGATCAACAAGCGGTTCTCGCACGGGTTCACAATGCTGGCCAATTACACGTTGAGCAAGAACATCGACGAGATCTCCGAAGACAAGCTCAACACCGCCGTCACCATGGTGGACTCGCATAATCGCAGCCTGGAGCATGGCCCCGCGAGTCTGGACACCCGGCACGTTTTTAATTTGTCCTATGTATGGGACCTGCCGCAAGTCAAAGCTCACGGCTGGTTGGGAAAACAGATCCTGAGCGGATGGCAGTTGAACGGCCTGGTGCGCCTGCAGAGCGGCAATCCTTTCGACATGCTGGCCGGCTCGGATGTCAATCTCGACGGCAACGCCAACGATCGTCCGAACCTGGTGGGGAATCCTTATCTCGACAGTTCGCGCCCGCGCAGTCAGGTGATTGCCCAGTACTACAATCCGAAGGCATTCCAAATTCCGACGGCCGGCTCTGATGGCACGGCCGGCCGAAACCTGATCTATGGTCCGGGATCGTTTAACTGGGACGCCTCAATTTTCAAGAATTTCTCGATCACTGAACGGCACAGACTGCAGTTTCGCGGGGAGTTCTTCAACTTCACGAACCACACCAATCTGGGCCAGCCGAACAATACGATCACAAGTCCCAACGCCGGCCGTATTCTCACCGCCGGGCAGGCGCGCATTGTGCAGTTCGGCGCGAAGTATGTCTTCTGACAAGCGGCTCGGGTCCCATAATGATGAACCGAAGACAACTCATACATTCCGGTGCGGCGCTGGCTGCGGCATCCGGCGCCCAGACGCGAGCTGAAAAGACCCGGACGGGAGTAAACGATCGGATCGGCGTCGCGGTGGTCGGCTGCGGTGGCATGGGCAGCATGGATCTGAAAGACTTCCAGAGCTTCCCGGAGGTGGAGATCGTGGCGCTCTGCGACGTTGATCAGCGCCAACTTGCAAAGGCGCAGCGCCTGGTCACCGGCAAGCCGCCGCGCACGGAGCGCGACTTCCGCAAGGTTCTGGCTTCGCGCGACGTGGATGTGGTGGTGATCGCGACGCCGGACCATTGGCATGCGCTGTTATGCGTGGATGCCTGTGCGGCGGGCAAAGACGTATATGTCGAGAAGCCGATCGCCACGTCGCCCCGCGAGGCCCGCCTCATGGTGGAAGCCGCCCGCAAGCACGACCGCGTGGTGCAGGTGGGCATCCAGCAGAGGTCGGGCAGCCATTTCCAGCGGGCAGTGGAGTTGGTGAAGACCGGCGCAATCGGCAAGGTGGTTTACGCGGAGGCGTGGAACCACGGCCGCGGTCCTGACAAGGGTATCGGCAAGGTGGAGGCTGCTGCGCCGCCCGCCGGCTTGGATTGGGATATGTGGCTGGGGCCGGCGCCCGCCGTGCCCTACAGGAAGAACATCCACCCCGGCGCCTGGCGGCTTTTCTACGATTACGGCGGCGGCAATCTGGCGGACTGGGGCGTCCACCTGCTCGACATTATTCAGTGGGCTATCCAGGCCGACACCCCGCTCAGCGTCCAAGCCACCGGCGGCAAATACTGGACCGACGATGACCGGACAACACCGGACACCCTCAACGCGATCTATGAATATCCCGGCGTAATGGTCAACTATACGCACATGAACCATTGCAATTACGGCCGCAGCGGAAAGTTCTACGGCATTCTATTCCACGGCAGCGATGCAGCCCTGCTGCTGGATCGCAGCGGGTACGAAATTCTGCCGGTCACCACCAAACACATCGATCCGGCTGGCGAGAACTACCGCGGCGCATTCGACGACATGGTCGGGACCGGGACATACTTCACGGGTGCGCGGGCGCCGGAAACCGGTTCCACATCCTTGCAGCACGTACCTCATATTGCCAATTTCCTCACGTGCGTGCGGTCACGCAAGCGCCCGGCCGGCGATATCGAAATCGGTTTCCACGCCACCTTGCCATGCCTGCTGGGCAATATTTCCTACCGCGTGCAGCACAAGGTGGTTTGGGACGCCAAATCGGAACGCATCACGAACTACGAACCCGCGAACGCGCTGCTCACGCGGCATTACCGCTCCCCGTGGCGGATGGCCGGACTCGAAACGTGATGGTACGGTGGTGACGGTCCCGACATAGGTTACTTGATGAACACGATCTTCAGGTTGGTGTTCCCCCTTGACCACGTCCTGAAGTCCTCCGCCCGGCATTCACCGCCCTGAATTTTGATGCCTTGCTAAGATGGCACGATCCGGTTCGTGGTCAGCCCGCCTGTGCACCTGCATTCACGCACTGAATCGGCGTAACTTCCACAACGGCGCCCGTCACGTCGTCTCGAATCGCCTGCCGATACAATTAGCGATTCAGTTGGCGTAGAATAAAAGCCCATGAAACGAATCTCCATCCTCTCGTGGTTTGCGGGCTTGCTCGCGATTGCCTATGTGCTCAGTGCGAATGTCAACACCCCAGTCAGCGGGCAAGGCAAGATGAAGTTTAAGGTGCTCTACAAATCCGATCACCTGCCCCCGGAAGCACAAAAAGTCCTCAAGGGCGCTCACGGCGGATTCTCCGTGGATCTGCGGAAGGGCAAGGGGGAGACATACTTCGCGCTGAAGGGCGCCGGCATCATCCAGATCGGCGCTGATCTGAAGTCCACCCGCATGGTCGATACACCGGAGGAGGTCAGGAACACCAATCTCCACAACACCACGGTCTGGCATGCCGCAGACGGGGCAACCCACCTGCTGTTTCCGGCAAATGAGGCCAACAAGGTTTTTGTGACGGGACTGGACGGCAAGCTCGAAGCGGTCTTGACTACGCCCGAAGAGAGCGCCGATCTGGGAAATCCCGCGCCGAACGATTATTTCAAGGCGAAGGGAAAATTCGTGCCCACTGATGTGGAACAGTTGGATGGTAAGCTCTACATCACCACGGGCTATTCGAAACTGGACTACGTTCTAACCGCCCGAATTCTCAAGACCAGCCCGGTCGAACTGGCCTGGAACAATCTGTCATTTGGCGGCAAAGGTAAGGAGCCTGGTCAATTCGATACCGGCCACGGGATCACTGTGCCTCCGAAGATGAAACGCCTTGACATTGCCGATCGCACGAACGGAGAAATCGATCGGTTCACTCCGGATGGCAAGTACCTGTCCACCCTCAAGATGCCGAAAGACTCCTTCCCCTGCGACACGTACTATCTGGGGAAATACGCGGCCGTGGCTTCGCTGAACAATCCTGACAAGACGAAGGGGGCTGCAATCTACATCCTGCAAAACGACCAGGTGATCTCCACTATCCTGCCGAAGGAGGAACTCGGCCTCACGAACTTCATGCACATCCACAATGCGGTGCTCCGCCAGATCGGCAAAAAGTACTATGTGATCGCCCAAGCCTGGAACCCTGGCGATTTCGCAATTCTGGAGCAGGTCCAGTAGCTTCCGGCTTTGGGTCCCTAGGCCGTGAGGACCATGTCAGCCTCGCGATAACCTTCAGCACTCAGCAAACGCAAGCGTGCGGATTCCATTTGACGTGGTGAGCATTCCGCTCCGATGCCTGTCACTTTTCGGGCACTAGCGGAATCGTGCCCCACTTGCCATAATCGCGCCCAAACGGAATCGCACGCAGACAACGGAATGTCAACCAATTCATATTTCGCGTTACCTCTCTATTGATGCGTGAAATGAATCCGGATCCGCCCGCATTGGCTGCCGGCGCCCATACGCCAGCGACCGCCACAGCCACTCGAAGGGCCCAAAGCGGAACCGTCGGAGCCAGAAGCGGCTCAGTTGTATTTGTGCGATGTAAAGCGCCAGACCGATCCCTGCCGCGCCAGCCGATCCAATCCGCCCGAATAGGCCGAAACCGTACCCGTAAAAGACGAAACCGAGCACGATCGACTGGAGCAGATAGTTCGTCAGCGCCATCTGACCAAGGGCCGCAAGGCCGGGCAGCAGAAAAGTGCGCCGCGGCTTCAACCACAGCAGAAGCCCTGCGACGTAGGCCAGCGCGAGAAGGATGGAAGCGTCCAGATGGATATTCTGCAACGCTGGCCACGGCGCCCTGCCGGATGATGCCGCCCACACGTCATTTGCGGTGATTGCCCCGCCGAGCGCCGCCCCCATAGCCAGAGCCACAATCAACTTTCCACGATGCTGTTTCGGCTCACGGAGGATACCGCTCCGCCATGCCGCCGTGCCCCAGTACATCAAGCCTGTCGTGCGGGGCAAAACCATTATGAGCAGGGGCACAATCAAGGACCAGGATTCGTACCAGCGGAACTTGAGAATCGGGAGGAAGCTCTCATTGCCATAGATCTGACGTGCCCGTGCGATGTCGGCCAGTGCGGCCGGTCCCGAAGGCAGTTTCACTCCGAACGACACGAACTCGGGAAGCACTATCAGGGCCGCCCCGATCAGAAAGAGAATCGGCGAACGCAAGCGAACCAACGGGAGCAGTGCGAGTCCGCAAATTGCGTACAGCATTAAAATGTCGCCATTCCACACCAGGAAAAGATGCGCCGTGCCCAGTACGAAAAGCCAGCCCAGCCTTCTTAACAGGAAGCGTTGGGCTTCGATGCGGCGCGAGGTAGCCCGCTCAAATTGAATCGCGATGCCTACGCCGAACAGAAAAGAAAAGATGGTGAACGATTTGAATTCCAAAACGCCGGCGACGAGAAGTTCGACCAGGCGATCAACTCCCTCTAAACCGGCGAAGTGATTCCGGATGTGCTCCAGCAACGGGACACGGAAGCCCGAAAGAATGTTGACGATCAACACTCCGAAAAGCGCCAGTCCGCGGATAATGTCTATCGACCACAAACGCTCGTTCGAGCTAGCCGGCCGCCAATCGGATTCTGGGTTCACGGTGGATCTTTCGATGCGCTTCTTTGGTCTGGCAACTCAAGACTGTATCTCAATTCTGTATCGAAATGGGTATCGGAATCATATCAGCAGCACCGACCGATCCGAGAGCGATGAAGCGCCTGAAGCCATTGGAGCCCACAGCAAACTCATTCGGATGTCACCCGCCTCGAAATGGACTGCCTGGCCCCGGGTGCTGGATCTCGACAGCGCGATTTCCGCTACTCGAGAATGTGGCTCACACAAGCAGCGACGCGATCCACATCCAACTCCTGCAGACACCACATGCGCTTATTGCAGGCGCCAAAACGGTCGCGGCCGAACCAGCACGGCTCGCACGGCAAGCCCGTGCGCAACGCTGTCACATTCGGCGGGAATCGGCCGAGCGTCCCGTCGGGCGTGGGACCGAACAGAACGATCGTGGGCGTGCCGCACGCGCCGGCGACGTGCGCGAGTCCACTGTCGTTCGCGACCACGGCTCCGGCCGAGGCCATCAGCTCCGCTGTTTGCCGCAGGCTCAACTCCCCCACGAGGCTGCGCACGTGCGGAGGAAAGCCGAGCGGCCGACCGTCGTGCGAGTGCAGATCGTCTGCCGTCCCTACGATCACGACGTCGTCAAACCGGCCGGCCAGTTCGGCAAAATGCGGCCACCGCTTCAGAGCCATTTCTCCGGTCTTGCATCCCGGCGCAAGCACCACGCTCTGGCGCGTAACCGGGCCGCTCTCGACAGGAGCGACTGGCAGCGCGTACCATGGCCGTGGTGCGTCGCCGTAGCCAAGCCGGCGCGCGAAAGAGAAATAAAACTCCTGCTCGTCGCGATAGAAAGCCTCATCGGCAGGCCGGCCGGCGACATTCGGCAGGCCGAGGTACAGCCGGGCATATCGCGACCAGTAGAACGGAGGCAGCGCGGGCGCCAGGTAGTCATAACTGCGCAGCGCCGGCTCCGCCGGTCCTTCGAAGATATTCCGAACGGCGCACCAACCCGCGAGAAGCCCGGCGACGTCGGGATAGTCCGCGGCGAGCCAGAGATCCGTCTGGAACCCGAGTTCGTTGAGCGCGATCAGTAGAGGAGTGGCCAGGACGATGTTGCCGATCCCCGCCCCGAGGTGCACGAGCACGCTGCCGCGGCCCTGCATATCAGGCCAGCGCGTGCCAGCACCGGTCTTCGGGAAGAACGTAACGCTCATCGAAGAGGTGCCATTCGAGCGGCGTCGCGCACAGCCATGGCCGCGGCTGAAGCATGCCGGAGTTGTCGTGGCGCAGGATGCCATCCGCGTTGCCCTCGCGCCGCTCGGCGAAAAACGCGCCCAGGTCACTCTGGCCGATCAAATTGACCTTGTGAGTCTTGAATAGCTTGTTGCGCATCGCGCCGAAGAAGCGTTCGATGCCGTGGTACTCGCCGACGATGAACCGGACTTTGCGCAGCGTCTCCAGCCTCGCCGATCCCAGACAGGAATGCTCGCAGCCTTCGCAGTCCATTTTCAGAATGTCGATTCCGGTGACGCGTTGTTTCCGCAGAATCGCGGCGACCAGGCGATCGAGAGTGATCGGCCGTACACGCTCGGCGGTGCGCGCATAACCGCCGATCGGCTTTCCGCTGCTGAGGAGCTCGTTATCGCCGGGGACGACAATCGATCCTCCCGCCCAGCCCGGACCGGCATCGGGAGTGCCCTTCAATATCGTGAGCGCCGCCTGTGTTTTCCGCTTAAGAGCACCGAAATCGTCTCGAAAGAGATGTTGCGCGGTCACGGCGCGATAGAATACCCGAACTCCCGGCGTGCCGGAGGTGTTCGCGCGCGCCAACTCGAAGTACTCACGGACCGGCTCGAAAGCATAAACGGCGGCCTCCGGGAAATAAGATTTTGCGAGCAACGAAATGCTGCCCACGTTGGCGCCGACATCCACAATGGTCCGGACCGGCGCCCCACCGGTAGCCTCAATGAACTGCCGGATGGTTGAAAACTTGTAGCAGGCATTGCCTTCCATATCGTCAGCTCGCGGGGGCGTACAGATAGACCTTCCAGTTCATCTTCGAGGGCAGCGGATGCCGCTGGCAGGCCCGTTCCGCGACCCGGTGCAGCGGATCCTGTTTCCAGTTGCAGCGCAAGAACAAATCGTGCCACCAGGCGCGGCTCTCGATCGTGACATGCGCCAGGTCCCTGTCGTCAGCATCCGGCGGCGGAGGCGTATCACCTTCGTAGGAGGGGATGGTCGCCAGGATGCCAATGTTGACAGCCGCGCGTGCCCGCTTCAGAAACCCCGCCGCCTGAGCCTCGGTGAGATGCTCGAAGACTTCGAAAGCCACCAACAGGTCGAATTTGCGCTCCAGACGCACGTCGTCTATGCCGGCGCACTCTATGAAGGGTCGCGCCGCTTCTTCCGCGTGCTCGACTGCCCAACGGCTGGTGTCGAAGCCCCAGCATTCCCTCCCCGCCTCACGCAGCGCACGCACCAGAAATCCCTTGGCGCAGCCTACGTCGAGGATGGACTGCGCCTCCGGAAAACACTCCGCGAGAAATGCCGCGGTTTCCTGGAAGAGGCCGCTGAAGTGATGCCAATGATAACCCTGATCCCAATTGCTCTTGACGCCATGCTCGAAATAATCGGCGTCGTACCATTCCGCTGGAACAGGCACCGGGGGCCGGCTCACGCCTGCGGTTCGCGCCCGCTTGAGCCGTTCCCATTTCTGTGGCTGCGTTCGCCGCAGGAGATCGAACAGACGCTCTCCCGCCAATTGGCCGACCGCCTCCTTGGAATACCGCACGCGCAATTGCGAGGCCCCCGCCCTGGCTTTCTCGCGCGCATGACCGATATTCTCGTAAACGCAGCGCATCGCCCGCGCCGCGTCCGTCAGGTTCGGATCCGCCCAGCGCATCCGCGAGTGGTAGTACGCGTACTGCTGGCGGACCGGGGTCAATTCATAAGAGACCAGATGATGCGCCGCACCGTCCAGATAGTCGAGCGGGCCCGAATAGCCGGTCGCGATCACCGGTGTCCCGCGCGACGCCGCTTCGAACAGCGGATAGCTCCAGCCCTCTCCGCGATGCAGGGAAAGGTAGCAGTCGCCGCGCCGATGCAGCGCTTCAATATCAGCCTCGTCCCACGCCTCGGCACGCGTCTCGATCCGCGCCGCCGATTCGGTCTGCGCCCGCGCCTGTTGCACGGCCTGCGCGGCGGCTGTGGCAGCGCCGGGATTCACTTTCATCACCAGAACGGCGTCTCGTTCGCCCGGGAAGGCCCGTAAGAACGCGAGCATGGTTTCCGCCGGACACTTGCGGTCCTGCCACTCGAAGATGCTGTAGAAAACTACGTCCGACTCGGCAATACCCTGGACCGGAAGGGCCGCGCCGCTCAACGCTGGCCGTTCCGGCAGCACGTGCGGGAGTTTGAAAATCGGCGTGCGCAGGTCGCGCCGAAAGGTGTCCACGTTGAACTCGCACGGAAGCCAGAGGTCGATCACGTGGTTCAGCGCGTTACGCCACTGGGTGGGCATGGTGTCCGTCTCCCAGACGGTCATGCCGATGGCGTTCGGCAGGCGGAAGGCTTCGCGCGCCCAGTACGTCGGGATTCCGTGGAACAGGTGGAAATCCGCGTCGCTGCGCCGCCCGAGCAGGGACTCCATCAGTTCGTCCCGAACCTGTCGTGGCTGGGCGCCCGTGTCCACGACGGAGACGTCGATGCCGGCGGAAAGAAGCGCGCGAATATAGCCGCGCGCCGCATTGCCATAACCGGAGGCGTCGAACACGTTGGCGTAATAGGCGAGCGACAGGCGCTCCATATCTCCTCCTTTCGGGGAAACTGCGGGCACAATCCGTTCGAGCTTTTGGAGAACTTCTTCGGCGCTAAGCGTCTTGAGGCAGGCAAGGTGATGTTCGCAGTCGCGGCGCCCCCATGGACCCTTCCTGCAGTCGGGCTCGCAGGGCAGCTCTTTCGTGATCGGAAACATGTTGCGCGACGGCATGCATTCCCGATCGGGGCTGGTGATCCCGAAGATCCCCAGGGTTGGAACGCCGAGGGCCGCACCCAGGTGCATCATGCCCGAATCGTTCGAGATCAAAGCGCGACATTGCGAGATCAGCGCGGCAGTGTCACGCAGATCGAGTTTGCCGATAAAGTTCCGCGCGTGCGCCGGCCATCGAAACTCGCGCTGAAAGTATGTGCGGCTGTTCTCGAGATCACTGGCCGAGCCGATGACCGCGACCTCCGGCAGGAGTGCCGCGAGTTCGTCGAACCCATGCCATTTCTTCCATGGCCAATCCGGCTTGCATCCGGGATGAATCGCCACCGTGCCCGGCGGCAGATCGAAGCGGCGCGAGGACGGGCACGCGAACGGTTCCGGCATTACTTCCGTCCATCCGATAGCGCGTGCGATCTTCTCGATCGAGCGGCTGTCGCCCTCGGCCAGCCATTCGTTTTGCGCAAATGTCCAGGCGCGTTTTGACTTGACAAGGTCGCGGCAGCGGGCACTCCAATACGTGAACGCGGCAGCGTCATACTGGTGCGCCGCGGTCTGCTGCCGGCTGGTAAAGACGCGCCGGATCTCCGGGGCGCCCTGTAATAAGGTGGCTGTCTCCGGATAATCGGGCTCGACCAAAACATCGACGGTGTAACCCAGCTTGTAGAGCACGCGGATGAGCGGAGTGACGCGGAGAATGTCGCCGATCCCCCGGGAAGCGGCGACGAGCGCCGAGCGTTCGCCGCCAGACTCCGCCAGTAACGCCTGGATCTCCGCAAAGGGCTGCCGGATCCACCACGCGTCTCCCACGCGTTTCGGACTGACGTTGTGCTCGTGGATCGAGCCCACGATGAAGGTAGGGTCGTCGAGGCGCAGCACTTTGCCGCCACTCGCGGACCAGACAAACTGAGAGTCTTCGCCCACCATCACGTCCGGGAACGGATGCGCCGCCCAGAAGCTTTTCCGATAACAAAACGTGTTGCCGCCCACCCACGTCCTCCCGTGCGGCGGGTACGCATAGCGCCAAGCCTCGTTTTTCGAGCGGTGGAGATAGAGCAGTTGATCGCAGCCGCAGAGATCGGCGTCAGACGCCAGCAGCGCTTCGACCTGATACCGGATGCGGCGGGAAGCGGACCAGTCGTCGTCGTCCCAATGCAGGATCACGTCGCCGCGCGCATAGCGGCAGGCGACGTTCCTCTTCTCCCCGATACTCGTTCGCTTATCCAACCGGATATATCGAATATCGTTCCGGTCGCCGGGCAGCAGATCGGCGATACAGTCGTCGCCGTCATCGACGACGATCAGTTCTTTGTCCGGCCAATCCTGCCGCAGGTAGCACTCCAGCGCGCGCGGGAGGAAGGCGCGGCGGTTGTAGGTCGGCATGATGCAGGACGCGAATACGTCAGACATTTGGAATCGTGACTGTGACGGTTGGTTTCTTGACCGGGAATTTCCTTTTCTCTATGATCGTCACACCTACCGGTGGATCGTATTTAGGATTGTTTGCGCCGTACTGGGGCTTAACTCCATAGAAGTAAATCGCGTCTTTGGCATAGATGTCGTCACGGATTCGAATCTCATATTTGCTCCGCATATGTTCGTTCAGTGTATGCGTCAGGGCCACAATATTGTCTGCACCGCCGGGTCCTCCCAGGACTTGCGCGACCAAATGGCCTCTTCGGTTGAACACACCTTGCGAATTGTAACCGGGAGGAACGATTTGAGCGACATCTCCCGTGTTGATGAAGGGGCGGCCGGTTATTGTATAACGGATTCCTGCCGGGTCGCCTTGCGGAGAGACGCCGAATTTCTTGAGCGGGGTACGCTGGCCCGGAACCTGCCATTTATTCCCATACTCGTGATAGGCAAAGAAGACCCTGGGCTCCGCCTGACTTTTCGCGTTAACACCGATATGAATTATGCCGCCGGCACGCGTCGGCGTACGCTCCATTGCGCCGATCTGGTCGATCGTGAAACCAACCTCATCCGCCTTTCGAATAATGGCATCGCCATCCTTAAGCGCCGCTCCAAGCGCCGCTTGGGGTCCGAGTTCGGCCCCGAAGTTCAGCGCGACGAATTCACCGATTTCCACGATCTTGTTCTCAATCTCACCCAGTGCGTCCTCGAAAATCTCTTGCCGTTGCGGGCCGGGTCGCGTTGCAGCAGCATGACGGCGAGCGTTAATCTCGGTCTTGCCGATATCGTTCATAAGGCGATCGAGGTTGGCGTGTGCCGGCGTCTTTCCGACTAAGATCTTCGGGTAGCGGCTGAAGAATTCAGACAATTCGGAGGTTATTTGGGTGATTATCCTGTCTGGATTGGCGCTGGCCATCAGGATGGCGAAGCCTGTAACGTCCTCACGAACCAAGAGTTTATGACGGTGGCCCAGGAATGTAACCGGCCTCTGGGCCATGGGTGCTTGGGCTTTTTCCTGCGCTCCGGCGACGCGGCCGACGAATGAGTTCACCAGATCCATCGCGCGGGCCATGGTAGTCACGCCTTCGCGTACTATCCGCTCCCGGTCGGCCGCCGGCGCCCGTTCCGCGCGGGAAACGATGCTGTCGTTGATGGAGGTGACGCGTGTCAGCGCCGTCTCTACCTTTGACGCTTCTTCCTTCTTGCCGATGCGCGGCAGGTAGTCGTGCACGTAGTGGTGGCGGATCTCCTCTACGCGATCCTTGACTGCCTTGAACTGCAGGCTGGCCATCAGAAGCGTCACCCGGCCGCCTTCGATATGGCCGCGGACCGTGTGGTGCTCCTTTTCCAGATCGAAAGTTTGATCGATATTCAGCGCCGGAGGCTGCGGGCGGCGCTTGATCTTGATGTTGTCTTTGCGGTTCGCCCTTTGATGCACGTTCCACACATCCCCGGCCGGGTCTGCGACGACGTCGCCCAGATGGTACCGGCTCGCGATCCTGGCGACGGCGTTCTCAATCTCGGGACCAAGCGGGTGGCTTCTTGAATCCTCGGCAAGCTTATGGAAGTCGGTCAAGGCTTTCTTCCAAGCTGCCGCCACGGCCGGCTCGCTCGCTTTCCGCTGTTCCGGAGTCTGCTTGCCCCTGGCGGTCTTCTTCTTAGCGCTTGTAACCTTGGGCGGCGGCGGCTGCTTCTTTTCGGGCGGCGGCACGGGATTCTCCGGGTGGCCGCCCTGCCATTTGCCCGGACGCGTCTGGTTGCTGTCGTGACTCTTGTTCGGTAATTCGCCGTCCAGCGTTTTTTCGTAGAACTTGTCCTTATCGAACGAGACTTCGCCGAAGTGGACGTCGGGCACTTTGCCGGATCCGATCACGTGCTCCACGTCCATGCCGATCCCGAATTCGCCCGGCAGCGCGAATTCGAGCGATCCGATGGGCCATGTCCAAGTGTGGTCCGATATAGGCGACCACCATGGCGTGCTGAGTTCGACAAACAAGAAGCCGTCGAGGCCGAAGAATGGCTGAGCAGCTATCTCCGCGTGGCCCTTGAAGTAGAATTCGCCCTTGCCTCCCTGCTCGGGCGGGCCGCTCTCACGATAGCCGATCTCCGGCCGCGCATCCACATAGGCGCGGACACCCACCTTGGCCGTGACGCCCGCACCTGCCTTGATGTCGTGGCGCAATATCGTGATCACCAGCGCACCCTTCGCAGTCAGCGCCAGGTCGGCGTAACCCGAGAGATTGAAGGACGCGGCTATGGAGAACTCTTTGGCGATCATCGGATCCGTCGAGTAGCGTCCCTCGGCCTCGATTTTGTGAAGCCTGGCCGGTCCCACCCCGGCGTTAAAGTCCAGCAGGAAATCCGCTTCCAGGCCAACGCCGCCCACATAGGGCAATCCGTATTCCGCCTGGATCTTGATGTCGGCGAGATTCTTCTTGAACGGCTTCGGCGCCGGGATGAGGATCACTTCCTTGTCCGGGCGGATCTTCCCCATGACCGTTATGTGGCCTTTGTCGTCGATGACGACGTCGGCAGTTCCCTTGAGCCAGTCGTTGAAGCGGAACTGGAGCGCGCCCCAGCCGGCTACGGCGACGCCCTTCGAGGCCGGAGGCTTCTTCCCCTCGACGTCCTGTTCGGCAGCCGCCTGGATAGCGTCGGGACCGAGGTGCTCGAGAGCGACGTTACGGGCCGTGGCGGCGTCGGTTACAATGAACGACGCTGTCCCGTTTAGTTTCTCGTCCTCGTAGTGCGCCGTCCCGCCGAACTCGACGAGCCCACCTTTGTAGGCCGCATGGATCGAGCCAGAGAATCTTTTGTAGTTCAGCGGAATATCCACCGAGGCGCGCAGTTGCCCCGCCTGGTCTCTTTCGATCGGGACCGTCACCTCTCCGAGACCGGGGATTTTGGCTTTCGCTGTGGCAGTGAAGGTCACCTGCTCGCCGTCAAGCGCAATCGAGCCTTCACCACTGAGGAATCCTGCCAGGCTGAAGCCGAATTTATCGACAGCGAGTTTCAAGGATCCTTGCTGGATTTCATTTTTGGTCGGCGTAGGGAAGCGGCTGACGTTCATGCCCAGCCAGCCGATTACGCCTGGGTTCTTGCGAATCGACTCGGCGAGCACGGCCGGATGCTGCGGTTGTTGCCTGTCTCCCTTCTGCTTCGCCTGTGTGACGTAACCGGTGACTTTGCTTTTACTGAGGGATATGACCAGCACTGGATGAACGTCGATCTGCCGTAAGGGTTCGAGCGCCGGGTGAATCAGCGTGATGGGTTGGGCACTGTTCGTGTAATACGTGGTTTCGTGATGCGCGACGACCCTGTGGACGTGAATGGTTCCCTCGGCGAGCTTCCCGAATCGCACTGGCACGTCCAAACCGGCCGATTTCGCGTTATCCAGCGCCTCGACCCAGGCCGGAGAAGGAGCAAATTCACCGTTAACCAGTGGAACCGTTTCCGCGGGCAGCCGGACGGCAGGTGCACCTGGCGCGGTTACGGGGCGTGGGGTGCGCGGCGGCGGTGACGCCGAACGCCGCGGGGCAGCCTCGGGCGCCGGCTTTTGCGTGCGTGTTGGTGCCGCTTGCGCCATGATTACGACACCGCAGCCAGAGTTCCGGGCGCGCGCAGCGGGCACACGCCGCCAGACTTCCGATACTCGCGCTCTACGGCGATGTGCAGATGCGCCGACGTCATGGCTGTGCTGGCGTCGAGCGCCAGCAGCCTCCCGTGAAGCACCGCATTGCGGATCTGTCCTCCGGTAAGATTGCACCGCTTGGCCAGTTCCGAAAGGAAAGTGGGATCAATGCTGTTGTCGTGCCGCAGGTGGATCTGCCAGATGGCCCAGCGCTCCGCGATTTCGGGCAGGCGGAAATCGACAACGACGTCCATCCGCCGCTGGAACGCGCTGTCGATACGATCGCCCGCGTTGGTGGTAACGATCAGGATGCCTTCGAACGACTCCACTCTTTGCAAGAGATAGTTGGTTTCCAGGTTCGCGTAACGGTCGTTCGAACTTTGCACGCCGGTGCGCTGGGTAAGCAGCGCGTCGCCTTCATCCAGCAGAAGGACGACGTCCAGCTCTTCGGCGCGCGAGAAGATCTGGTTGAGGTTCTTCTCAGTTTCCCCGATGTACTTGTTCACAACGTTCGAGAGGTCCACGCGATAGGCGTCCTTGTCCAGTTCCGCGGCGAGCACGCGCGCGGCCAGCGTCTTGCCGGTCCCGCTAGGGCCTTTGAAGAGTGCCCGGACGCCGCTCGGAACGCCAAGGTTCTCGCGAAAACGGCAACGCAGGATAAGATTCCGCAACTCGGCGCCGGTGTCCGCTGCGACCGCCAGATCGAGCAGCGGCTCAGACGACGGCAGCGGCGCGGCGAGCGTATCCAGTGCCTGACGGTGCATGGAACGGCAGGCCTGCCGCACGTCGGCGGCACTGATGCGGTCGCGCGAATCGAGGGCGGAGTACGATTGCGCGAGCGTTGCGGCGCACTGCAAATTGCCGGTGGTCAGGCGGAATTGGCGGGCCATGGAATCGGGGTCGGCGCAGCACTCGAAACCGGTCCAGATGCGGCGGCGCAGGGCTGGATCGGGCATGCCGATTTGGAGAGTAATTGCTTTTTCGGCGCGCCCGCCGGTCAGCCCGCCGTGCCTGCCCAAAACGACCGCCAATGGTCCAAACCGCGCCGGGTCGTTGGGGACCTCGGCGGTTTCGCCCGACCCGGGTTCCAGCGCGACACAAGGCAGCGCATGCAACATCGCGGAAAGAGGGCCGAGCACGCTCCAGCGCGGTTCCCCCCGGGGTGCGAAGTCGCGCGCTTCGAGCAGGCCTCGCCCGAGTGCCCGGGCCACGGCGCCTGTCGCGAACCGCCGCCCATTGTTTGCCGGCCCCCGCACCACGAGCGTCTCTATTCTTCCGTTGTTCAACAGAGCGGCAGCGGCGGCGAGTTGCGCTCTCACTTCATCCGTAACGATGACTTGTTCCAGTTCCGGCAGAAAAGATAGCGGCTGATAGCGCAGCCATGGCGCCAACATCGCCGCGCCGTCGCCGCGGGCCGCCTCCCACAACAGCGGAGGCACATGGAGCGTCCTCTGCTGCCGCGGCGCATCGGCATTCGCGGATGCGATCAGGCCCAGGTCAATGAGTTGTTTGACCGCGACCCGGGGATCGTCGCCATCCTCGAGCGGGAGCCATGAGGACAGTAGACCGAGCGTGGGACGATTGACATGCGGGCCGCCCTGGAGCGCTTCGAAGACCTGACCGAACCGCCAGTCTTCCTCTATCAGGCCGACGGTCAGGAATGCGATGATCGCCTGAGGGTCGATCGCCGCCGACTGACCCAGCGCACGCAGCGGCAAATGCTCGTGAAGATCCAGCTCCCATTTCGCAATGTAATCGCGCCAGTGACGGGCCGCCTCGGTAATGCTCAGACCGTTCATGCCATGAGCGGCCAGTTCGTCGTTGTAGCCCGCCAGAAACGGGAACTGCTGAAACACCGCTTCGAGAGAACCGAATGTGCTGCTGAGATGGTTCAGTAGTTGCAGAATCGCTGCGTAAAACCAGAGGCGGAAGTGGTCGGCGGCAGGGTTCATGGTTCACTCGAAATGAAAACTGATGACTCTGCCGGCAGCGGGCACCCACCCTGGATCCCGGTCGAGCCCCGCCATGCGAATCGAGAGAGGCAGGTCGCTCAACGAAAAGACGGCATCGACATTCGTCTCCGTGCAGTAGATCCGCGCCGGACGAAACAGGAGGATTTGGGCCAGAGCTCCCGATGCTGTGGCGCCGACACCCGGCACGTCTGCAAGAAGCGCTGCCGTCAGGCGCTCTCTCGCGTGCTGCTCGACGTCTCGCAGCCAGTCCGCGAGCGACTCGTGCTCAGGCGGGTCGAAGTGGGCGCCGGGCGGCTCGTCTTCCGAACGGCCCGACAGAGCCGCCAGTAAGGTCCAGATCGGATCGTCCGGTATGTCACCGCCCAGCAGCGCGCGACCAAGTAACTCGACGAAGTCCCAGACCGGCAGTGCAAGCCCCGGATTGCGCGGCTGCGTAAAGTCTCCGTAGTAGCCGGTGAAAAGAGCGTAGTTGATCAGGTAAAGCAGCCCGCCGAGCTTCGTCTGGATCGGCATCGTACCTATGATTAGGGCGGGTGAATCCATGTCTGAAGCGGATTGCGCGATGACCGGGGGCCGCGTCTCCCCATGTGGCGTGGGAGTAGCCGTTGACGCCGCCGCCTCCGGCTGATCGACTTCGGATACGGCGTGCTGTTGATTCACTGACATTGGCAGTTGCGCCGCCGGTTCGACTACCGGAGGTCTGAGCGAACCTGACCCAGGCAGTATCGCAGCGTGCTCTGTAGACGTACGCGCGACCTCTGATGTGGCGGACTGCGGACTGACTGCCGCCACACTGTCTTCTAGCCACACCTCCAGTTGCCGCTCGAAGGCCCGGGAGCGCGCTATTCCGGGAGCGCGATGGAGCACCAGCAGGACCGCCGCGAATAGCCTTTGAGGTTCGCTGAATGACGGATCCACGGCCTCGGGCGCGAGCCGCACAATCGAATCCGGCATCGGGACAGGAAATGCCACTTGGCGCGGCGACGGATCCGGATGGCTCTCGAATGGCATCGCCACGCCTGCGGTCGCGGCAAACGCCTTCACCCACGTGTTGCCAAGAGCAAAAGCCTGGACGACCAAGGCGATGACCTGCTCCATATCACCTCGGGTCAAACTCATCACGAATGAAGCGAACGCGGGCGTGGTTGCGAGCAGATGGAACGCGGCGGGGATGGATTGGGGCGATTCCAGCATCCGCCTCTCTACAGCCCGGCGCAGAGGTAAGTCACCGAGTAGAGTCCGCCACCACCACTGCCGGGCCGCTTCCGGATCGCAGGCATCGCGGAAGGCGCAGGCCAACAATTCGGCCATGTCGCGGAACCACACCGCTTCGGCATTCGACGGTACGGGTCCCGCGAACGGCCGGGCCGCGGAGCGCGCCAGAGACTCGATACGGACCATCGTGGCGGAGCGCCATTCGGGCGGTACGCGAACCTCCCGGCGCGCGGTGGACAGACGCCCCGGCAACGGATCGCGCAGACTGTGAATGCAGAGAATGCCGGCGGGATCGAGGCCCCGAGGCCGCAAGTCCACCGTACGCAGCAGGGACTCGATGCGGAGGCGCGTTGCGGACGCGTCCGCGGAAGTGGTTCGCACCCGCAGGGTCCGCACCGATTCCCGGCCATGCTGAAGGAGTTCAGTCATCGCGACGTTTACTTGCCGAGAGCCACCACCGTGAGCCCACTGTGTGGCTTGCCATCCTGCCCGCGCTGTACGAGGTGCAGCATCTGCGCATCGCCGCTTTTGGCCTTGGTCAGATCCACTGACAAGGTGAAACTGTCGAAGGCCCGGGCCTTCAAAGCCAAAGCCGCTTGCAGGTTGGGTGATGACAACCGTCCGAACAAACCGGTGGTCCTGTCCGCCTTCAGAAAATTGGAAACGTCCAGTCCGGAGACGGCGGCTGCCGTCGCGACCGTTTTGACTGGAACCCTGGGCCCGGCTCGTTTGACCGCGGCGCCGCTCGGCGCGGCCACGATCTCCTGTGCGATGAACTTTTTGAATGGGCTCAAATCGAGGTCGAAGAGGATAGGCTTCGCCGAAATCTGCTTGAAGACGGGCAGCCGTCTCAATTGCGGCTCGACCACCGCCAGCACTGCCCGGGTCGGCTTCAAATCCTGCCGCACCTGGATAGTTAATTTTTGCGATATTCGAGCCGGGTTTCCCGTGGAGATATTCAATTTCATTATGCGGCCAACCGGCGCGGCCACAACGGTGATGTTGTGCTGCGCCACGTGCTGGTCTTCCGCAAGATGAAAATCGCCGCCATCGGGCGTGGATCCGCCGGAGTCCGAATAGACCCTCGCGATGAGGCATTTGTGCCCCGGCCCCTGGGGGTCGCTGGCACTTGCGCCGGGCGGCACGTGCCAGGTAAACGTGTGCGGTGTTCCGGCCGCGGTGACGCTACCAATCGGTATCAGCGCGGCGGAGCCGATCTGCACCGTATTGACGTTGGGCGACATAGCCAACGACGGGTTGCCCGCCCACAACTCGATTATGACGTTGCGGGCGTCTGTGGGCAGCGTACATGCGTTCTTCTTGTACGCTTTGACCACCACCGGATTGTCGGCTCCCACATCGGCCTGGTCAGGTCCCGAGGTCGGGCCGGTGAGTTGAATGTCAGGGCTGAGCCACCAGACACCGGTCGTGGCGTGAACGCCGCCGTCGCCTGCGTTGGCTTGGATGAAAATGCAATTATCGTTGGTTAGGCCGGGGTCGATGGACATAATTCTTCTCCTCTCTAATTTCCTTCACAGCAGAACGAGCCGCTGCGATTTGCTGCAAACCACTTGAAACGCGAAGAGCGTGGCGGTCGCGGCGCTATCCGCGCCACGAATCCGGATCAGCAGCACATACTTGAACGCGGTATTGTCGATTAGGGTCGACGTCGTGGTAGCCTGCTGTGAAACCTGAAAATTGCCGGCGGTATCGGTCGGTGCGTCGTCGAGCGTGCCGGAAACCACGGTAATCGCGCCGGAGGCCGCCATCGGCTGGCGGATCAGCGATGCGGTCCACGATCCCACATTTCCCGTTTTCGCGCCCGAGATCGTCAGCCGGTCGATCCGGTAGCCGTCCGGAAGCTGTAACGCCATCCAGCCGGTGGCCTCGACGCCGGAAAACGGCGGCGCTGCCGAGGCGCCCGGTTTCACCGCAATCCCCTGCTGGCGCGACCATGGCGGCTGCCCGTCATTGGGCGTCAGGTCCGGCGCAAACGTCACGGTCACGGTCGCGGGCAATCCCGTGCCGCCCGGTTGCGACGCCAGCGCCGCCACGGCTGCGCGAAGCGTGTTGTGGTAGTTGATTGTGATGACGTCGCCCTCCTGCGCGGTTGGAATCGCGGCGACAAGCGTATCCAGATCGGCCATAAAACCTCCTTAAATTACCTGCCGCGCAATGCGGCTGCGTCCCCATGTGGCGAACCCGAAGCGTGCGCTGCCGCTGTAGGGTAGCGCAGGGCTGGCAAATACCAGAACCAGTTGGTTCGCCGTTCCAGCGCGAACAGCGCTCAGGTTCTCCCAGACAAAATAGAGTTGGATCTTTCCGGTCGTCGCGAGCGCCACCGGCTCGCAATTCAGGGCTTCCTGCGAGAGCATCCGTAGCCGGTCGGAATCGATCGGCGCGATGTCCAGCGAAGCGTGCGCTCCAAAGAAGGTCGCGATGTCGAACCCGCCAGGGGAGACATCATTGCGTACCGGAAGCCAGCCGATCGGCGGCAGAAAATCGAAACGCTGCGCGGCCGATATGGTTTGCAGGTTGCCCTCCGTCGCCCGAATCGACTCGATCTGGTCCTGAAACTGCAGGAACATCGCTCCCGTTTCAGCGCGCCGCCGCTCCCCGACGAGCGCCGACCAGCGTCCCGCATTCGAACGCTCCGTGACCTGCCGTCGCGCCGACCACATGTCGATGAAGTCCAGACCGCCGGTCGCAGTCCAATGGAGAACGGCGATCGGCACATCGCAATCGGTCAGAAAATTCGCCCTCAGGTCGTCGATCAGCCCGTACTGCCCGGGCTGCGCACCAAACGGCGAGATCGCAAACGAGCGCGTACGGTCAACCCCGAGACATTGGTAGGCGATTCGGTTTCGCGCCTTGGCCGGATCGCTGGTGTCGGCAGCCAGCAGTTGGATGAGGCGGAATTGCACCGATTGAACGTTGTACTTCGCACTGCAACTCGCGGTGACGTTGCCCAGGCCGCTGGCCGGCGCGCGGCCGTCCGCGAAAGACGCCGGGGACACAGTGAGCAGGTATACGCCTTCGCCGGTTACGTACGTGCCGGTCTGGAGCGGCTGGCAACTGCTGAACGCGCTGGTCGCGGTAGCGGCAGACCCATCGATCGGCGGGAAAATAGCCAGATCCGTGCGCTCCGGCAGGTAGAGCGCGTTGCCGCAGCGGTTCACGGCGAGGCCGGCTTCGACTGTAATAGCCGGCGACGCGGTGCCCGGGCTCGCGCTTGCCGCCGAGACCTCCAGGCCGTACGCGACACCGTCGCCAATCGCGCGGCCGAGCAGGCGGCGCGAAGCATCATTCGCCTTCTGTTCGGAGCTGAGATCCTCGGCCGACAGCAGGCGGCCGTTGAAGAAGTTCGTTACGGCGATGCCGTTGCGGATCGGTTCGTATAAGCCGGTGGCCATAATCGCAATCCTCGTTAGCCTGGCAGGTACTGCGAGACTTCGATCTGCAGAATGAGCTTGGCTGTGTCGTTCGCGCTAAGACGCTGCCCACTCGTGTTGGCGATCAGGGAGAATCCGCCCTGATCGTATGCGTTGAACGCGACGTCCACGGCCAGCGTAACGATGGAGCCGGCCTGAGAAGGCAGCAGCGCCTCCGGCAGCACTTTGATGATGTACTGATGCGGGAAGTTGGGTTCCGGATTGATATAGCCGTTGAACTTGACATTGATGATGCCCGGCGCAGTCGGGACTGCGCTAGCGGTCAACCCGTTGTAGGCAGGGCCGCGCGTGGTGCCGTTCATCGCCACCCGACCCGCCGCCACAATGAGATAACGCGGCTGTCCCGCGGGGCGCTCCACTGCACTGGCCGTGCCCCCGGCTGCTGGTTCGAGTGTCCAGCCGGCGGGCCGGAATGTCAGGGCCATCCCGCTGTTGGCCGCGCTCGGAACCTGCACTGGCAGATTCTGAATGCGGCTCACCACCGTGGCGCCGAGCGATCCGGTAACGTCTCCGAGCAACTGGTGTGCGTTCGGATCGCCGCGATGCGGAGGAATGGGGTCGGGCGGCGTTCCGTGGGTATGGTCCGCGCGCGCGTAATTGTTGTCCACGCCAGTCGCCGTCGCGAGACCGAAGGATGTCTCCGTCTTGACTGCGTTGCCCGCACCGGGAGGCGTAGCTATGGCCGTCGGCCGCCACCGGCCGTTGCTGAATCCCAGTACCTGACCCGCGGCCGGAGCCGCAGGATCCACGACCACTCCGCGCAGGCGCTCGACTACGGAAGTTCCGGTCGGACCCGCGACATCCCCCGCCAGCGTGTGCGCGTTGGGGTCGGCTTTGTGCGGCGGGATGGGATCGGGCGGAGTTCCGTGAGTGTGGTCCCCGCGGCTGAATGTCGCAGCCACACCAGCCGAGGCCGGCAGGCCGAACGAACCGGCGGCCGTAACGCCGTTCGCCGGGTTGGGCCCGGCGCCGCCTCCACCTCCAGTGGTTGCCGTCTGCGCGATATTTCCGAGGAGCGCTTCCTGAAGCAGGCGCAGGTCGATCAGGAAGGGTCGGCGCGAGTCATCGATGGTGGACGCAAACCGGTCATCCACCCGCCAGTCGTTGTGGGTTCCCACCGCGATTACGGGAACGCTGACCTCGGCAAGCAGGAGACATTCCTCATTCGACGGCGCTGCGTTCTTTCCAGCACAGTGGGATCCGAAGCTTGGAATTCACGTGACTTGAAGTCGCGGCC
>JADMIO010690281.1_pt1 | contig 49224 bp, 38 predicted proteins | sample 8958161 | NCBI WGS metagenome assembly JADMIO01 (sample SAMN16585339, study PRJNA669376) | soil metagenome | isolation source: Crop rotation soil | place: USA: Cullars Rotation, Alabama | collected 2011
AGCACGGCGGCCATGCCGCCCAGCCGAAGCTGCCGCAGCGAGCGTTCGAGTTCAATCAGGTTCATTCGGGTTCTCCTTTGTTCGTTCGGCAATCACATCGAGGTACAGATCCAATTGGCGGATGATGGGGTCGGCCTGCTTTAAGGCCTTCATCAGCGATCCATGTTTTTCCAGGTACCGGCGCACAAATGGGTATTGGTGTACACCCATTTCCAGAGCCATTTTGCAGGCTTCCTCGGTGGTGGCCGTCCCGTAGCGCTTGGCCATCGCCAGCACGCCTTGTATGCGCCGAATGGCGACTTGGCCGTCGTTGTTGAACAGCGTCTGGCAGAACACGCCAATCGACGGCCCGGCTTTTCGCGTGCGGACCAGAAGCAGTTCGACCGAAAGCGGCGTTCGCTTGGACCGGTCGGCCTCGTGAATGCGATGTGCGCCGCGCGATTGGCGCATATGCTTGCGTAGTAGCTGGCCATTGCAGGGATCGAGCAGACGGACGAAACGCTCGTTCCACTGCACCTGAACCCCCCGCCCAATCCAGCGGGGCGGCGCACTGTAGTAAGCTGCTTCGACTTCCACACAGCCGTCCAAATGGACACGCCGCTCGCCGAATTGGAAGTACCGGAATGGCTCCAAGGGCAAAGGCTGCAAGGCCGGTTTTTCCTCAGCAAACATGACCGCCACCTGGCGTTTCGTGGTGCCATGAATGCGGGTATCGGCCCACTGTGCCTCCCAGCGGTCGAGGTAAGCCTGGGCCTTCTCCAGACTCTCGAACCGCTGCCCTTTCAACGGTGTCTGTTTGGCGTGACCGACGCCGCGCTCCACTTTCCCTTTTCGATCCGGGTCATTCACCCGGCAAGGCAACGCACAAGCGCCGTAATGGGTCAGTACCTCCCGATAGACCGGGTTTAGGGCCGGATCGTAAAAATCTGGCTTGAGAACGCCTTCGCCGAGATTATCTAATACGAGCACCCTGGGTGTGCCCCCGAGCCGCCGGAACGCTCTCTCGTGGAGCTCGGCCCAGATGCGCGAACTGGATTGAAAGCACAGCAGGCGCACACATTTCCGGCTGAATCCAAGCGTGAGAACGAACAACCGCGTGCGGCGGTATTTGCCCGTGACCGGATCGCGGACCAGCGGGCCGGTGCCGTAGTCGACCTGCGCTTCCTCCCCTGGCGGGGTGATAATAACGGCGCGGGCATCGGGAGTGAGCGGGCCGGCATTGCGACGGACGAAGCGCTTGACGCTTTGGTAGCTGCCGGTAAAACCGTGATGGCCGACCAGATCCTGCCAGATCCCTTTGGCGTTCCGGCCGCGGCTGAGAGCCTCTTCGATGATTTCGCGGAATGGCTCGCAGGTGCTGGAACCGGGCGGCTTTTCGGCGCCAGAGTCGGGGGTCACTGGAATGGCTGGTTTTGAATTTGGCTGGCAGGAGTCGGGGGTCACCTCCTCAGAGGAAATGGCTGGTTTTGCCGTTTCTTTGCCAGGGCGGCCGGGCTTCTTTACTGCGATACCGGCTTCGCGCAGGTAGCGCGCCGCCGTTTCACGGTGGACGCCCGTTTCCCGCTCGATCCGCCGCATCGACCAGCCCAAGCGGCCCAGTGCAAGTATCAGTTGTTTTTGTTCTTCGCTCAAGACATTGCTCATGAGAGCTGAAGGTAGTCCTTCGCTCTCTCAAGTTGCCCTGATTCCGTCCCATTTAATGGCTGGTTTTCAGACGTCCCCTAATGGCCGGTTTGGGGTGTCCCCCGAGGGGAAATGGTGTACGCAAGATCTCACCAGCTTTCCCATATAACTTACTATCTTCGATCGCTTATTCCGCCGGCGTGGCGACGCTAATGCCTAGCGAGGTCTGCGACCTCAAACCGACGAGCGGAGGTTCCTGGGATTCCGTAGAATCTCGGTTATGGCGAGCATCCCGGAACTCTTGCATGGACATGTGACGTTGGAAGTGGAATGCCTGGACCGGCTGTACCTGAATGGCTACATCGGGTCCCTGGCGACAGCGGGCGGGCTGGTGTACTTCATGCGGGAGCAGTTAGGCAAACCGATCCCTTCGCCAGTGGTGCTGGGTCAGGTCACCGAACGGTTCCGCGAAGAGGTGAAGGCGATGGCGGCGCGAGAACAGATTCCGATCTACGCGTTCCACCACAAAGAGCGAAAGGACGATGTCGCCAATCAGCTTCGCAAGGAACGGGGTGTGCGCGACGGAGTTGTCTTCATTGGCGTGGCGCAGGAAAAGGCACACACGTTTCAGGGCAAGAAGATCGATGAGCAGTTTCTGTTCACCCGCGACAAGGCCGTCTATGTGAACCACTATTACTTCTACATCGACGATGCCGACTTCGGCCCGCTGTTCCTCAAAGTCTGCAGCTATGCGCCGTGGGCCATCAAACTGTGCCTGAACGGACATGAATGGGCCAAACGGCAAATGGAGAAACAGGGGATCGCCTATGAAGCCTTGGACAACGGGTTTCTCTCCTGCGCTGATGCCGAACAATTGCAGAAAACTTGCGATTCGCTCACCGCCGAAGACATCGAGCAGTTGTTCCGGAAATGGCTGGCGCGGATCCCCCTGCCATTGCGGCCAGAAGATCGCGCCGCCGGATTCGACTGGAGTCTGTCGATCTGGCAGATGGAAGTGAGTTTGACGCAGATCTTCGACCGTCCCTTGCGTGGACGGGAGTTTTTCGAAGAGATCATCCGTGACAATCTGGACCTGGGCCGCCCCGATCGTGTGCAATTGATCTTCGACCGCGTGGTGACCAAGAAGACGCCAGGCCAATTCCGGACCCGCGTGATTCAGGATGGCGTGCATCCCAGCCTGCACATCAACTACAAGAACTTCGATCTGAAACAGTACTTCAAAGAAGGCCGGGGATGCCGGACAGAAGGAACCTTCCGGGAGCCGGGCGACTTTGGTGTGAACAAAGGGATCGCCAATCTGGCATACCTGCAAAAGATCGGCCGGGAAATCAACCGGCGCTTACTGGAAGTCGAACGCGTCAGCCACAACAGCGGTTTGAGCGGCGACAGCATCCAACGGGTGGTGCAACCGACCGTCACTGAAGACGGTGAGAAAGCGCCGGCTTTGAAGTTCGGCCAGCCCAGAGTCATGGCGCTACTACTGGCGCTGACTCTGTTTCATCATTTGATCGACGGGTTCCACAATCGCGATCTGCGGGCGCTCGTTGTCGATCTGCTGGGCGTTACCGGCCAGAAGTATACCGCCAGTCACATGACCTACGACTTGCGACGGCTCCGGCTGAAAGGTTTGATCTTCCGGCCACCCAAAACTCATCGCTACTTTCTCACGCCATACGGCTGGAAGATCGCCCGGTTGTTCAGCCGGTTGGAATCGCGAGTGTTTCGGCCCGCCATGGCTGTATTCACCACCAACGATGCTGTCTTGCCGTTCCCGTTGCGCGCATCCCTCGATCGCGTTGATGCCCAACTCGATGAACTCATCTACCAGTCTTTCCCACAGGCAAAGGCCTCCTAAAACTCAGCTGAAATCTTGCTACTTTCGTTCAGATTTTAATTAAGAGAGACGGCTAGAACAGCCAATCCGACGAGCCCGGCCGTGAAACAGTTCCCTCTGAGTTCAGATTTCCATTTAGGTATGACGCCTCCTTGTAGCGGTGCGTGTCAACAACTTTGAGACAGTCGGCGAAAGAATTTAGTGAGTATTCCTTTCGGGCGAATCCGCGGGGACGGGTTTGTTGATCCAGACCATATCTGGAAGGGGAGGAGCCGTTGGCGCTTTGCGGACAAAACGTTCCGGGTGGGCCAGGTAGGCGGCATCGAGGACGAGTTGGCGTTGAGCAAGGACATTGGGAGCTTGGCCGAAGTGGACCATGCTGGGAGTGAGCAGGGCAATCCCGGAATGGCAATGTTGGTCGTTGTACCAGGGGAAGAATTGTTGGCAGAAGAGGCGGCAATCCTGAATACACCCAAAGCGATCCGGGAAGCCGGGCCGGTACTTCAAGGTGCGAAACTGGCTCTCCGAGTAGGGGTTGTCGTTAGAAACATAGGGCCGGCTGTGCGTCTTGGCGATGCCAAGGTCGGCCATCAAGAATGCGACTGGTTTGGAGCGCATGACTTTTCCACGGTCGGCGTGAATGGTTAACTGGCCGGGCGGGATGTTGTGTTTTTGCAAGGTGTCCTCAATGAAGTGTTTGGCCAGTTCGGCCGATTCCCGCTCGGCGACCATCCAGCCGGTGACGTAGCGGCTGAAGACGTCGATCATTACGTAGAGTTGAAAGTAGTTCCATTTGGCCGGACCGCGAAGTTTGGTGATGTCCCAGCTCCACAATTGGTTGGACGCGGTGGCTAGCAGCTCCGGCTTCTGATAGGCCGGATGAATGGCCTGGTCGCGGCGTTCGCGGGTTTCTCCCTCTTGTTCCAGAATTCGATACATCGTTCGGGTCGAGCAAAGATAGTTCCCTTCATCCAGCAATGTGGCCTGAATGGCCGCCGGAGCCCAATCCTGAAAGCGTTCTTCATGCAAAACTCCGAGCACACGTTGGCGTTCCTCCGACCTCAGTGTTCGCGGCGGCGAGGCGCGAACCACTGGGAGAGGCCAATATTCCAGCAACGAAAACGGGCCGACAAAAGGACGGTTCCGATAGAAGGTTGCGCGGGGCACGGCAAGAGCACGGCAAGCCGCTTCTACGCCGGCCGCCGCGGACAACGCGACTGCCGTATCCAGGATTAGGTCTTGCCGTCGGGGTCCGGTGGCGGGGCCCAGCCCAGCAGCGAACCCAGTTTTTTTTGAACATCAATGATCGTCTCGGCCCGCTGCAGCGCTTCGTTCAAGCGCTGCACTTCACGCCGTAGTTGCTGGAGTTCGTCCTGGCGGGAATCGGGCTTTCGTTTCGGGCCGCGCGTTTTCGGCGTCAACCCCTGCCGCATCCCGGCCTCGCGCTCCTGCCGCCAAGTCGTCAAGTGCGAAGAATAGAGTCCCTCCCGGCGCAACAAGGCACCGATTCCTCCGGCGCCTTTGACGGCCTCGGCTTCCTTCAGAATTCGCAGCTTGTAGTCCAACGAAAACGTACGGCGCCGCGCATCGGCCACGACTTCCGGACTGGGCCGCGACGAGCCCGGCGAACCGGCCACGGGTTGGCCCGGCACTCCACTCCGCTCGGCTTCGCTACGCTCAGCCGCTCTGCGTTCCGCGCCGGGCCAACCCGCACCCGCCGAGGACAATCCGTTCCGCTTTTGATTCGTACTCACGCTGATTTCCATTCTCGCCCTGCTCAGTAATTAAGGCCGGGGATAGTGTCTCAGCTATGTTGGCACGGAGGGTAGTGGCCAGTGAAATCTAATCATTCGCAAAACGAAGTCGTGGTGATGTGTTTCTTCCGAGGCTACTCTCTTTCGGGCGATGCAACATCTACCGTTCGGCTTAGTACTCACCCGGCCCCGCGAACATCGTGCCCGGCCTGTTCTATAAGCGGGCGATTCGAAGAAGCAGCTCTTTTTGACTGTTACAGCCTGTTTTTGCAAACACCGATCGAAGTTGTGTTTTTGCGGTTCCGGTCGCGATTCCTATCTCCTCAGCCGCTAGAACGAGGGTGCGATTTGCGAACAGTCGCTCCACCAGGCGTGCTTCCGCTGGAGACAGGCGAAGTGCCTCGGCAATTTGCTTCGTTGTTGTCTTCGGCCGGGTTTGCGGCCGAAGGCGGATGACCACACTGCGATTCGGTTGCGGCATGATTGAGATCCACGCGTCCGCGCTGAATCCGAACTCGGATGGAATACCCGACGCGACCGTGGCTGCCAAAGCTCGCCGGAAGCGATCCGCATAAGGCGCTCGCGCGGATATCGTACCATTCCTTCCAACCATGAAATACTCCCCAGAAAATTCTGCAAAAGAGCGATTGGAATAGACCATTCGACCGTCCGCACGCAGCACCGCTAGTGCGTCTGGCAGAGAGTCGAACGCCGTTCGAAAAAGTCCAAGCATTTCGTTCGCCCTATATAGCTGAAGCGAGGATTGGATCAAGTGACGCAGACCGGCAAGCGTTTCTCTGGCGGACTCTTCGTATGGGCGATCCGTTTCCGCTCGATCGAGGGACACAAACGTCGTTTCGTTCTCGCTCCGAGTCACGACAACGCCCAAAGTCCGTACGACACCGAATCGTTTCCCGAAGTCCACATAGAATTCGGTGTCGCGGAAGCGCGTGGGATCACAGAGTTCGGCATCGGTGGCAACTTCGCCCTCAGCAAGCCGCAAGATCGCCGCGCGCCAGGGATTGATCGAGGCATAGTAGCGTTCGTATGCTTCCGCCACTGCAGGGTCGCCGTTGAATTCCGTCACGACAGTCAGGCCAAGATGATCGGCAGGAATTGAAATGAGTCCGCAATGTGTTGCCCCGAAGCCTTTCGACATCTCCTCAACGAATGAACGAAGGCCATTCGGATGGATAGAGCTTTCCGTCAATATTTCTTGAATGAGTCGGCTATTCATTGGATACAAATAGGCGCGCGGACTGAACGAGACTCGGGATTCGAAAGTCTCTTACGGCTTGTTTGGCCCGGCTGCGAGGCATGCGAAGGATCGCGATTGTTTGACCACAGAGTTTGGCGTTCCGCCGGAACCGAATAGATGGTCGGTTCAGCGGCGTCGTGCGCGGTGGTTGGTCCGCCGCCGATTCGAGACACGTATGCCAATGCTTCATATAGAAGGAGTTCCATTTCGTATCACGTTGATGGGCCGAAAAGGCTCGGTACCCTGCATTCGCGGCACGCCGATCCTCGCTGGTCCAGGAACCCAAATGTAAGCCCTTTTTGAATGTAAGCGAACGACTCAGGTCAAAGACGCCAAAGTTTCTTTCGCTTTCCCACTCCCGGCTGAAGTTACATGCGGTATCGTGTAGCCCAATCCTTCGCTGATAATCGCCGAACGAAACGCCCGCAGATTCGATGATTACCGGATACAGGCTCAAGCCCGTACCGGAACCGTCCGCGACGAACCTTGCGCCGCAGCAGGCGGGGAGGCCCAACGCAAAATACCGCAGACGGTCTCATGGTTGGGATCGTAGCCGGAGATGGGGCCGGTCTACATCACCCGCGCGGGTGGTCCGAGCGGACTTCCACAAAAGCTTTCATATACTTAACGAGGCTGGGGTTTAGGTTTGAAACGGGTTCGGAGGAACGCGCTGAGGAAAATCGTTAATAGGGCCAGCACGGTAAGCGACATGCCCACAGCAGGGGACGCAGGCTGCACACGGACCAGATCGAACCGAACGAGGGTCCCATCGCTGGCAGCATCACCGTTTGGGCTGGGACCGATGGATAGGGAGAGGGTTTCGCCTTTCGTCAGAGTGACGTCGGGTTCGAACTTTCGCTGGTGGCCGTAGCTTCGAGGGATCTGATGGGAGAGGATTTCGGGGCCTATTTTCCCGTTTCCCTTGTACAATCGAAATGAAGTTCCGCCGTAGGCGAGGGACGCCGCTTTTATTTCGATGATTGCGTGGTAAATTCCAGATTCAGGCGCGGTGAAGCGAATGGTGGCCTCCGGAGTCGGCGAAAACAACACTCCGTGGGGTTGCAATACCAGGTAGCCGGGCTCCACAATTTCGCCTCTTTCCACGCTGGCTGCCTCCACTGCGCAGACGTACGGATAGACAGGTTCCGGCGGCGAAGGCGTGAGACAACGTCCAAATGTCATGCGCGTTGGGGACGATAGGACAGCACTTTGGCCATTCGGATTAGTTCTCAGGAAAGCCCAGAGAGGCACACTTTCGGCGTTATGGGGGAAGGCCGAGAACGCGCTAAATTCTGCCATTTTTACTATACTTACAGAAAATGTTGCCCGGCATTTCCATTGACATCTCCGAGAGCGCCTACAACGAACTGCGGAAACTGGCGGCATCGGTGATGAGGTTTGAGCGACGGCGGATCACAATGAGTCCGACGGCCCTGCTTCATGAGGCGCTGCTGCGGCTGTCGAGCGATGGGCTTCCGACAGCGTCCGGACCTATTGCGAAACCACTTCTGATCACAATAATGCGGAACTTGTTGATTGACCTTGGCCGGCGCCGCACCAGGCTCGCCCAATGCTTTGCGTCAAGTTCTGTCGAGACGGGGACAGCACCCTCCGTGGCGGATTCCTACGCTACGCAGGCCGCAGTTCGGAAACTAAGCGCGATCGACCAGCGGCAAGCGGCGATCGTTGAGTTACGGGTAGCTGCCGGTTGTTCGAACGAAGAGATTGCACACCGGTTGGGATGTTCGGTGCGAACGGTAGCGCGCGAATGGTCGGCGGCAAGACTGTGGCTTCGGCGTGAACTCGGGGAGTAGGAGTTGGAGTGACGGACAGATCGTGGCGGCAGGTTAGCGACGAACTCGGACGGATCCTAGAATTGCCGGAATCCGATCGGCCAACCGCGCTACTTCAATTGGGGGAAGCAGACGCGCTGTTGGCTAGCGAAGTCGTTGGATTGCTGGCGTACGAAACCGATCGTTCGGGGGCCGACGAGGTCCCGCTAACTTTGGACCGCATCAATGAGTATCATCTGATCGAAGAGATTGGCCGAGGTGGAACGTCGGTTGTCTATGCGGCGACGAAGGACGGATTAGACCGTGTGGTGGCGCTGAAGTTGATTTTAACGAGAGCGGAAACTACGGCTCGCAGCAGTGCCTACCGCCGCGAACAAGGGGCGTTAGCACTGCTACGACATCCGAGCATCGTTTCCTTGCTGGACGGCGGTTTGACCGATGGCGGGCTTCCCTACCTTGTGCTGGAACGCGTCCGAGGCGTGAGAATTGACGAGTATTGCCGTACCTCGTGCAACTCGGCGGAAGAGGTTGTCGGTGTTTTTCTGAAGCTGGCCGAGGCCGTTGGAGCCGCCCACGCGATTGGAATTGTTCACCGGGATATAAAACCGTCGAATGTCCTAGTGGAGGAGTCCGGCCTACCACGACTCCTGGATTTTGGTGTAGCGAAGGTGCCGACGCAGGAAAACACCACGACATTGGCGGCCATGACGCTGGCCTTCGCCAGCCCTGAGCAAATAAAGGGAGTGCCGACGACGCGCGCCAGCGACGTCTATTCCCTTGGAGTCTTGCTTTTTGAGCTGCTGACGCAGCGGTCGCCTTACCGCATGGAACCATCAAACTTATTAGGGTTTTTTGAGGCGGTCTGCGAGGAGGAAGTTGAAGAACCGGCTCGTTATGCCTTTTCGGGTGCGGCGGCAAACGCTAATGCCGCGTTGAACCGGATCCTGAACCGTTGTTTACAAAAGGACCCTGAGGAACGCTATCAGACGGCGAACCAATTGGCCGATGACGTTCGCCGGTGGCGGCGCGACGGCTCATCGGCCGCGTCGAGTATGAACTGGCGGATTCGCCTTTTCCGAGTAGGCCTTCGGCGCCATCTACCTTTTTCATTACCGTTGGTGATCGGCGCTGGAGTGCTGCTGGCAGTGGCGGCTGTATGGTTGATCAAGAACGACGCGGCGAACAAAACGCAGATCGCGATCATAGACGAAAATCACCGCCGGACGACGGAAAGGTTGATCAAAGCAGTATTGGTAGAGATTGACGCCGCCAACGACGTCCCCGGATCCTTAGCTCCAACTCGCCGTGCACTGTTGATAGAGACGATGGCGTCTCTGCGGTCCCTGGAGCAAAGTGGCGGGGGCGAGGGGATGCTCTATGAGTTTGGAGTGGTTCATGAGCAAATGAGCCGGAAAACAGGGAGTGAATATGAGGGAATCCGGGAAACATTGGAAGCCCAGCGGTACTATTTCCGGCTGCACGGGGCTGCGCCGGAGAAGGCACTTTACAAGGTAGCGCTGGCAAGGAACTACCTTCGGATGGCGGAGTTGTACGAAGCGGCGAAGGATTATTCGGGTATGAATTCGGCGCTACGCGAAGCGAGGCGATACGCGAAGACGCTGGCGGGAGACGCTACGTCCGCGGCGCTGGTGGAATTGATCGAGCGGCGGGAGGCGGCGGGAACACTTTGGACCACTCGCCAGTATATGAAATACGACCATCAGCGGGACGAGTTTACGATGATCGCGGATTTCGGCTGGGTTGCGGAGACCGAGAGGCGTAATGGGCTATGGGCCGACGCCGAGAGAAGTTATCGTACGGGGCGGAGGGCGCTCGCCGCGGCTAGTGCTAGAGCGTTTGATGAATTGAAATTAGCCGAGCGAAAGGGAGACTTGGGCCAGCGGATCGCAAAGTTAAGGGAATTGTCCTTTCAACTCTCGATGAAGAATATGCAGCGCCGCTGACTTCGTGACTCTTCCCATCGGCGATTGGGAACGTAATGGTGAGTATCAGTAACGGACTTTCGTCCCGCGTAGCCGAGCCTGTTCACAGCCGCTTCCGAGGATTGCATGCGAAAATCGGTTTCGATGACGCAAGCGATCTACGAGGCAGCGGGCAGATGGCAAGAGTGTTCCTGAATCTAGCGCGAGCGTGGCATGCGCAGTACCTGACGGATCCGGCTGTGCGCCATGCGTTCTCACTTGGGGGCCGAAGCTTCTGCTATGGGGCTTGAATGCTTCCAGATCCCGCAATGCCGGTGAAATCCGGGATTGGAAACGCGCCTGCCCTCCTTGCCGAACGCAGACGCGCTGTTTAGATTTGTCCAGTTTTCCCCGCAACTCCTGACGGTCCAAAATAAGATACAATCGACGGCACGAAGTACTCGGCCGATTTGTATCTGGCCGAGACAATTGCTAGGGGAAGTTAACAATGAAGATTCTACGTCCGCTCTTCAGCGTACTCTTGCTTGCGTCCGCAGCAGTTTGGGGGCAAGCCGTCACGGCGACTCTAGTCGGTACTGTTTCCGACTCTTCCGGCGCTATTGTGGTCAATAGCAAAGTGTCCGCAACGGAGACAAATACCGGGGTTAGCCGCACCTCCACCACTAACGATAGCGGCAACTACTCTTTCCCCAATCTGCCGCCTGGAACCTACTCGGTGATGGCGGAACAGACCGGATTCAAGAAGGCTGCCCGGGGAGGTGTCGACGTCCTGGTGAACGCGACGACCCGCGTCGATCTGGTACTGACTCCCGGACAGATTACGGAGACCGTCGAGGTCAGCGCTGAGTCGGCGCTGCTGCAAACCGATCGCGCCGATATCGGCCGCAAGATCGAAACCGTGCAGTTGGCGAACCTGCCGACCGGATACAATCGCAGCTTCCAATCGCTACTGAACCTGGTGCCAGGCACCACGCGCGCCTTCGCCCCCCACTCCGAGTTCTTCAACTCGCAGGGATCCCTCACTTCCCAGGTAAACGGCGTGAGCCGCCTCGGCAACAACGTTCAATTCGAAGGCGTAGACAATAACCACCGCACGGGCCTGTTGACGATGCTGATCCCGCCGATCGAGGCAATTCAGAACGTGGACGTGAGCACGAGCAACTATGAGGCGGAATTGGGACGCGCCGGCGGAGCGGTGACGAATGTGATCCTCAAGTCCGGCACGAACAGCTTTCACGGCGCCGCCTACGAGTTTCACAACAACCAGCATCTGAACGCGCGAGAAACCTTCCAGCCGACCAAGCCCATCACCACCTATAACTACTTCGGCGGCAATCTGGGCGGGCCGATCATCAAGAACAAGACTTTCATTTTCGGCGACTATTTGCGGATCGCCGATCGCCGCGGCGATGGCTACATCATCACTCTCCCTTCGGCCGCCTTCCGTGCGGGCGATTTCAGCAGTCAGGCGGCGAGAGTGTACGACCCCGCCACTGGCGACCGGATCACCGGCGCTGGACGCGTTCCGTTTCCGGATAATAAGATTCCGGCAGCGCGCATCAGCCCGATTGCGAACAAGCTGCTGTCGTATGTTCCGCTGCCTAACATTAATAACAACCTGATTAATAATTTCGCGGGCGCTACGACGCGCAGCAAGGACCAGGATTCGTTCGACTTCAAGGTGGATCACCAAATCACGGACAAGGACCGCCTCTCGGGGCGTTACAGTTTTCAACGCCCCGTGGTGACAGACCCCGGCCGCTTCGGTATCTATGGAGGCGGCGGCAAGGGCTTCGCCGCTACGGGTATCAACCGCACGCAGAGCGCCGCGCTCAACTACACCCGCTTGATCTCGCCCACGTTGATTACCGAAGCGCGCATTGGCGTTGGACGGTATAGCAACCGAGCGGAAAACCTGGACATCGGGACCCAAGCTTCCGCCGATGTGGGTATTCCAGGCGTTAACCTCGACCGCTGGTCGAGCGGCTTGACCACTATCAGCGTCGGCGGGTACGCCGATCCGATGCTTGGTTACGTCAACAGTATTCCGTGGAACCGCGCCGAGACGAACATCGATTTCGTCAGCAATTGGACCAAGATTCATTCCAACCACACGATCAAGTTCGGCGTCGACGTTCGCCGGTTGCGGGACGAACTGTTGCAGACGCAGGACGCAGGCGGTCCCCGTGGCCAGTTCAGTTTCGGCAGCAATCAGACATCGACGGCCGGCGCGGCCGTACAGGCCCAGGTAAACGGGATGGCCAGTTTCCTGGTAGATTCGCCGTCGCAAATTCAGCGCGATCTGGCGGTGCTCTTTCCGGCTTATCGCGCCTACATGGTCTTCAGCTATTTCCAGGACAAATGGCAGGTCAGCCAGAAACTGACGGTGGATCTGGGCCTGCGGCACGACTTTTACCCGCCCGCCACGCCGCGCCTGAAGGGTGGATTCTCCAATTACGATCCTGGTACAAATAACCTGCTGGTGGCCGGCTACGGCAACAATCCGATGAACATGGGCCGCAAGACTTACTACACAGGGTTTGCGCCGCGGGTCGGCATGGCCTACCGCATGGATCCTAAGACGGTCGTGCGCGCCGGTTTCGGACTCAGTTGGATTCCCTTCCCGGACAACCAGTACGCTTACAACTTCCCGGTTAAGCAAACCAACGCATTCCCCAACACCAATACCTTTGGACAGTCGCAGGCGACGAACGGTTCCTTTCTCTCGATGTCGACCGGATTCCCGGCGCCCGCTACCGCGGTAATCCCGGACAACGGCATCATCAATGCCGGTATCCCAGGCCTCCTTTCTTCCGTGTTCAACGTGATCCCTCAGGATTATCGCGAGGGCTACATTGTGACCTGGAATGCGGCGGTGCAGCGCCAACTGCCCGGCAAGTTCACGATCGAGGCGGCCTACGTTGCCAACCACACCGTCCGAGCTCCAGTGGCTTACAATCTGAACGCTTCGTTCGTATTTAATTCCGGATCGGCTGGAAAGCCGCTTTTCGCCAAGTTCAACAAGAATACCGACGTGAACTACCGCTACGCGGGCGTCAGCAACAATTACAACAGTCTGCAGATGAAGGTTGACCGCCGCTTCAGCGGCGGGTTCTTGTTGACTACGGCATACACGCTCGGTCACGCGCTCGGGAACTCCTCTGAGGATGGCGGACTGTGGAACTATATCCAGCAAAAGCGCGGCTATGCCCGCCTGGATTTCGACCGCCGCCACAACTTCGTTCAGAGCTACGTGTATGAGTTGCCATTCGGCAAAGGCAAGAAGTACCTGACCAGCGGCGCAGGCCGGTGGATAGCGGGCGGCTGGCAACTCAATGGGGTCCTCAGCCTGATGACGGGCCGCCCATTCACCTTCGGCACCAACGTCAGCGCGAACACTCCCGGCAGCAGCATTACGCCGGACTTAAGAGGCAGCTTCACCGCCACGAAGGGAATCGCCGGCACGGCCGGATCGGTGACCTGGTTCGATACGACCGGTTGTGTTCCGGTAGTGACCCCCTCGTGTTTCCTTCAGCAACCGCTCGATGCGGACGGCCGGACGCCGCACTTCGGCAACCTGGGCCGCAATACTAATTCCGGCCCGGCGCTCGGGAATTTAGACTTCTCGATCTTCCGCAAGTTTGCCATCACCGAGAGGGTACGAGTCGAGTTCCGGGCCGAGTCCACCAACCTGACGAACACACCGGCGTTTGGCAATCCGAACACCACGCTCGGCGATGTCAACTTCGGCAAGGTGACTGGCACGCTGGCTGGCCTGATCGCGAATCAGGGTGTCGGCGGAACCGGATCCCGGGCGATTAACCTGGGGCTGAAGCTTATCTTCTGATAGGCAGGCCGGGGTGGCTTCCTGAGAAGGGGCTTTTCCCGGATCCCGTTCCCGCCAGGGGCTTAGTAGGTGCCTACTCGGCTTACAGGCACCTGTGCACGCGCACTTTGCTGACCGCTCTAATTGTGCCTACAGGAAATGTGGGGCCATTGAATGTTGGTTGGGCTCTATTTGAAATTCAATATCGACGCATAGATCAAAGTTCTGCGCTCGCTTGAATTCTGCTATCTGCGCTTCTGTGACCTGGTCCCCAGGAGACTGATCAACAACTAACCGAATATTGCTATTCTCGTGCCGTGCGGCCTTTTTGATTGGTCTCTATTGCGGCAACCCGCGTATTCCTGATGTGCAAGAACTGTTTTTCCTCGGCTCTTTGCCAGAATGCACGCTGGAACTCGTCCGGGAGTTTCATGCGCACAAAAACCCGGCAATTACGTCGATAGGAATACCGCCGCGCTCGTCGACGCGCCGCACTCCGCCCGTAGCGTGAGTTGGGTTTTGCGGTTCCTGATCTGTCATGGCGAGCCCTTCCCTTCGATAGCGACTGCAATCCCGCTGGTCTAACTATCCGTTGTCATACCAAGTCGACGAGTGATCCGAACGCCGGCTCAAACATTCGTCGATATGTCCGTACCGCAAAGTCATCTGACATTCCGGCCAGGTGGTCGCAGAGGTACCGCGCCCGCCGTTGCGGGTCCGTTTGCGGAACCGCGAGTACACGGGCGTAAGTGGCTTTGGGCAAGAGGTGCCGTGGCCGGTCCGGAAAGGGGGCCTGGAGGAATTCGGTCTCAAAACTTTTGAAGATGCTGGAGAGTAGATGGTCGGTCTTATGCTCCAACTGGTGTACTTCCGCTGTCGCGAAGACGAGATCCACGCTGATTCGTTTGTAGAGCTCACACTCTGCTTTTATCTCCGGCGTCAGGCTGAGTGTGTAGCGATAGCGATTGGTATAGCCGGGACCGGCGCTCGCGGACCTTTCTGCCAGGGAGGTGGCGGTGATAAACGCTCCAATTTTTATGGCGACGTGGCGCGACAGATCCCGTTTGTTGATGGCGTCCACCAATGCGTCGAACGCCGTTTGATTACTTTGCAGGGAGAGCAGTGTTGCATTTCGCTCCGCCCATTGCGCCAGCGTTGAGGGAGTCACGAATCTTGCTCTGACGCCATCGGTGAGGTCGCCCAAGCTGTAGGCGGTGTCGTCCGCCCACTCCATGATCGAGCACTCAATCGAAGGGTTCGTTCGGGCCGGCGAATCGTTTTCTCCGTTCGAGACGAAGTCCAGGAGGGCCGCCTGGTCCTGGTACAGAAACTTCCCCTTGGGGCCCAGTTCGGGAGTCCAGAATGTCTTGTACTTTAAGATTCCGTCGACAAAGGCGCGGCTGGGCGCCATGCCCCGGCGCACCTTCCCATCGGAGAACAACATGTCGGCGACGAGCCGAAGGGTTTGCGCATTCCCCTCGAAACCACCGTAGGGCTGCATCAGGCGATTGAGGACGGTTTCTCCGGCGTGACCGAAGGGCGGGTTGCCAATATCGTGGGCCAGGCAACACGCTTCGACCAGATCCTCATCGATGTACGAGGTATCGCTGAGCGGGGCGCCGCGATGGCGGAGGAACCGGCAGATGTTCCGTCCTATTTGTGCGACCTCAAGAGAGTGCGTTAGGCGAGTCTGGTAAAAGTCGTATTCTCCGGGCTGAAAAACCTGCGTTTTCGCCTGAAGACGGCGAAATGCCGACGAATGAATAATCCGATCCCGATCCTGACCGAACACCGTTCGAAAATCCCCACTGTCCAACGGGCTGCGATGAGGAGGATAGGTGTGCTGGTCGAAATCCGTGTAGAACGAGTTGGGCACTGTGACGGCCATTCTATCTTTGATAGTCGAACTTCCTCTACTGCGGCGCGGGCCTCGACGTGTTATTTCGCCGGTGCTGAAATTCCCCGGTGCCGGCGGTCGACTAGCGGTATTGGCAGCGGCGCCTTGCCGGAGCGCCGGGAACAGACGGACAGACAAAGAGCAGGGCTCCGCGTATGATCTATGCGCTGCGAACCTATACCGCCATCGCCCGGGCCGGCAAGGACAACCGGCAGGCCAGGAGGATTGATGCCCGGATTAATACCCTGGTGCGTTCCTACGACCGCCAGTAGCGGAGGGAGATGGGTTCCGCTGCTCTGGTCCATTGGCGCTACGCTCATCGCCTTTGGGAAATACGGTAATCGTCAAGAACTCGCGCCGCTTCCTCCAGCGCAACATCTCCCTCGGCGAGAGCGTGAAAAGCGGCACCATAAGTGACGCTGTAGCAGGCTGGATCCCCAGCGATGTGCAGGTCCGCCAGCCGGTCTTGAAGCTGGGACCGACGCAACTTTGCTTCCTCGTAGGCACGCTCTAAGTCAGCCAGTTTTTTGTCCATGCGAGATCCTGATGATGGCAGATCGGAAAAACATGGGTGTCGCCCATTATCTAGACTGCGTCCTTAGGAGGTGCGAGCTGAACTGAGGAGATCCGCCCGGACTGAATGGACTCAGGTGGATATCGTAACAGAAAAGAAGGGAAATAAAACAGGTCCGATTTTAAGAGCTTTTTCAAACTGACCCCCTTACCGAAAAGTAAGTCTGATTTTGCCACGCGCGAACTGCGTGAGCGAGGTATGCGCCGAGTACCAGCCGAGCTCAATCCGCTCTGAAACCCGTTGCAACTACAGACTCGCGCCTCGCGTCGCGGTCACTCGGCCGGTCAAAACACAGTTTGGCCGCCAACACTACCTCGCCTGCCTGGAACCCCGCCACAGTCCTTCGGCCGCGTGGTTTTCAAGCGCTTCGATTTCCCTGAATTGGGGCGGGATTTCACGGATTTCTAGCGCAAATTTCGATTGTTCGCGGTGCACCGCGGAGCAAAAGGGAATGCACTTGCCGGACGGGACTCTCCGGTGCGAGATTGCGGTAATGGCCCCGCCTTCTCAACTGGACTGGCCGGCCACGGCTCGCACGGCGATGGAGCCCGGTTCGGTCCTTCCGAAACGCGGCCAATGGCTCGACCTTCGAAGCACGCCATGCCGGAATGGATGCGGCAAGCACCGCCAGACTGCGTGGGATGCCGGTGATAGCGGGGAGTACGAACGGATCGTTTGGAGGGACGCCAAAGAGCAGAGTTTTCATCGATCTCGCCACCACGAGAGAAGCGACGGGGCCGACAGAATCCCTGCTCCTGTCAAACGGAGCCCTTGGGCCAAGACCTCGCTGGCCTACTATGATTCCGGTACGCGGTCTGCGAACCGAATCAGCACCGCGAACACCTTCGGCAGTTTTCTGACGGACGCTTTCCCTCTATGGAAAGACCTGAGCTGTACTCCGGAGGGCTGGCAGCAGTGTTTAGAACAAGGGTCGTGCCGCCTCCTGTGTTGGCGCCGCAAAATGAAGTGTCGAAGGCTCCGGGCTGGATCAAGGCCGATCGGCCCTTTCCGGACTTCCGTATTTTTGACTTAGAAGGCGGCAATTGCACGCTTGCGGAATTGAAGGGGGCGGTCACTTTTGTGAATGTGTGGGCCGCTTGGTGCGAGCCATGCGGGGCGGATTTGCCGGCGCTGCAGAAGCTCCATGACCGGCTCTGCGAAGCCGGCACGGCGCGAGAGTCATCACACGTAATCCGGATATCAGTACCGGCCTGGTGGCGCCGTTTGTCGCCGAAGCACAGGTATAGTTTCCCGGTCGGGCTGGGACAGCGGGGTTTCGATGCGCTGAAGCCGATCGGCGGTATTCCGTTGAACTGCATCCTCGATCGTAAGGGGGTGATCCGGTGGGAGAACCTTGGGTTCTCCGGCGGCAAGGACGATGAGCGGGTTAAGGAGATGCTGGCGAAGAGTCAAGAGTTCGGCAGGCTGGAACGCGTGAACTATCGATTACTCTTTAGATCCGCATACTTGGGAAAGGTTTGCGGCCCTCCGTTCTTAGAAAGACAGGTCGGGTAGTGGAGGAATCGGGCCGGAATCGCGTTCAGCCGATCTATCTTTAAACTCGCCGTTCCTGCGCGAAGGCGATGCTACTATTCGCCGTCTGCTGTTTGGCGAAAGAGCGACCAAGTTTTTGGGGATCGAGCAATCGCAACGGTTCGAGCACCAAGAAGAGAGCAAGCCTCGAATGACTATGGCCTGGCGCATGAGTAGTTATATATTCGGCCTATTACGCGACTATATTCCGCCCGTGCGACACAAATACTGTCGCGCCCCTGTGAATGAAGTTGTATTTGTGATAAATTTCGGAAGCTCAATACTTAATGGAGTCGCTTTATCGTCCTATGAGCGAATCTGAACTCGACGTGTCGATCGCCGGTGGCGGAATTTCCGGCCTCTGTTTGGCGCGGTGCTTGCTTACCGGCCCGCGGGAAGACTACTCTATCGCCGACTCGTATGGGAAGGACGGTGAATCCCCGCGGATCGGCATTTGCAGGTTAGTCAGAGCAGGCGAATGCGGCCGGCTCGCAGAGCCGGCCCTACTGTAAATACCAACGGGTTCAACTGACAAGTATATGGAAGAAATCAAAGTCATCTTCTTCGACCTGGGCGATACATTGGGGACCGCTATCGTTGAGCACGGGGTCCTTTCCAAATTTATTCCGTTCGATTTCGCCATCCCCGTGCTTCGGAATCTAAAGACCAAGGGGATGCGCCTGGGGGTAATTTCCAACACTGGAAATGAGACGCGCGCGCACATGGACGAAGTCCTGAAGACGGCCAAGCTGTTGAAGTATTTCGAGCCCTCCCTGCTGATCTTCAGCTCTGAAGTTGACCGGACGAAGAATAGCCCGGCTATTTTCAAATATGTGGTGGAACGCGAGGGATTGGATCCGCGGCACTGTCTTTTCACCGGGGAGAATCCCGAAGAACGAAACTACGCCCACCAGGCGAAACTGGAAGTTTGTCCGCACCCTCTTCTGATCGCCGAGAAATTAGCCGGGCAGGCGCTGCGGTACGTCAGGGTGGAACCCGGCCATGGGACCCGGGAGGCATGGATTGCGTCGCTGCGCGCACAAAACGAGCCGCCGCAAAAGACTTGGGCGTCCCTATTACCGCTCCACCTGAATGCGGCTGAACCTGGTTCTCTCTTCGCAATGGCGAGTGAGCGAGTTCTCGCGAACTGGGAGCCCTTCGCGCTAGGCGCCATTAAGACAATTGGCGACGCAGAACCCGCCGAGGAAACCGACTTATACCTGGTGGAGACCTCTCTCCCAGCGGCGGGAGATCCCCGTCTCCGCCGGGTGCTTGATGCCGTTGGCGATCGATTGCTGATCGCGGCGCCGAACGCCGGGGTGCTTGAGCAGTACCACGCGACTACGCCGGGCCACGGGGATACACAGCGGCTCATGGCGCAGCCGATGCTACTCGAACCCCGGGCGCCGCACCCCCCGGAGCCCGCGTTTTTCGCGGTGTCGGCCTCCCGCGCAGAGTCGACTCTGCCGTTGGCGGAGTTACATGCCTGGGAGGAACTGACGGCGGCGCAGATGCTACAGCGTGTCGAGCGCTATAGCGGGCAAGCGCGATTGGAGGCCGGAAACCCGTTAAGGATAAAGAGCAGACACACCACGCGCGCCGGCAATCTTCAGGCAGTGGAAGCGCTCGAGCGGGAGTTCGCTTCTATCGGAGGAGGGCGGCTTACAGTTCGACGGCATGCCTTCACGCATCAAGGAAGGACCCTATTCAACGTTATTGCCGAACTAGCGGGCGACACAGAGGAACTGATTCTCATCAGCGCTCACCTGGACTCTACGTCGGAAAACCCGAGTGTCGCGCCCGGCGCGGATGATGACGCCAGCGGGATGGCCGCGGTTCTTTCCATTGCCGAACGCTTTCTCGCGTTGACCGCGGCCAGGCGAGCCCGGAGGACCGCTCAGTTTGTCCTGTTTAACGACGAAGAAAATGGCCTGGTGGGGAGCCAGGCCTATGCACGGTTCCTGCGGGACGCGAACGCGGTCATCGCCGGGGTGTTCCAAATGGACATGATCGGTTACAACGCGAGGGAACCGAAAGACTGGGAGCTTCACATCGGGGTCGCGTTGGGGTCCGCCGTTGAGCAGCAGTCGCGGGCACTGGCCGAATCCATCGCCGCGGCAGCGGAACTCGTCGCCGCTTCGCTGCCGGCGCCACAAGTTTATGACTCCTCGACAGGAGATCCGGCGGCGGGGAGGAGCGATCATGGACCGTTTCACGCGCTCGGCTATGCGGCCTGCCTGGTCTCGGAAGATTTCTTCGGCGGCCCAGGCGGCAGTTCGCAGGATGCCAATCCCCACTACCACAAGACAACCGACCGCCTCATCGATCCTGTCTACGCCGCGCTGATCGCGCGTGCGACCGGCGCCGCGGCGTGGGCCTGGCTATCCGGCCAGACGCTGCCGAGGGCGAGCCGGGCTTTAACGGAAGCAAAACGACGCATTGACCGGGTGCGCCCGGTTTGGAATAACCCCGATACCAGCCACAACTCAACGCTAGAAAGGAAGTACACCATGGCTACCCACAAGAAGGACTCGGCTTCCAAGGCCGAAACGGCGGCGTCCGCCGACCCGTTTGCGATCGCCTCAGCAGATTCGGCACCGGCCCAGCCGGAACCCGAGGTTCACATTTATACAGCGGGTGAATCGTATGTTCGTTGCGACACGGAACCCCGAGGTCACGCCACACCCGAAGGGCGGTCACCGTCTGAGATCCGTGTCGACGCGTCCAATGGATTCATTCCGCTGTGGGGAAAGAATGTGTTTCTCAAATGGCGGTTCCGTGAAAGCGCGCTGGCATCCCGCCCGAATCGCAACGCCATTAAGGCGAAAACCCGGCAGTTGCTCGGCGCGGCCCTGGTAGCGTGGGGCGACGCAGCGCCGGTCACTTTCAAGGAGGACGGCGATTCGTCGGATTTCGAGATCGTGGTGAGATCCGCGGATGACTGTGACAGCCAGGGGTGCGTTCTGGCGCAGGCCTTCTTTCCAGACAGCGGCCGCCACCAGTTGCTGGTGTACCCACGGATGTTCACGCAAAGCGCCAAAGAGCAGGTGGAGACACTTGTCCATGAGATCGGGCACATTTTTGGCCTTCGGCATTGGTTCGCCAACGTAAGCGAGACGGCCTGGCCCAGTGAGTTGTTTGGAACGGACAGTAAATTCAGCATCATGAACTATGGGGTCAACAGCGAACTGACGCCAAAGGATAAGGCCGACCTCAAAATGCTGTACCAACTGGCTCGGAGCGGCGCGCTCACCGAGATCAACGGGACGCCGATCCGACTCGTGCGACCCTACCACGAGTTGGCAGCGCCTTCAGGGTTGATCACGCCCCGTGTTACCGATCCGAGCGAATTGGGAGGCCGTGTGGGAGCCGCCCAGCAGTTACTGCAAGTTGCTTCGGATCTACTCGCGGGCAAGCTGGTCGACTAGGAGCGCGCATTGAAATACCGATAGAGGCGCGGGCAGTGCGATCCGGCATGCGCGGCCCCGCCTCCGTTCGTCGCGACCATTGTTGAAAATTATGGGCTTTCACATCGAAATCAACTCCATTCTCCGCACGGACGAGGACTACAAGCTCGCCAAGGGCCAGGCATTCGGCTTTCGCAAAACGGGTAGCCGCGTCTTTTTCGACACGTTGCCCATCTGGCTGACACGCTCGGACTGGACGGCGCTGGCGGAAATTCAAGTGCTCACCCAGACACGCTCGCCAACGGAGGTTAAGGGGGAATTCCTGGTGACCTATTTATACGAAGCGGCGGAGCAGGCAGCGGTCACAGAGGTGTTCCGGCGGCTGTACGCGCCGGAGGGCGATCCGGACATCTATATACCCATTTCCGGTGACGACTATGAAAAAAGCCGCGCGGCGGGCGTCTACGCACCGGCCAGCCTGGCGACAGAGCAGTTCATCCACGCCTGTCCGTTTGGTCTAGTGAACCGCGTGGCAAATAAGCATTACAAAGAGATCGCCAACGTTCACCTGATGGTTGCGGCTCTTTCGAAGATCGGGCCGAAGGTGAAGTGGGAGCCCGCGACTGGCGGACTCTATCCGCACATATACGGAGAGTTGAGCATGGATGCGGTCGTCAATGCCTATCCGATTCGGCTCAACGCCGACGGCGTATTCAACGTCACGCGCGAGAGCATTGGAGGCTGAGCTTCCTTCGAATATACAAGAGCGAAGTTACATCGGAGTCACTATATGTCCAAATACGACCTTCCTTCTAAAACTTTCGCCGGGCTCGAGGAAAAAGGGCTCGACGCGGAGACCATTGACGGCTTATGGGAGCTTTTCCTGGCCATCTGCGGGCGCTGGCAGAATACCCGCGACCCTCTGAGTATGCGGTCCCGCCTGCTCGGGTTCCTTTCGAATCGAATTGAACTGCATCCGGAATACGTGTCCCATTACCGCTCGGCGCTGACGGCCATCGCGGACCTCCGCCGTGAGCATGGAGAGAGGGCATATGAGGAGCTTTTCACCAGCGCAAAGGCGAGTAATGCGCCGCCTCAAACACCGCTGCAAATTGCCCGGCAGTTGGTGTCCAACGAGTTCATCGCGCTTCAACTTTCGCTGGGCGGGTTTAAGGAGTTTACGGGAGCAATCAATTATCCCGGCTATATCGCCGGCTGGAACGGCGACGGCCCCGCGCCCTATCGTGTCTACGAGCCAAAGAAATGAAGGTAGATATCGTCATCACCGGTTCCGGCGTCGCGGCCGCCGCGCTGGCCTGGAAGATCCTGCGCGCCGACCCAGCCGCCTCCATTCTGGTCCTTGAGGCTGGCGGCAAATTGAAGATGCGCGATTTCGCGATCTTCCAGGATTACTTAGTAACCAATGCCGAGCCATACCGCGCCTATTGGGACCTCGCCTACCCGACCCGCGATCAAGAGGGCGAAAATTCGAACCTGGGCAATACGGAGGTGCCTATCCGGCAGGCGCGGCTCACCATGTACGGAGGCAGCACCGTTCATTGGGGCGGCTGGTCGTTTCGACTGAAGGAGGAGGATTTTCGCCTTAAGAGCAGAACCGGCGTTGGGATAGACTGGCCGATCGATTATGCGGATCTGGAACCCTTCTATTGCGAGGCCGAACACTATATCGGCGTTTCCGGGGACTCCAGCGACGCGACCACGCCGCGAACGAAGGACTACCCGTTCCGCCCGTTCCCGTTTACCTGGGAGGACAAGCGCGCGGTCGACGCCCTCCGTAAGCTGAACTACCGACACTCGCACCTTCCCATTGCGCGTCTGGGCGTTTCAAATACGATCTCCTCCCACGCGCCATGCCAAACCACCGGCAAGTGCAAGTACTGTCCGTTCGGCGCCCGTTACGTCGCCGCCAATTCTCTGGATGCGTTGCATAGTCTCGAGGTGCATCCGAACTTTTCGATTCGTACCGAGATCGTCGTCGAAGAGATCCTGATGGATGCGAAGGATCACGCCTATGGCCTTCGCTGTTTGAATCGCAAGACGAATCAACCGGAGACGATCGAAGCGGAGACGATCATCGTCGCCTCCGGCGCTATCGAATCACCGAAGTTGCTGCAAAGATCGATCAGCCCCTATTGGACGAACGGAGTCGGAAACGACAACGGCCTCGCGGGCCGCAATTTCATCACTCACCCCTACTTTTTCTTCGAAGCGAACATAGAGAGCAATCCTGAGGTCATGCAACCGGAGATGGGTTTCCCGACCCTCGTTTCCCGTCATTTCGACAGCCCGGAAGAGCAGCGGGCCGGGAAGTTCATTCTTGTCAATCCGTCCGAGTATCCGCGTTATGGCGAGAAGGACGAGAAGCTTGCGGACCTCGCCCAATTGATGCAGTCGGGGCTCACAAAAGACGAAATCATGAAGAAAGTACGGGGGCGGGCAACGATTCAGTGGCAGGGTATGGTCGAGACTTTCAGTAAAGCCGAAAACCGAATTTCGTGCTCCAAACGCGTCAATCGTCTTGGTTTGCCGGAGACCGAGGTTTACTACAGCAAAGACCCGGGCTTCGACGGACGCCTCGTAAAGATAGGGGAACACGTCGCAACCATTTTCAATGAAATGGGGGCCAAGGATTCCCGCTTTCAGCAGGTTTCCTGGCGGGCGGACCATGCGGCCTGCACCACACGCATGGCCAATGATCCCTCACAGGGAGTGGTGGACCAGGACCTGAAGGTACATGGCGTGAACAATGTTTATGTTTGTTCGAACAGCTCCTTCTCTTCGCTCGGCGCCGTGAATCCTACGCTCACCCTCACGGCGCTTTCGTTGCGGTTGGGAGAGCACCTTCTTAAAAACCGTGGCATCGCCAGGACCGCCGCCGAATTGCCATTCGAGGCCAGGCCGGGGAATCTGGCGCTCGCCGCTCTCAAGGACTAGCGCTCATGCCGACCACACTCGAAGAAAAGAAACGCGCCCTTCAGGACAAGCTGCAAAAGGCAATCGAATTGGAGTGGGCCACCCTCCCACCCTACCTAACGGCTTTTTATAGTTTGCGCCCGGAAAAGAACAACGAAGCCGCGGCGCTCATCAAGACCGTCTTTATGGAAGAGATGCTGCATATGGTGCTGGCCGCCAATATTCTGGCGGCCACCGGCGGAGGCGCCTGTATCGGCCCGGCGAATTGCCCCGTCTATCCCTTGCGGCTCGAATTCAAGGGAAAGCAGTTCGCGGACCGGCAGTTCGACATTCATCTGGCGCCTTTCTCCCCGGAATCCATCGAGACTTTTCTACAGATCGAGCTGCCCGAGGAGCCACAGGGGGTGCGAGCCCTCAGCGATCGGCTGGTGATTGAGGGATCGACGATCGGGGAGTTCTATCGCAGTTTGAAGGACGACCTGCTGGCGCTTTGTGACGAAGCCGGCGCAGCCTTTGTGTTTTCCGGCAAACCCGAGCATCAAGTGCCGGAGCACGCCTATTGGTCGGCCGGCGGGCGCATCATTCATGTCAAGAATCTGCGCACCGCGTTCGAGGCCCTCGATATCATCATCGAGCAGGGCGAAGGCAAGACGGGGACGATCAACACTCGCGGGCCGGACTACTTCCGGAATCCGACCGATGTCGCGCACTATTTTCGATTCAATGAGATCAAACACAAGCGGCACTACCGGGCGGACGATCAACCGGATGCCCCGCCCTCGGGTGCGGAGTTTGCCGTCGACTACGGCGCGGTACATCCGATCAAGACCGATTGCCGGCCCTCGGATTTCGAGGGGGATTCGCAGCTCATCGAACTCAATGACCGGTTTAACCGGACTTACACGCTCATGCTCGGAGAACTGGAGGCGGCCTTCAATGGCAACCCGGAGGTTCTCTTTTCCGCAACCATGGATGGCATGCACGGGCTACGGGACATCGCTTTGGCCATGATGCAAATCCCTCTGCCGCGGGACCCTCAACGCCACGCGGCGCCCACATTTCAGTGGACGTTGCCACTGGGCGCCCTACCCAGCGCCGCCGTTCATTCCGAGAGCCGGCCGTCATCCCCGTCCCCTGGAGGCCCAATGAGTCCGAGTAACGCCATTATGCTGAATCTGCCGCTCAAACTCACCATCTCTTTCGACGGCAGCGCCGCAGTGGTGGATGGGAATACGGGTTTCTCTCCACTCGCAATCGCCGCCGAACCGGAGAACCGGGAAGCGCTGGATGAGGCCTCCATCGGTCTGGCCGCACTGCGCGACAATGCCGAGCGGCCCTACTACGACGCCGCCGAGGATTCGGCCGACATCGAAGACTACTACGCCGAAATCAACTGGTACACTAGCGCGGCGGAACTCTACCGCCAACTGTCCGCCAAGCTGCGGGATACCCACACCGGACAGCCTAGCTACAAGCCTTCGGTCGAGCTTTACCCCTGGGTCGACTTGCAGCCCGACCGAACCATTCGCAGCATTTACTCCGGCCGGTCCTCGTCGCCGGAGACGTTCATCCGTCACGACGACCAGGTGGATGCGCTGCGGCAGTCACGATTGAATCAGCATCTCGCGGCTTCGGGGCGCGAGTTCGGACCGCTGGCCGGGTTAATGGCCCAACTGGAAAGCAGCATGCCCTACAACTGCGAGCACAGCGTACCGCAATCCTGGTTTGACCGAAGAAATCCGATGCGCGGTGATCTGCACCACCTTTTCGCGTGCGAAGTGCGCTGCAACTCCGATCGAGGAAACCAGCCGTACTACGAACATCCCTCCGCTCCCGGAGGTAGCAATGATTGCGGCTTGAGCGGAACGGAAGGATTTGAACCCAGGGGAGGCAAGGGGGCCGTGGCCCGCTCCACCCTCTATTTTCTGCTTCGTTATCCGTCAGAGATTGGCAATGCGACCCGCGAACTGCATCCCAACCGGCTCCAGACACTGCTGCAATGGCACCGGGAGAATGCGCCCGGCGAGTATGAGAAGCATCGGAACCAGGCGATTTTTCAACGGCAGGGCAATCGGAATCCACTGATCGACTTTCCCGAAATGGCCGAGCGAATCGGCTTTGAAGCGGGGTTCGGACAAGCGCGCCGTCCAGGCATTGGTGGATTGTTCCTCTCCGAGCGAAGCTCTCCGCCATCTCTCCTGGATGTCGCCTTTTGGAGCGTGTCTCGCCATGAATTGATCGCCGACGCGGCGTCCACTTTTCTGAAGCAGCCAGCGCGACAGGCGATAGCGGCTATCACCGAGCCGCTGGGGGCCAATGCCGACCTGCGCGATCTTGCGGGATGGGCGGACAAGGTCAAAGGACGGATGCCTTCGCCAAACGCGGACAGTCTTTTCGGGCCAGGCTCCAGAGAGTTCCTCACGAAGTTTCCGGGTGACGCTTCCCGCGACTGGCATTTCGTCAATCTTCCCCTGGCAATTGGCACGTATGCGGCTGCCCAAGAGGCCGGCTTCACCCGCCAGGACGATGTCGTCCAGATGCTACGGAAGACCATCGAAGTCCTCCAGGGCGAATCAACTCTGATGAGCAAGTTAAACGCGCTGCGGTGGGTGGTCCATCTGACCGGGGATGTTCACCAACCTGTCCATGTGGGCTGCGGCTTCATCAAGCCGGGCAATCCACCCAAGATAATCGTGGATCCCGCCGCCATCACTGAAGATGGACTGGCACACGATCGCGGTGGCAACAACATCATTCTGCCATTGAACGGGAAGCCCAACCTGCATACCTACTGGGACAGCACGTTGGCTGGGGAGATCGATGAGCAGGGCGGAGGTCCCGCCGCGCTGGCTTCCGGTCCAGACCATCCCACACGAAAACTCGTCGTGCTTATGGAGAGAACGGCAGCGCCTGCGGCCGCAGCCGACGCCATTCCCGTTTCTCAGTTGCCCGCGATGTGGGCGGAAGAGTCTCTGGCCGCGGCCCGGGAGGCTTATTCCACCCTAAAGATTGTTTCCAAGAGCGGCAGCAAGTATAGAGTTTCCTGGGAAGGCAAGCCAGCCTATGACGAGCGATGCTCTCCCATATTGTCGAGCCGCCTCACGGCAGCCGCGCATCGGCTCGCCGAGTTGCTCAATCGCATTTACCCTTGAGGCTTTCAATTCGGATGCGCCGTTTCTTTTTTCGATTTCACACTGGCAGCAAGTCAAGCGCCATGCTCCCCGTTGGGATTTGTCTGTTGCGGTTACTGTGTCCCGAGAAGGCCGGTGCACAGGAAACGAAGAGTTGCACTTTCAACATTTCTATTACTACTGTGGGGGTGGGTCCGTTCGCTCGCGTTGGCGATCCCTCCTTCCAACAAAAGAAGAATCTTTGGCTTGTGGTGTCGGGAAACAAGGGGACTATCGCCGCATTCAAATTGCCGACAATGCGGCTGGGTTTGCCTCAGGAGGAGTATGCAGTCTGGCTCGTGCAAAGTAAGAAAGGCATCGTCCGCGACGGGCGGGTTATGCGACTTGCGAAGGATGCAATCGTATTGAGTCGAGAAGAAGGCATCACATGCGTCCCGCCGGAGCCTCGTTCGGTGGTTTTGGCAGTCAACGCGGCGGGCCCCAAGTAGCGTCACCTCGATTCGGTTCCGAATCCGATCCGTTGCGATGACGGCGCGCCCCGCTACTCGATGTGTTGTGCGCTCGCGTACCGGTATCCGCTCTGCTTGCGGCCTCGGATTCGAGCCTTGTAATATGTCTTGCTGCAATTGACGTGCACGACACCAGCCGTCCTACGGAAGTTTGTTGGGAGGCAAAGTGCTCTCAACCAGCGTCATCCAAGGCCAACCCTATACAATGAAGATTGTATGCGCTGTATCTTCGTGGGAATATTGCTGCTCTTTTCTGGCGGGTGTTTGCCGGGGCAGTGGGCGCAAATCGGCTGGGAAAAGGTAGCGGAAGGACTGACGAAACCGACGTTGGCGACGGGTGCCGGGGATGGGTCGGGCCGGCTTTTTATCGTCGAACTGCAGGGCCGCGTTCGCATTCTGCGCGAAGGCGCGCTGGTGCAAAAGCCGTTTCTGGATTTGAGTTCGCGGGTTGGGTTCGATACAGAGGCGGGTTTATTGAGCATTGCTTTTCCGCCCAAATTCGCCGAGCGGAAGCATTTTTACGCGGATTTCATCGATGTGGACCGGAACGTTGTTATTGCGCGCTACAAAGTTTCCTCCGAGAACCCCGATGTGGCCGATCCGGCGAGCGAAGAGATTCTGCTGACGATTCCGCAGCCGTTTGGACAGCATAACGGCGGGATGATGGCCTTCGGCCCGGTAGATGGAATGCTTTATATTTCGACCGGCGATGGGGGGATTGGGGTCGTCAGCGAAGAGGAGTTTACGAACGATCCGTTGAATAACGGGCAGAATCCGGGCGTGCTGCTGGGAAAAATCTTGCGAATCGATACGGAAAGCGGGGTGAGTCCATACGCGGTGCCACCGGATAATCCGAAGAAGCCGGGGTGGCTGCCGGAGATCTGGTCGATCGGCTGGCGGAATCCGTGGCGGTTTTCCTTTGATAGGGCGACGGGAGACTTCTACGCGGGGGATGTGGGTTCGGACGATTACGAAGAGGTGAACTACGAAGCGGCGGGGATGGGCGGGCTCAATTACGGTTGGAGCGCACGGGAAGGGATTCATTGCGTCTGGGATAAACCTTGCGTGGACCGGGATGACTTAGTGGATCCGGCGCTGGAATATGCACACGGTCAGGGATGTTCGGTAACAGGCGGTGTGGTGTACCGGGGGTCTAAATTTCCAGAGTTAGCGGGCACGTACTTTTACGCTGATTTTTGCAAAAGCACGGTGTGGGCAATGAAGCACGTTGCCGGCTTGTGGCAGTCGGCGTCGATGGGGCCGTCGCGGGCGTTGGCGGTGAGTTTTGGGGAAGATGACGACGGTGAATTGTACCTGGTGGATCACAAAGGATCCCTATTGCGGATGACGCAGATTGAACCGGGGTTGACAGTGACGTCGGTGGGTAATTCCGCCAGCGGCGAGGCGGGGCTGGCGCCGGGGAGCATTGCTTCGGCATTTCTAACAGGGCTGCCGGACGTGAGGGAGCCGGAGAGCTTTTACGAGTTCCCGCTGCCATTCACGATGAGTGACGTGTCGGTTTGGGTGAATGGAACGCAGGCTCGGCTAACGGCGGTGTCGCCAGATGGCAAGGTGGATTTTCAGGTTCCTTACGTCCTGCCGGATCCGACGGCAATCGTGCAAGTGCGGGCAGGCTTTCGTACTTCCAACAGTTTCAAGGTTGACGTGAAGCCGGTGTTGCCGGGCCTTCTGAGCGTCGATGGGCGCCGGGCGATGGCGGTGAGCGAGTTGGGCGAGAACGCACGGTCGGCTGGGCGAGGGACGGTGATCGCGATTTTTGGAACCGGACTGGGGTGGGCGGTGAACCAACCAGATTACGGATTTCCGGGGGTTGATAACCCGCCCTCTACTTTGGACGGCACTGTTACGGCGATGATTGGCGGGAAGCCGGCGACGGTAGAGTTTTGCTCGCTGACGCCGGGCTTCGCGGGGCTTTATACGATCATTGCGCGGATCGCTCCGGATGCGGCCGTTGGGGACGGGGATGTGTGGATTGAGGTGGATGGGATCAAGAGTCCCGCACTGCATTTTGGAGTAGATTAGCGGCGCGCAGAACGCTGCAGGTTTCGGTGTCCTGCGGATAGTAGACCTGGTAGCCTTCGCTGTCGGTCCTGGCGTTTTCGATCAGATGCCAGAGGGTGATGCCGGCGCTGGCCTGTTCGTTGGCGGCCTGGATCCATTGCTCAAAGATAGCGGCGCGTTCGGCGTCCGGGGCGGGTTTGCCGTATTCGCCCATGTAGGCGACCTTGCCGGCTTCGCGGGCTATCTCTTCATGGCGGCGCATATAGAGGGCGGCGTCGGGGCCATCGTTCATTCGCCAGTTGGTGGGATAGAGGTGATAGCTCAGCATGTCTAGCTCGGGGATTTGCGCGAGGCGATGATAGCTGCAGCCGTCGGCGCCGTTGACGGTGTAGCGGTCGCTCAGCCCCTTGTAGAGACTGCGGTCATCGTCGAAGCCTTCGCCGCCATCGGCGACTAGATGATTGGCGTCGAGTTGTTTGATGTAGGCGGCCATTTCGGCAGTCCAAGTCACCAGGGTGTCCGCGTCGCCAGGGTTGCGAAGTTCGTTACCGAGTTCCCAGGCGAGGATGGCGGGTTCGTTGCGATAGGTGATCCCGGTGACGGTGTTGATGCGGTCGACGATTGTTCGGATGTAGTCCCGGAACCAGGTTTTGATTTGCGATTCGGTGTAGAAGAGGCTGGTTTCGTCTTGGGTGGGTTTGCGATTCAGATACCATTCGACGTAGCGGGGGACGCCGCCGTAGGCTTCCCAGTAGTTGGTGAATTTGAGGATGAGGCGGATATTTCGGACCTTGGCCAGGGCGATGGATTGATCGAGGGCGACGAGATTGGCTTCGTTGTAGTCGCCGGGCTTACGTTGGATGGCGGCGGGATCCTGGGCGGGGTCGTGATCGTTGTGGGCATTACCGCGAACGACGGTCAGGCCCAGGGAAAGCATTTTGTCGAGGACTTCTTCATAGGCGGCGGTGTTGCCGTAGGCGATGGCGGCCTGGTTGAAATAAATGTTGTTGCCGTGAAAGCGGTAGGGGAGGCCGTTGCAGCTGAGGCTGGCGCCTTGGCGGCGGACGAATTGGCCATCATTGATGGGCTGAATCGGCATGGGGAGATAGTAGCAGGGTACATTGATCTGTATGCGACTCGTTGTTCTGGGATTACTCGTGGGCGGTACCATTGCGGCTGAGCACTGGCCGCAGTTTCGCGGGCCGGGGGCGATGGGGGTAGCGGACGATTCGCACTTTCCGGACAAGTGGAGCGAGACGGAGAATGTGGCGTGGAAGACGGCGGTGCCGGGCGTGGGATGGTCGTCACCGGTGGTTTGGGGGGATCGGCTTTATTTGACGACTGTGATTTCGAACGGGCCGCTGGAGGAGCCGAAGAAGGGGCTTTACTTTGGCGGGAATCGCGGCAAAGTCACCGATGAACACCGGTATGTGGCGATGGCCATCGAGACCGCTTCGGGGAAGGTTTTGTGGGAACGGGAGCTATGGCGGGGCGTGCCGAAGGGTTCGCGGCATTTGAAGAATTCGTTTGCTTCGGAGACCCCGGTAACCGATGGGGAACGGGTGTATTTTTACTTTGGCCAAGTGGGGCTGTTTGCACTGGACCGATCCGGTAAGACGGTCTGGACGCTACCTTCGGCGGCAGTGGAAACACGATATGGGTGGGGGACGGCTTCTTCGCCGGTGCTGCACCAGGGGCGGCTTTATGTGGTGAATGACAACGATTCGGCGAGCTACCTGATGGCGGTGGAGGCGAAGACGGGGAAGGTTATCTGGAAGACCGCCCGGACGGAAGAGCAGTCGAATTGGTCGACGCCGTTTGTGTGGACGCACGACGGGAAGACGGAGATTGTTACGACGGGGACGGTGAAGAATCGGTCTTATGATCTGGATGGGAAGGTGCTTTGGGAGTTTGGCGGCATGAGTTCGATTGTGATTCCGACACCGATGGCCAAACATGGATTGTTGTATCTGACTTCGGGATATGTGGGCGATGAGAACCGGCCCGTTTTTGTGATCAAGCCGGGGGCGCGGGGGGTGTTGACGGATTCGCATATCGCCTGGAAGCTACCGCAGGCGGGGCCTTATAATCCGTCGCCACTTTTGTATGGGGACTACTACTTCACGTTGCTGGACCGCGGATTTTTGACTTGCCACGATGCGCGGACGGGGAAGGAGGTTTTCGGGAAACAGCGGATTGACCCGACGGCGGCGGCCTTTACGGCTTCGCCCTGGGCTTCGAATGGGAAGCTGTATTTGTTGAGCGAGGATGGGGATACTTTTGTTGTCGCGGCGGGGCCTTCGTTTCAGTTGCTGGGAAAGAATTCGCTGAACGAAATGGTGATGGCAACGCCGGCGATCGCGGGAGACGCCCTGTACATTCGCACGGCTTCGAAGGTGTATAAGATTGCGCGAGCTACCGGTCGTTGATATTTCGTCCGCCGATTTGCCGGCGGCGGCTCGAGAGTTTGGGTGTTTCTATTTAAAGCATTCGCTGCGGATGGAAGCCGTGGGATTGGCGCGCGTGTTTTTTAATTTGCCGTTTGCGGAGAAGCGGGCGCTGGCGATTGAGCGATCGGCTCATTTTCGCGGGTACAGCGAGATGCGGAATGAACGGGATTGGCGGGAGCAGATTCATTTTGGGAGAGAGGAGATGGCGGGGGAGCGGTTGCGAGGGCCGAATTTGTGGCCGGCAGATTTGGCTTGGAAGACAGACGTGCTGCAATTGATGGCTGAGTTGGAGACCGTGGGGCGGGCGGTGCTGGGGCGGTTGGGCTCTTTCATGCCGGAGGAGGAACAGGCGTATCTGTTGTTGAAGATGATTCACTACCCCGCGTCGGTAGCTCGGGCCGGAGTGGCGGCGCATGTGGACTTTAGCTGGATCACTTTATTAGCGCAAGATGAGACGGGTGGACTGGAGATTTGCACACCGGCCGGCGAGTGGCTGTCGGCGCCATATGTACCGGGAACGCTATTGGTCAACTTAGGCGAGATCCTGCAGTTCGCGACCGGCGGATATTTTCAGGCGACTCCGCATCGGGTGACGACGGGTTCCCGGTCCCGAGTGTCGCTGCCGTTCTTCTTGAATCCAGCGCTGGACCGGATGGTGGTTGCTGATTCGTGCGGGGAGCATGTGCACCGCGTGTTGCAGCCGGCACCCTTGCATTTTGGGGAGGAAGAGTGGAAGCGGAAGGGCTTGGGGATCTGGTGTGCTTCCTGCTGCTAGATGTCGAAGTGGGGGCCGTGGATGCGCTTGCCGCGGTAGGTGAATTGTTCGCGCGCTTCGTGTTCCTGCCAGGTTAGAGCGGCTTTGAGGGCGGTGCGGACGACTTCGGCGCGGGTGGCGGATCTATCGATGTGCCATTTGCGGCCGGTGAATTCCGCGTTGGCGATTTGAAGCAAGATGGCATCTTCGAAAGGCTCGGCGTGAAAGGTGCATTCGCCGAATTGGATGTCTTTCAGAATTTGCTGGATGGCTTCCAGGTTGAGCGTTGGCTGAGCCAAATGAATCGCGTGATTGACGGCTTTCTCAACGGTGTCGAAGACAGGGATATTGTGGACGCGGGCCATGGTGCGGAGGAAGATGCGGCCGCGATTGAGGTCGTCGATTTCGGATTGGTGGAGGGGTTGATCGTAGAGGCTGGCGTTGTGGGGGATGTCGGTTATGGCAAGCGCGAGTTGACGGCCGAGCCCCATGTAATAAGCAACTTCGGCGACGGTGGCGACGCCGCGTGTTTCCCGGTTGATGACGAAGAGAAGGACGGCGGCCGCGTCTTTAGCCTGCATTTCGGCGGCTTCGTTGGCTTCCGACCAGGCGCCTAGCGGGAGTTGGGGGTCGTAGTAGGTGACAGCGGCGGCTTCAAGGGCTGGGATGGCGATGTCGCGGCGCCAGATGGTTTGGCCTGCGGCGCCTCCCAGGAAGACTTGCGGGGGCATGGTTTTAGGTTAGCTTGCCGGTGGCTGTGGCAAGGCGTTGCTCGAGGACCCTCATGCACGGGTGGAGCGTGATATAGATAATCCATGATTTTGAGGGCTCTGCTCTACGCCGCACTAACGACAGCCTTGTTTGCACAGACGGCTTCCTTGACCGGACGAGTCACCGATCCCAGCGGAGCGGTGGTACCGGACGCGAAGGTTGCTGTGCGAGCGGTGGGGACAGGTGTTACCTCCACCGTCGCGACCAACCAGGATGGCTACTACTCTGCGCCGGCACTGTCCCCGGGACAGTACGATGTGGAAATAACCCGGGACGGGTTTGTTCCGACACGCCAGGTAGGCTTGGAGTTGGCGGTTCAGCAGGCCGCGCGTTTGGATGTCGTACTGAGAGTCGGCGCCGTTTCGGAACGGATCGAAGTGTCGGCACAGGCGCTGGTGCTGGAGAGCGAGAGCACGACGCTAGGCCAAGTGATCAGCAATAAACAGGTAATGGAACTGCCCCTGCTGGGGCGGAACACGTACGCCCTGGCGATGCTGGTGCCCGGAGTGCGGCCTTCGTCGGGCGTGAACGGGTTGGTGGTGGACCAGATCTCCACGGTGTCGTACTCGATCAATGGACAGCGGGCCACTTCGAATGAGTTCCTGCTGGATGGCGCGCCGAATTCGGCGGCGGCGCAGAATCAACCGGTTATCAACGCGAATCCGGACATGGTGCAGGAGTTCAAAGTAGAGACGAACAATTTTTCGGCTGAGTACGGACGCGCGGCGGGCGGCGTGTTCAACGTCGTCACGAAGAGCGGTACGAATCAACTGCACTTCAGCGCTTACGAGTTTTTCCGCAATGAGAAACTGAACGCGAACGACTTTTTTGCGAATCGCAGCGGCACGGCGCGGGCTCCGTTCAAGTTCAATCAGTTCGGCGGGACCTTTGGCGGACCGGTGGTGATTCCCAAACTCTACAACGGAAAGAACAAGACGTTTTTCTTCGTGAATACAGAGTTCGTTCGATTCATCCAGGGCATTACGTTCACGGCCTCCCTGCCCGACCCCCGCATGCTGACCGGCGACTTCAGCCAGGCCCGGTTAGCGAATGGCAACGCCGTGACCATCTACGATCCGGCGACCACGCGGGCGAATCCCGCTGGCGTCGGCTTCATTCGTACGCCATTTACTGGGAATATCATCCCGCCCGACCGGATCGATCCGGTGGCGCGCAACGTGTCGAAGTACTTTCCGGCGCCGACGGTGGCGGGGACCACGGCGTTGGGCGCGATTAACTATACGCGGACGGCGGGGAACGTAGTGCCCAAGGACAGCTACAGCGCGCGGATGGACCATAACTTCAGCGAGAAGAATCGAATTTTCGGGCGCTACTCTTATGACGACACACCCTTCAACCGCGCCCCCGCTTATGGCGAAGAGTATCGGGGCATCGCACCGACGGCTGGGCCCCAGATCTTTACGCGGTGGAATGCGGTGCTGGAAGACACAATAGTGTTGTCGCCGACAACGGTGGCGACGGGGCGGTATTCGGTGACGCGGCTGTTGAATTTCCGGCGCCCATATTCGGACGGATTCGACATTACATCGCTGGGATTGCCGGCCTATATGCGTGCCGGAATGGTAGATCCACTGTCATTCCCGGCGATTCAGATCACGGGGTATAGCGTGACCGGATCGGTGCCGAACATTATCGTCGGCGGATTGATCGGGGCGACCGATTTGATTGCCTTCGGAAATACCCAGCAGGCCGGTCAAGGGAGCATTACCAAGAACCTAACCAAAGACACACTGAAGTTTGGCGGCGAGATGCGGGCGATTCAGTTCAACAGCCAGCAGACGGGCGACACGGCGACAAATTTCAGCTTTGCACCGACCTGGACGCAGGGGCCAAATGCGACTGCGGCGAGCGCTACGGCGGGCCTGGGACTCGCGTCATTCCTGCTGGGCATTCCTGGCGGGGGCGTGGCGCCGGCGCCCGCGCTGGCGCAGACGAATAAGTACTACGGCCTGTTTGTGCAGGATACCTGGAAGGTGACGCCAACCCTGACGATTAACCTGGGCTTGCGCTACGACTATGAGACACCGAGGACAGACCGATTTAACCAGTTGTCGAATTTCGATTTCAACGCGACCTCGCCGCTGCAAGCCGCGGGGTTAACGCTGCGGGGCGGATTGACGTTTCCGGGGGTGGGCGGGTTATCCCGGTATAACGCGAATCCGGACCGGAACAACATTGCGCCCCGGTTGGGACTCGCATACAAGCTGACGCCAAAGACGGTGATCCGGACGGGGGGCGGGCTGTTCTATTCGGGATTGACGGGCGTTGGAGGCGGGACGGGCGCATTCGGAATCAGCGGATACGCGGCGCCGACGACGATTGTGACGAGCCTGGATGGAGCAACCCCGGTGGTGAGTTGGAGCAATCCGTATCCGACCGGTTTCAACCAGCCAACCGGTTCGAGCGCGGGGTTGTCAACGTTGTTGGGTCAAGGGATTCAGTTCTTCGATCGAGGAAACTACACCCCTTATAGCGCGCAGTGGAATTTCAACATTCAAAGGGAACTGCCGAAGAATATCCTGTTCGAAGTTGGCTACGCGGGGAGCCGCGGAGTTGGGCTGTTTGAGAACCGGCAGTGGAATCAGCTCTCGCCGGATCTGCTGGCACAGGGCGCGCAGCTGCGGACGCTGGTTCCGAATCCATTTTTCGGCCAGATCGCGGTGGGATCGCTGTCGGCAAGAACCGTGACGCGGGCCCAATTGTTGCGGCCGTATCCGCACTTTGACGCGGTGGCTTCGCAGAACTCTTCGTGGGCGACTTCTTCGTATCACGCCTTTGAAACCAAGGCGGAGAAGCGATATGCGAGCGGATTGAGCATCCTGGCGAGTTACACGTTTTCAAAAATGATGGACTATGGAACGGGTCCGTTCGCGGGCGAGACGGTAGGCGGGGGCGCCATACAAAACTGGTACAACCTGGCGGCGGAATGGAGCCCATCGACGCTGGATCAGACCCACCGTTACATCTTGAATGCGGTCTATGAGCTGCCGTTTATGAAAAAGAACAAGCTTCTGGGCGGCTGGCAGATCGCGGCGATTTGGAGCGGGTTCAGCGGCGGACCGCTGGGGATCACATCGGCGACGAACAACACATTCTCCCAGGGTGGAGGGCAGCGGCCGAACTGGACCGGAGTGAACGCAACGGTCCCGGATCCCCGGCCGGAACGGTGGATCGATGCCTCGCAATTCTCGATCCCGGCGGAGTATCAATTTGGCAATGCGCCGCGGACCTATAACGGGTTGCGGAGCGATGGGACGGCACAGATCGATACGACGCTGAGCAAGAATTTCCGGTTCGCTGAAGCGATCAATCTGCAATTCCGGGCCGAGTTCTTCAATCTTACGAATTCGGCGCGCTTCGCGCCGCCCGTGGCGGCGTTCGGCAATCCGCAGTTCGGACAGGTGAACGCGCAGGGAAATCAGCCTCGGGTGGTGCAGTTCTCGTTGAAGCTGAGCCGGTAGGTCAGGCTTTCTTCTTCTGCTTTTTCTGGCTCTCCGCGGGCGCCCAGCTTTGCCAGGGGAGTACGTTTGCGCGCTGCGCCCAGGCCTCCCATTTGGCGGACATGGCTTGCACGCGAGCGGGGTCTTTGGCCGCGAGGTTATTGAGTTCGGTACGGTCGTTGTCGATGTCGTAGAGTTCCCACTCGGTGCCGTGTCGCTTTACGAGCTTCCAGTTTTCCATGCGGATCGCCTGGTTGCCTTCGTGCTCCCAGTAGATGGCTTCGTGGCCCTTTCGCTTCTTGCCCTCGAAGACTGGGTAGAGGCTCTGGCCCTCCAAAGGCGTGATCTTCTCACCTTTGTATTCGCCGGGGTATTTTGCGCCGGCGACGTCGATACAGGTAGCCATGATGTCGATCAGGTGGCCGGGCTGATCGGTGAAGGTGTTCTTGTTTTTGACGGCTTTGGGCCAGTGGATTATGAGCGGGCTCGATATCCCGCCTTCGTGGACGAAGTGCTTGTATAGCCGGAAGGGTGTGTTGGAGGCGTGGGCCCATTCGGGACCGTAGCTTTGATAGGTATCGTCGGCGCCGGGCATGACGGAGGGGTCGTTGCCAATCTTCACTTCACGGCCGTCACGGGTGTTTAGAGGCCTGGTGGAGGTATTGGGATTGCCATCGTTGGCATTGCGACCGGCCATGCCTTCGGCGCAGCCACCATTGTCGGCCAAGAAGAAGATCAGCGTGTTGTCGAGTTGGTTCTTTTCCTTCAGCTTCGCGACGATTTTGCCGATGTTCTGGTCGAGATGATCGATCATCGCGGCGTAGACGGCCATGCGGCGAATGTGCCAATCCTTGTTCGGGATGTCTTCCCACTTGGGAACTTCCGGCGCGCGGGGAGAGAGTTCCCACTTCGTTTTGACAACGCCCATCTTCTTCTGGCGCGCATGGCGTTCGGCGCGGAGAGCATCCCAGCCGGCCTTATAGCGATCCTTGTATTTGGCGATAGTCGATTCGGGCGCGTGCATGGGCCAATGGGGTGCAGTGAAGGCGACGTAGAGGAATAGCGGATCGCCTTTGCCGGTAAGTTCGTCGATGTACCTGGCCGCATTCGTTCCGAGTTCGTCGGTATAGTAGAAGTCTTTTTTATCGGGCTTAATGGGGGTGTTGTCACGGGTAAGAGTAGCTGGATCCCAGAAGCTGCCGGCGCCGGCGATTGTGCCGTAGTATTTTTCGAAGCCGCGCTGGAGAGGCCAGTTGTGGTTGTCGGAGGTCTGCGGCGTAACGTGCCATTTGCCGCACATGGCGGTGCGGTAGCCGGCGGGACGGAGGACTTCCGCGATGGTGACGGAGGTACGATTGAGATCGCCCTTGTACCCGGGGCGGCCGTAGTCGTTCATCATGTGGCCGATGCCAGCCTGGTGCGGATAGAGGCCGGTCATGAGCGAGGCGCGGGTGGGGCAGCAACGGGCGGTGTTGTAGAACTGGCTGAAGCGGAGACCGTTCCTGGCGAGTGTGTCGAGAGCGGGCGTGGCGATTTCGCTGCCGTAGGGGCCGATGTCGGAGAAGCCGAGGTCGTCGGCCATGATGAGGATGATGTTGGGGCGCGGGGCGGCGGCGTTTAACGCGGGGGCGGCCAGGGCAAGCTTCAGGAAGTCTCTTCGCTGCATGCGGCCATTGTACTAGCGGTAGGGCGCGAAGAGTTCGGTGGTGAAGTAGCGTTCCATGCGGTCAGGGAAGACGGTGACGACGCGGGCATTGGAGCCCAGGCGCGCGGCGATGGACTGCGCGGCGAAGAAGTTGAGTCCGGAACTGGGGCCGACGGGAAAACCGTGGGCGATGAGTTGGCGAGTGGTTTGAATGGCGTCGTCGTCACGGACTTCGACGGTTTCAAGAGTGGGCATGTCGGCGGGTTTAAAGATGGTGGAGACGGAGTCGACGACACCCGGTATGCGGGAGGAGAAGCTGCAGCATTCGACTTCGGAGGCTCCATCGAGCTGGACAGGCCGGGCCAGGACGGGGCGGACTGGAGAGCCGGTTTCGTGAAGACCCTGATAGATACCAACCAGAGTGCCCCCGGTGCCAACACCGCTGACGATAGCGTCGACGGCGCCGCCGGGGATCTGTTCGGCGATCTCGCGGGCGGTGGTAGCGGCGTGGGCGGCGGCATTTTCGGGGTTATGAAACTGGCGGGGGAGAAAGCAGTTTTCTTCCGTAGCGAGGCGTTCCGCTTCGCCGATGGCGCCGTGGATGCCTTCGGCTTTGGAGGTAAAACGGACATCGCCCCCGTAGGCGCGGATCATGAAGACGCGTTCGTTGCTGACGCCTTCGGGCATGGCAGCGATGAACTTGAGACCGAGTTGGGCACAGGCGAGGGCCATGGCGATACTGGTGGAGCCGGAGGAGGCTTCGACCACGGTCTCACCCGGGTGAAGGCGTCCTTCGCGCCAGGCTTTGCCGAGGATGTAGCGGGCAATGCGGTCCTTGGTGGAACCGCTTGGGTTCAGGAATTCGAGCTTGCACCAGATGGGGGTTTGGCCGGGGATTAGCGACACGGCCGCGAGCGGAGTAGGCGCGAGGCTGTGCAGGTAGAAATTCGTGTCAGGTAAGCGCCGGATCACTTTCCTAGGGTAACTGCCTGATGGACAGGATGTCCCGTTTCTGGCATTCTGTGCGGGAATGAAGAGTCACCGAGGATTGCGACTTGCAGGAACCGCGTTGATGGCGATTGGCGCTGTGCAGGTAGGCGGGGCATTGTATTTTTGCTGGATTGGCGGGATGGAAGGAATATTGAGCCCGGTAACGGCGGTGTTAATGGGATGGCCGGTGGCGGCGCTGTTTTTGTTTTTGGGGGAGCGGTTGCGGCGGGTGGAAGTCTAGAGGGTTTGGTTGAGTTGGCGGATTCGGGCGAATTGAGTCATGATGCTCGGGTCGTCTTTCAGCTCGGCTAAGGGGGTTAGCTGCGTCTCGATGTAATGCCAATCGAGCGCCTTTTCGTGACGAACCGCAATCCCTTCGGCGTCGCGAATGTCGATGGCGCGGGAGGCAAATAGCTTCATGACCATGAGATCTTCGGCTGAGCAGATACGGAGAGCGAACCCCGGCTCAAACTCGTAGAGCGAGGCCCTCTCCACCGCAAGATCCTCAAATGGAAGGGCTCCGAGCGACACGTCGATGCCGATGCCATCCGGCGAATTGAGTAGAAGGACCCGTGACCTCAGAGCGAATTGAGCAGCGTCGAGGCTACGCGGGGTGTAGCGAGAGAGCAAGGCTTCGATGAAAGCGGCTTCGTTTCCGAATCCGGTCAAAAGGGTAATGTCGATGTCCCGTGTAACGCGAGGCTGGCTCCAACGCTGAACCGCGATTCCGCCGATGAAACAGGACCTCCACCCTTGCTCGTCGCAGAATCGTTGGAGATCCGCAGCTGATTTAAAGATATTGATCATCGACGAAGCTTCGCGAAGTGGCGCTGCATCTCGACCATACCCGGAGAGTTATCTGGCGGTTGGGTTCTCACGGCGTGGTTGAAGGCGGCTTCAAGAAACTGGAGCGAGAGGCGGGTGTCTTCGTCGCGCACTTCCCGCAGGCGAATTTTCTCCAACTCCGGGCCGGCGTCTTTCCACGTTTGCACCCAGAGCCGCATCTGCTCCTTCTCGGTCATGTATTCATTATCTCCCGATGACATTTGAGGATAAACGACGCTAGTGAGGGTGTGTGGCCGAATTTGTTGTTGGGATTTGCGGTGTTGGTGCTGCTGTTCGCGGGTTTGAATATCCCGCAGCAGACGGCGCGCGCCTATCCAGAGAATCTGTTCTGGCAGGCGATTATCGTTGTGCTGACTGGGTTTGGGTGGGTGGTTGGCCTTGTACCGGCGTTGATGACGGCACGGCGGGGTGAGTGGCGGATGTTGGAGGTTTTCGCGATCGTTGGGGCGGTTTCGTTTGGGTTGGTTTGGCTGGGAACTGACCGGCAGGCGGGGACATTGGCTCGGAGTGCGGCGATAGTGGCTGGCGTCGGGGCGCCGTTATGCTTCGCCTAGCGCTTCGCTCGATTGACCGGACTGTTGGGCTAGTTGGTTAAACCAACCGTTGGTGGCTAGTAGCTGGGCTGGAGTTCCTTCTTCCACGACTTGGCCGTCATGGAGAATGTAGACGTAATCGGCTTCCTTGATCATCGTGTAGCGGTGGGCGATGATGAGGGTCGTCGGGCGGGGATTGAGGTTTAACAGAGACTGTTTGACCTCAATTTCGGTGGCGTAGTCGAGGTTGGCGGTGGCTTCGTCGAGAACCAGGAGGCGGGGCTTGTCGGCGAGCATACGCGCGATTTGGAGGCGTTGCCGTTCGCCAACGGAAAGGCCGACGCCGTTCTCGCCGATTTCGGTTTCGAGTCCGTCGGGAAGACGTTCTAATAACCGAGCCAAGCCGGCCGCGAGGGCGGCTTCCTTCACTTCTTCGATGGTCGCGTTCGGACGCTTGTAACGGATATTTTCGGCGAGCGTTCCGCGGAAGACAGCGCCATCGGTCGCCACAACGCCAATCGCGCGCCGGACGGCGGCGGGGCCGGCTTCGGCGATGGAGTGGCCGTCGATGAAGATCTCACCCGCGGTTGGCTCGAAGAGTTTGAGCAGGAGATCGGCGGTGGTGGTTTTGCCGGCGCCGGAAGGCCCGGCGAGGGCGGTCGTCTTGCCGGGTTCCAAGGTGATGTTCAAGCCTTTAAGGACTTCGCGGCCGGTAATGTAGCTAAAGCGGACGTCACGGAATTCGACTTTGCCGGGGCCCGGAACAAGGTCCGCGCCGGGTTCTTCGACCGGTCCTTCTTCGCGGAGACGGATGGCGCGGTTAAGCGAGATGAGGTGTTGCTGCAGGCTGACGGCGATGCTGTTCAGCGAGTCAACCGGGGCGAAGAGCCGGTCGAGATAGGCGGCGAACATGACGACGTCGCCGGGCGTGAGGCGGCGCTGCAAGACGAGCCAGCCGCCGTAACCGAGCACCATGGACTTGCTGAGATTGCTGAGAAAGCTTTGCCAGATGTAATAGCCCTGGGCGGTGCGTATGCGTTTGACGTAGACGTCATAGGCGTGGAGAGACTCGCGACTCAGGCGTTCTTCCTCGCGGGCTTCGGCGCCGGAGAGTTTCACTGTTTTGACGTTGGCGATGGCGCCGGTAATGCGGGCGGAGATGTTCTCCCAGAGTTCGTAGTAGGGCTCCAGGCCAGTCTTCATGCGCACGGCGGAACGGCGGGCGATCCACAGGTAGGCCGGGATCATGGATAGAGACACCAGAGCCATCTCCCAGTTCTGCGTAAACATGATGGCGCAGATGCCGACCAGGCGGATGGCTTCCGGGGCGATTTGCTGGGAGAAGGCGTGGACGACCGGGGCGAGTTGGTCGGACTGATCGATGCGGCGGGCGATACCGGCGCTGGCCTGGCGGGCGAAATAGGAGGTGGGGAGGCGGAGAACATGGCCGAAGGTGGTGACGATGAGATTGGCCTCCATGGCGCTGGCGACTTTAGCGCCGAAGTAGTCCGAACGCAGCGAGAAAAAATAACCGGTGGTGCTGATGACGAAGAGCAGAGCTACGGATTCGAGCAGGGTTTTGAGTGTTTCCTGGGCGGTGCGGGACGGGATGACGTGGGGGGCAGCGGTGGGCTCGATGAAGAGGCCGGCGACATCGTTGATGGCATGGCGGTAGACGAGCGGCTGGAGGAGGTCCGCGCCGGTGGCGAGGAGGGCGAAGAGACTGACGATGGCGAACTCGCGCTTGTGATTCTTGGCGAGGCTGAGGAGTGTCTCAATTACGCCGCGATACGGCTTTTCATTTTCTTCTGGCACACTTTACACTATCTGGTATGTTGACACGGCGAAGTCTGCTTGCCGCGCCGCTGGCGATGGCGAAGGAACGGCTGTTGATCGATACGCACTTGGAAGTTTGGACGGACGATCCGCGATTTCCATTTGCCCACCCGGAGCGGCCCGATTTGAAGAAGGTGGCGGTCCAAGGGCCTGTTGAGAACCAGATCGAACAGATGAAGGATTTCGGACTGAAGTATGCGGTGCTGATCACACCGCGCTACTTCGGCTGGGATAACTCTTACACGTCGTACTCGCTGCACAAGTATCCGAAGAAATTCGTGGCGCATGGGTTGATCAACCCGCTGGACCCCAAGGTCCATGAGCGGCTGCGGTATTGGGTGAAGGAGCACGGCTTCCAGGGCGTGCGGTTCAGCCCGATCTATCATCCGAAGGCGACATGGCTGAATTCCAAGGAGCACTATCCGTTGTGGAAGGAGGCGGAGAAGTTGAAGGCCGTGTTCAACTACTACATCCTTCCCCACCAGATGCCCATGCTGGAAGAGATGTGCGGGCGCTTTCCGGGCGTGAAGGTCGTCATCGATCATGCGGGCAAGCCGGACCTGAAGCTGGCCGATCCGTGGCCGGAGTTCAAGAAGATGTTCCGGCTGAAGAAGTTTCCGCAGGTGTGGATCAGCAACTCCGAGCCGTACGAGATGACGGAGTTGAAAAAGTATCCGTACGAGGACACCTTGCCGTTTTATAAGGCGATTTACGAGGAGTTCGGCGGGAAGCAGATTATCTGGGGAACCGGGTATCCGAGGCCACGGTGGGAATTACCGACGGACAAAGAGCTCGAGTTTGTGGATAAATATTGTTCATTCTATAGCGACGCGGACCGGGCGTTGATTCTTGGTGAAAACGCTTTGCGAATCTGGAGATTTCCGAAATGAGATGCCTGGGATTGCTGTTTTTGGCATTGGCCGCCTTCGGGCAGCCGGCCGTACACGTAGAGACGCCGATGTCGCCTCCGACGTGGGCGCTATTAGAACGGGAGCTGTTGAAGCAGAGTTCGCTGGCCTGCGACCGGTTCGCGGGAAAGTACCTGGACTCGCGGGGATACCTCGCGCATACGCCGCGCTGGGGAACGCTGGACGGCCCGGACGACGCGATTGAAACCTTCTACAACTGGACCCTCCTGCACGCGCTGGGCGGGTCCGATTCGGTGCTGAAGAATTATAAGAAAGCCCTGGAAGGCCACCTGCTGCAGTACAAGGAAATGCGGACGGTGAAGACGAAGTTGGCGGAGAATGGCGCCTATCACAAGGAGTTCATTACACAGTCCGACTGGTTCCACACGGGCGAGGGGATGCGCGGGTTCATGTTCATGGGACTCTCGGACCCGAACGATCCGGTATTCCGGAACCGGATGAAGCGATTCGCGGGCCTGTACATGAATGAGGATCCGGAGGCGCCGAACTACGATCCGGTGAACAAGGTGATTAAGAGCATCTGGACGGGTTCGAAGGGCCCGATGCTGCACAAGGCCACGACGTATGACTGGGTGGGCGATGCGGTGCCGGGAACGTTCCATTTGCTGCACGGGAAGAAGGGCCGAGGCGCGATGGAGGAGTTGATGCCCCTCTACGACAAGATGCTGGCGCATTGCGCGGAGTATCTGGACAGCGTGGGCGATCATCCTTTGAATCTGGCTTCGACGGGTTTGGCGACAAACGCCTACATGCTGACCGGCGAGAAGAAGTACAAAGATTGGGTACTGGAGTATGTCGGCGCCTGGAAGCAGCGCACGGATGCCAATGGGGGCAATATTCCGACGAACATCGGGCTGAACGGGCAGCCGGGCGGCGAGTATGGGGGCAAGTGGTACAAGGGCACGTACGGCTGGAACTTTACGATTTACGATGGCGAGATCGAGAAGATGGCGCATCGCAATACCTTCGATGCCGGGGCTTGGCCGGGGTTCGGGAATGCCTACCTGTTGAGCAAGGGTGATCCCGGGTTCGTGGCGACACTGCGGAAGCAGATCGAGAATCTGTACGCGAACAAGAAGGTGGTGGACGGGAAGACGCTGCTGCCAACGGGCTACGGCGATCCGCGCGGGCACAAGTTCACGGGCGGGAAAGAGGAGTGGTACAACTGGGTGCCGAACCTGTTTACAAACCGGTTGACCGAGATTTATTTGTGGTCGATGGATGCGAAGGACCGGGCGAAGTTTGCGGGGGATGGGTGGATCTCGTTCCTTGAGGGCAAAGATGCGGGGTATCCGGAGCGGGCGTTGCGGCAGGATTTGAAGTTTGTCCGTGAGCAGGTGCAGGAGATTGAGACGGACGACACGTCGGCCGATACGCGGTTGGCGGACTTCCTGATGGGGCAGAACCCGGCGGCGACGGATGCATTGTCGAAGCTAACGCTGGGTTCGTATTTGACGGGCAACATTTGGACGCTCCATGCGCGGGTGCGGTACTTCGATCCGGTCAAGCGCCGGAGCGGGCTGCCTGAAGATGTGGCGGCGCTGGTGGAAGGGTTTACGGCCGACTCGGTGGCGGTGCGACTGGTAAATGTGAGCTCCGTGGAACCGCGGACAGTGGCTGTTCAGGCGGGGGCTTATGGCGAGCATCAAATTCTCTCGGCGACCGTAGGCGGCAAGACGGTGACGGTGAACGGACCGGTGCTGATGGTGAAATTGGCGGCGGGTGCTGGGGATCGGGTAGAGCTGAAGGTGAAGCGTTACGCGAATGAAGCGACGCTGCGTCAGCCCTGGGACCGGGAATAGGGATACAGTAGAACGGATGAATGCGAAGCGTTGGTACGTTGTCCTGTGGCTGAGCCTCGGGATGGTTATCGCCTATACGGATCGGGTGAACCTGACGTCGGCGATGCCGGAGATTGGGAAGGCCCTGCAGTTGGACGAAGAGCAGCAGGGCATGGCGATGTCGGCGTTCTTCTGGACTTATACGCTGGGGCAGATTCCGGCCGGGATGCTGGTGGACCGGCGCGGGGTGCGGTTGCTGTATACGGCGGGCATTATGCTGTGGAGCCTTGCTTCGGCGTTCACGGTCTTCGTAACGGGGTTGTGGGCGCTGGTAGCAACGCGGCTTGTGGTGGGACTGGGTGAGAGCGTGGTGACATCATCCTCGCTACGCTATATCCGCGAGCACTTCGCGGAGAAGGAACGCGGCTTCGCGGTAGGCGTTTATATGACCGGGACCAAGATTGGCCCGGCGGTGGGGTTACCGTTGGCGGCTTACCTCGTATCCACGCAGGGCTGGCAGGCGATGTTTCTGATGATGGGCGTGGGTAGTTTGTTGTGGCTGGGACCGTGGCTGACGTGGGTACGGAAAGAGGATCCGGCGGCGCAGCCGGCGACGGCCGGAACGAAGGCGGAGAGTATCACGTTGGGCGCCGCGTTGAAGACGCGCGTGATGTGGGGCATTATTCTTGGCACCTACTGCTACATGTACTTTGTCTATTACTGCATGACCTGGATGCCGCAGTATTTTCAAAAAACACATGGGATGTCGATCGCGAAGTCGAACTGGTTTGTGGGGGTGTCGTTTGGGGGTATGGCTCTGGTGGCGGCGATTGGCGGTTGGGCGGCGGACCGGTTGATTGCTCGCGGGGCGAATGCGATTTCGGTCCGACGGGCGTTTACGGTGGCGGGATTCGTGATGGCGGCGCTGCAGACGTTGAGCGTGTTTACGGATTCGAAGGAGTTGATGATCGGGTTAACCGTGGCTTCGCTATGCGGACTGGGGTTGGCGACGGCGAACTATTGGGCATTGACTCAGACGCTGATGCCTGGGGCAGTGCCGGTGGCGATTCAGAATACCGCCGCGAATCTGGCAGGGAGCGTGGCTCCTTGGCTGACCGGCTGGATGATCAAGCAGACCGGTAGCTTTGATGCGCCGATTAAGGCCGTTGGCGTGTGGCTGATGCTGGGAATTTTCGCTTATATGGTGATGGTGCGGCGCGATGAGGAGCCGGCGGCTAATGCGCTGCCACGGCCGTCCGGTGCTTAAGCGCGCTTTGAATCATGATGAACTCGCCGAGGTTTTCCGTGGTGAGCAGGCCTACTAACCGGTTGTTCTGCATCACGGGAAGCGTCCGGCAGTTGCATTCCTGAAGCCGTTGCACCGCGTTCTCGAGCATGTCGGAGACGTCGGCGAGAACGATATCCTTGTGCATGATGTCGCCGGCCAGGAGTTCGTCTTTTTGGCCGAGCGATTTGATGAGGCTGTCGCGTGTGACGACGCCAACGACCTGATCGCCTTGTACAACGGGGAAGTCCTGTTGCGAACCGGCGAGGAGCAGGCGAGTAACGTGGTCAAGCGAATCGTTTGGCGAGATGGTTTCGAACGAGGTCTGCATGGCCGCTCGCAAGGGGATGCCAGCGAGGATCGATTTCACTTCGACCATGTTTGCCTCTTGCGAGGCACCGATCCAAACGAACATGGCGATGAAGATCAGCATGGGGCTATATAGGAATCCGAGGAGGCCGAATAGCACCGCCATACTTTGGCCGAGGTGGGCCGCTATCTGGGTGGCGCGGGTATATTCCATCTGCGTTGCCAGCAGCGCCCGCACGACGCGGCCGCCGTCCATGGGGAAAGCCGGGAGCATGTTGAAGAGTACGAGGAAAATGTTTACCAGGAAAATGCGGTCTAGAAAGGAGCCATTCTCCATGTTGAGGCCGGTGAAGTCAGGGCCTCCCCGGGTGACCGTCAGCACCAGCAAGGTGATTGCGGCAATGACCACGTTGACAGCCGGTCCGGCCAGGGCGACCGACAGTTCCTGTTTAGGATCCTCGGGCATCCGTTCGAGCCGCGCCACGCCGCCGATCGGGAGAAGTGTGATGTCTTTCGTCTGGATTCCGTAACGGGCGGCGGTCAGTGCGTGACCAAATTCGTGGAGGACGACACAGGTAAACAACCCGAGCGTGAACCCAACGTTGGCCAGAACGTCAGCGCCGGTTTTCCCGGCCATCAGGCCGGAAAGGGCGATCCAGGCCATGAAAATAACGAAGGTCAGGTGGACCTGGACGCGGATGCCTGCGAATTTACCGAGTTTTATTGACCAGCCCATGCCGAACTGTGTTGCAATTCCGACTCCAAAGGTCGGTGTTCCGGCGTTAGGCATCTCGCGGACGCGAGGCGAGCCCTAACACCACCGCGCCAATGGTGAGGATAACTAGGATCTCTATCGGAGTGAATTGACCTGTTTTAGCGCCCAAGACTGGCCTTCGCAGCGCTCTCGCCGGGGGATTTTGGCCCGCTAAATCCTCACCCTGATGTAGTGTAAGCTCTCTGACCTCCCTCCGTTAGACAATCCGGCGCCGGAATGAAGCTAATCTAAGAACACTTAGGGACAGTAGCAAATATTGTATTAGACTATTCAAATCCCCCAAGAATCTTAGTATCTGGACCTAGCCGATGTTTGACCGCAACTATCCTCATCGATTTGACTCCGTTCTAAACAGCGTCGCGGACGATCCAACGGCGGCACCGGAGATTCGTGCGTTTGCACGAAACTTTCTCGTGGATCACCGCGTTTCGCATGAACGCGCTCGCGTCTGGACAAACGATTTTCCATTTTCCGATGTCGCCGGCTTTCTTAATGCAATAAAGTCCCACTACGCGTCAAATATTCGCTCAACACAGGACCCAGAGTTTCTTAAGCGCCACAATCGTTCGAATGTCGTCTATGGCGGCGGAACCGGGAGGTCGCCATTGCCTCCTCGCAATCGCCTCGTCTGCTGCTTGGATCTCACCGGACTCCACGACGTTTTGATAGTGATGAAAGACCGCTATCGGCAGGCGTACTTGCGCACGATTGCAGACCCTTACCCGTCTTCCGAAAGCGAATTATCGGAAGCGGTACAGAAATGGCATTCCCGCCGTTTAGAGGGACGCCCCAAGAAGGAT